>ERZ1740072.24-NODE-24-length-101903-cov-8.914529_pt1 | contig 101903 bp, 70 predicted proteins | sample MGYA00581733_ERZ1740072 | MGnify/ENA primary metagenome ERZ1740072 (study PRJEB43018, sample SAMN04849741) | marine metagenome | isolation source: floating plastic debris | place: Pacific Ocean | collected 2008-08-30 | study: EMG produced TPA metagenomics assembly...
TTGGCCCGATGCGGTTAATGCTGTTTCCAGATGGATCAATCTACAGCGCCTGACTTATCCGAAACACATGACCATCGGGATGTCGTATATGACATTCCCTCGCTTTCCAAGGCATATCCGCTGGAGGAAAGACAACGTCAATCCCATTTTTAACAGCAAGGGCATAGACCCAATCCACATTTTCCACCCAAATGGACATCCAAGCTCCCTTGTCTTGGGTTTCATCACCATCGGGACCAAATGTACGAGAGTTGTTGCCTTTGCCCCGACCACCCTGACCGTCCTGACATAGGAAAATCTCACATTCTCCAGACCCTACAGCTCCAAATCCAGGGGGATCGCCCCAATCCCAGAGTTTCTCCCATCCCAGTTTCTCAAACCACTCAAAACTATCCTGCAAATTCGAAACGTTAAGAATTGGAGTAATCGCCTTAGCTTTCATATGCTGATTTCCTATATCGCCGCGCAGATGTCGTTGCTGATTTAGAGGATGAACCGATCAGTTAGATAGGCTACTTGACAGTATCTTGCAGATAAAATCATCCCGAGGATCAGCAACGCCCGCAGATTAATATTTCAGAGCCAGAGCTACTGAAATCCACACCTTGAATCTTAACTAGTATTTTTGTATTACATTAATTAGCTTTACAGAATTTATCTGGACCTCACAGTCCCCAAATCTCCACAGGTTCAATCTCTTCCGCAGGCTCAAACCCAAACACTCGGCTATAAAAATAAAATTCAGCATCTAATGCCCGCTTAATGTTGTCCGCTTTGCGAAAGCCGTGCTGTTCTCCTTCAAATAACAAATACGCTACTGGAATGTTCTTTTCCCGTAGAGCATCGACCATGAGTTCAGCCTGGTTGGGGGGCACAATTTTATCTTCATCCCCTTGCAGGAAAATTACTGGGCAGGAAAGCTGGTCAGTAAAGTTGATGGGAGAACGGGCCTCATAGAGATCTTTGCGCTCAGGATAGGGACCCACCAAACTGTCCAAATAGCGTGACTCAAACTTGTGGGTATCCATTGCCAGGGCTGTCATATCGCTAACGCCATAGTAACTGGCTCCCGCTTTGAACACATCCCGAAATGTGAGCGCACCCAGGGTGGTGTAGCCTCCGGCACTACCGCCGTCAATCGCTAGCTGTTCCGGGTCAGCTTTGCCTTGGGCCACCAGATAGTTCGCACCGTTCACACAGTCATCAATATCAACAATTCCCCAGTTCCCCTTCAGCCGCTCACGGTAAGCGCGACCATAGCCCGTACTGCCGCCATAGTTCACATCCAATACGGCAAAGCCACGGCTGGTCCAATATTGAATCGCCGGGCTAAAGTTAGACGACGTGGCCGCTGTCGGTCCGCCGTGACTTTTCACCAGCAGAGGGGGACGGCTGCCCTCAGGGGCGCTGTAGTCTTTGTTTTTGGGTGGATAATAGATGCCATAGGCAGAGAGACTATTACTGGTTGGAAAGGTAATCGTCTCTGGAGTCGAGAGATAGCCCTCGTCAATCTCTAAGGTGCTAGACCGTCTGAGTTCAGTGGTCTCACCCGTTAATAAATCTAAACGCACTAAAACACTGGGTTGGCTAGGGGAGCCTCCTAAAAAGACAACAAAATCAGCGCCCACCTTGAGACCGCCTACACTGGAGTAGGGTATGTCAATCTGAGTGAGGGTGAGAGTTGTTGTATCCAGTTGAGCCAGCTGTTGAACACCCTCGTATTTGTAGGTGCACACCAAAGTCTGTGCAGAGGAAAATCCGTAGGTTGACATGCCAAACGACCACTGGGGTGCGCCAAACTCAGCTTCTAATGGGTAGAGGGGTTCAACGGTTTGATGATGCCAGCGATAGAGATTCCACCAGCCTGTGGCATCGCCGATAAAGTATAAAATTCCGTCAGGGGACCACTGGGGTTGAAAGATAGATTCGCTCAGGCCACCTGCCACCTTTTGAGGGTTGGCCAGGGTGCCGTCAGCGGCAATCTCGGCGACCCAGAGATCGGTGCCATCCCAGGGCATATTGGGATGATTCCAGCTCAGCCAGGCCAGCTGTGTGCCATCGGGACTGAGGCGAGGGGTGGAGTAAAAGTCACAGCCCGAGGCTAAAACAGTTTGGGTCTGGTCGTCGAGGGCAATGGCAACAATCGTGTTGCTGGCAGCCCGGTCGACTTGCGTATGGTCTTCACGCACGCAGATCAGCCGCTGCCGGGAGCGATCTACAACTCCATCGGCATACCGGAATGCTTGCTCGGGGGTGAGGGGCTTTGGCGCTGGGTCTGACGACTGCTGATACAGTCTTTGATCTAGAAAATTGGCAAAGTAGATATCTCCGTGATCTACCCAGTAAGCCCCACCGCCGTATTCATGCACACGGGTGCGGACATTAAAGTCTGCAGGAGTGACATCCGTTATTTTTCCATCAGCCGTGCGGCACACAATCAGACTGCGGCCTTTTTCGGTAGGGCGTAGCTCGCTCCAGTAGATATCATCGTCATCTAGATGGATACCCCCAAGACGAATGGAATTAGACACGATTACTTCAGAGGTAATGGGCGATTGCCAAGCGCCGTAGGGTGCTATTTTTGCCATGGATGTCCTCACTGTGTTTCTGACCCGTCACTACATCATCAAAGGGATAGGCTGATGTGTCTACCTGTATAAACGGCTGATGTGGGACAGTCAATAATGATATGTGTGCTGTGTGCTTTCGCCATATGTCAAATAGATAACATGCCAGCTGAAAGTTGTTCAGCTGGCATGATAAAAATTGGACTTGTTCTTTCGTCGCTTCACCGGCCTACGAATACCTTGCGAGCCGCTTGGAAGCTTAAGAGCAGCTTAGAACTCAAGTACTAAAGAACAGGGCACTATGACTAATTCCAGTTCGAATATGATGGGTTGAGAATTGAAGAGTTTCTTTATGCCATTCCCTTTACTGAAATTTTGCGCCCTATGGGAATACATAACGGTGTACCTGCCACGGGGTCCTCAACAATCTGACAATTGAGACCAAACACGTCGTGTACCAAAGTTTCGGTCATCACCTGGTGAGGCTTTCCTTGGGCATAGACATCCCCATCTTTCATCGCAATCAGATGGTCACCATAGCGGCAGGCCTGATTTAACTCATGAAGCACCATAACAATCGTGCGTCCCTCTCTTTGATTAAGATCGTAAAGTAGATCCAACACTTCAATTTGGTGAGCCAGGTCAAGAAACGTCGTTGGTTCATCCAGCAACAAAATCTGAGTGTTTTGCGCCAGGGTCATGGCAATCCAAGCTCGCTGGCGCTGTCCTCCAGAAAGACTGTCCACAGGTCTCTCGGCAAATTCCTGAAGTTCAGTAATTGTCAGGGCTGCTTCAACTTCTTTTTCGTCTTCTTCGCTCCACTGTTGCAGCCAGTTTTGATAGGGATAGCGTCCCTGAGCCACTAGCTCTCGCACGGTTAGACCTTCAGGAGCGGTCGGTCCTTGGGGCAATAAACCCAACTGTTTGGCCACAGCTTTAGTGGGCAGCTTGAAAATGGAAGTGCTGTCTAAATAAACAATCCCTTGCTGTGGTTTTAGTAATCGCCCCAGTCCTTTAAGCAGCGTGGATTTACCACAGCCGTTTGGCCCTACCAGAACCGTAATTTTGCCTGCAGGGATGGCCAGATCCAGTCCCTCGATAATGGGCTTGCCATCGTAGGCCAGGGTGAGTTTGCGGGTAGTGAGCGCAACTGGAGTAGCGACGTCAAGGGCCATAGATGGGGACATGAGGGTGATTAGGAGAGGTCGTTTGATGGGTGTTATGAGCTTGTAAAATCTATTGGAGGTCAACTATAGTCGCGCAGCATTTTTTTGATTTCGTGGATAGAGTGCTTATGTCAGCGTCGGGTGCGGATTAGCAGATATAGAAAGTACGGCGCACCAATCACAGCCGTAATAATGCCGCAGGGTAGCTCAATCGGCGCAAATAACAATCGTCCAATCAGGTCGGCTACGACCACCACCATGCCCCCCGTCAAAGCGGCCGTTGGCAACAGTCCCTCATGGGACGGTCCCACTAGCTGTCGGGCAATGTGGGGAGCCATTAGACCAACAAAGCCAATACTTCCAGCGGTGGCTACTCCTGCGCCAGCCAAAGCCACAGCACTCAGCAACAACCAGCCGCGCTGCCACTCTAGCCGACTGCCCAGACTGCGGGCCACATCGTCACCCATTTGTAGGGCGTTGAGTTCTCGACTGAGTAACAGCGACAATCCGCCAAAAACAACTAGCCAGGGAGTAAAGGCCAACACCTGGGCCCAGCTGCGACCGTAGACGCTACCGGCTAACCACACCAGCGCCTGACTGACATCATAAATGTTGCCAAAGGTAATCATTAAGTTAGTCAGAGCACCGGCCACCAGACTAAAGCCGACACCCACTAAAATGAGTCTTACAGGAGAGCTGCCCCCCTGCCAGGCCAACAGATATATGAGGACGGCAATGGTTAACGCTCCCAGAAACGCGGCCAGGGGTAGGAGTGCGATGGGAACACCTGGAAATGCCACAATCAAACTTACGGCTGCTAGAGATGCTCCGGCATTCACACCGATAATGCCGGGAGCAGCTAACGGATTGCGGGTGATCCCCTGGGTCAGCGTTCCAGCCATCGCCATCGCCATGCCCACTCCCCAGGCTACTAGGGTTCTGGGTAACCGCAGGGTGTTGACGATAAATGCGTAGTCTGAATTGTTGGTGGGTAATCCCAGCACCGTACGGATTACGTCCAGCGGCGGCACCGGATATTCTCCTTGACCGACGCTCCACACCATGGCCAACAGAGTCACCAATATCAATCCCAACAAAACTTTGGGGACGCGCCGGTCCAGTCGGGCTGAGAGAACTCCGGTTCGTAGGATTAGCCATGGCCCTGTTTTTTGCATGGTGCTATCGCCTCACCTGAGAACGTGTGAGATAAATAAAGAAGGGGGCTCCCAGCAGCGGCATCACAATACCGACCGGTAGCTCCTGGGGTTGAATAATCAGGCGAGCCCCGATATCTGCCAGCAGTAGCAAGATTGCGCCACACAGGGCCGAGTAAGGCAAAATCCAGCGGTAGTCGGCTCCGGTCCAAAAGCGGACAATGTGGGGAACAATCAGACCAATAAAGCCGATGGGGCCTGCGATCGCAACTGACCCACCCGCTAGCAACACAACGCTGATCGCCGCCAGCACCTTGATCCAGATAGTCTTTTGCCCTAACCCCTTAGCGACAGAATCTCCTAGACTCAACGTGGTTAGCTGTTTGCCTAAGGCCAGCCCTAAAATCAGACCAAACAAAAGGTAGGGCATTATCTGAAGCACCAGCTCCATATCTCGTCCCGCCACTGACCCGGCTAGCCAAAACCGAATCTCTTCTAAGGTGCGCTGGCTCAGAATGAGAATACCCGTGGTTAAAGATGAGACTAAAGCAGTAAGTGCCGCCCCGGCAATAGTGAGATTGAGGGGAGTGAGTCCGCCTCGCCCTAGAGAACCTAAGCTATAGACCGTGATGGCTGCGATCGCGGCCCCCACCAAGGCAAATGCGGCGTACACCCCGAGCGACGCCGCATTAAACCAAAACACAGCAATCACAACGGCCAGGGCCGCTCCGGCGTTAATCCCTAAAATACCTGGGTCGGCCAGAGGGTTGCGCGTCAGCCCCTGCATAATCGCTCCCGCCACCGCCACCGCTGAACCGACCAACAACGCCGTAATTGAACGAGGCAGTCGCACCGTGCGGATAATCAAATGTTCGGTTGAGCCATCGGGCGACACCAACGCTCGATAGACATCCGTTGGGGCGATATCGGCCACACCTAGAGCGATACTTGCCACGAGACAAGCCAGCAGCAGCCAGATTCCTACGATGTATCCTACCGTTAGTAAGGTCGCTCGCGATTGAACAAGCACGTGATTGTTAACTCTCTCCATAGGTAGCTTTTTTAGTTATTCGCTAGCAGGAGGCGGAGCGGCAGGCTGGGGAGCCGGTTGCGGCCTGGGCTGAGGTGTGGGTTGGGGGCTCGGTTGCGGGCTCGGTTGCGGTCGGGGCTGGGGGACTGGCTGCGCGGGTTGCGGACTAGGTTGTGGAGTTGGCTGCGGAGCTGGCTGGGGGACCGGAGAAGCCGGTTGTGGAGTTGGCTGTGATGGACTACTGCTAGGCTGTGGCTCTAAAGGGACTGGCTGGGGTGCAGCAGGAGAATCAACAGCTGTTGAACCACTTTCAACAGGGAGCTGGGGAATATCCGGTGTCGGTTCTAATGGTTGTCCTAAAGCAGGGACAGTATCTTGACCGCTGGGGTTTTCAGCAGATGCCGGCTCCGTCGGCTGGCTATCAGTAACCTCTTCTTCTTCGGAGTCTTCGTCTGGGTCGGATGCTGCACTCGATGGAGTAGCTGGCGCAGGCGATGCCGGTTGAGCCGTCACTGGAGCGGGTTCTTCCACCGGAGCCTGTTCCTCAACAGAGCGTCGTTCGCCCCGTCTCCGCGCGGCCCGATTGCGTTCGGAGCCTTCAATCGAAAAGTCTACTTCCATAGTGCGAGCTCGGCCCTGGCCACCGGAGGTAAACCTTGATTCTCTAACGGCGTTTAGAGCGGCCTGATCCAACGCAGCACTCCCGCTAGATTGAACAACACGGGCATTGATGACATTACCGTCCTCATCTACCTCAAATTCAACGGCAGGCTGTCCTTCAACTTCATCTTCTAATGCTTCGTCGGGATAGTCGGGCTGAACACAGCTACGACAGCCAAATTGCCTGCTTCCTCGCCGCTGGGACGAGCCCGTATCGGGTCCGGCTGCTACAGGACCGTCAGCCCCCTCACCGGTTTCTTCAGCATCTGTTTCTGCATCCCCCTCACCGTCCGGACTGCCCGTTGACTCTTCTTCACCCTCACCATCCGGGCTACCTGTCGGTACCGAAATACTAGGACCGGTGGCCGCAGCCACTCTAGTAGGGGCAGCACTTTCTGCAGGAGGGCTCTCTGCCACCGGAGCATCCTGAGGTTCAGTGGGGGGCTCGGCGGAGGCGGACTCTTCTGTGGGCTCTTCTGTGGGCTCCTCAGCCAGTGGTTCTTCTACTTCTTCTGGTTCCTCTGGCTCCTCTATATCTTCTGGCTCCTCTATATCTTCTGGCTCGTCTTCTGGCTGTTCTAGCTCTTCCGGTGTCTCAGCCTTGGGTGTCGGCTGCTCTGGCTCTGGGAGGGGCTCTTCTAGCTCTGGTTTTACGGGGGTTTCAGGCTCGACCGGAGAAGTAACTATCAGCTCAATCCGCTCAGGTTCTTCTCGAATTGGAATAGGATTTAGCGCCAGCAAAGGAACTAGCGCCACATGAAATCCAGACGCGCAAACCAATCCCCAGCAGAGCCATCTGCGTGTGATGACCTCTTCCTTTTTGTGCTGCTCAATACAAAATTTAGAAAGCGCCATACACGATGCAAAGCTATTGCTACCTTTTATCAACTGAGAATAACTCTAATTCTGTAATAGTCTAGCTCCATAGATCAAAAAATGAAATATGCAAATCCGTATGATTACGGCCTGGGATAGCTAAGCTCTATCTACTTCAAAAGTTTGTAATGGCTGACGTTCAGGCGTTTCATAAAATATGAGCCTGTCACGTTATGGATTGCATCTATGTATATTACAATGAGCAGCTATATGACATTTACTGTCATTAATGCGATTGACACCTGTAGGGTGTCTGCTGTTACGCATCAGCACGGTGGATAGAAACAATGATTGCTGAGATTTAGGCGCTGGTAGGATTTTGATATGTCGTTGACTGAGATTTTTCGGGCTGGTGGGATCGTCATGTGGCCGCTGGCGCTATTTTCGCTGATTGCGATCGCACTCTCCGTTGAGCGCTTAGTCTTTTGGGTCCGCGTCAATCGTAGTCAGCGGAAAGTCATCAAAAAGATTTTGGCCACATACCGTCGTGCACCCATGGATGTGTTTGCCATTCTTCGACAAAATGTCCATCTGCCCATATCCCGCATTTTTCTAGAAGCACTAGAGATTGACAGGGCTTCTCCTAGCCAGTTTCGTTTGGCATTAGAAAGCGCTACCCAAGCAGAGTTACCAATTCTCAAACGATTTAATACCGTTTTTCAGACAATTATCGCAGTTTCACCCCTTCTAGGTCTTTTAGGGACTATTTTGGGACTGATTCGCTCCTTTGATGCCATTGAGATTGGTGGCATTGGGTCTAATGCAGAGGCCGTCACTGGCGGTATCAGTGAGGCACTGGTATCAACAGCAGCAGGGATGGTCGTCGCCATTTTTACATTGCTGTTTGCTAATTTATTTCGGGGCCTCTACAAGCGACAGATTGCCCTTTTACAAGAAAACGGTGGTCAACTTGAACTACTGTACGAAGACCACTACACCAACACGGTAGGAACTCCTGAATATGCGCATCCTTGATAACGACCAAGACGACGAGTTTGAAATCAATATCTTGCCGATGATCGATGTGATTTTTGCAATTCTTGCATTTTTCATCGTCTCGACGCTTTTTCTAACTCGTACAGAAGGTTTACCGGTTAATTTACCTCAAACCGATACGTCTGAACCTCAGGAGCCTGCTGATTTTACCGTTACGATTGAGCCAGACGGTAGCCTTTTTCTCGATGAGTCATCAGTTACAGAAGAGACCCTACGTCAGCGAATTGTTGATCAGCTTGAGCCTGACCAAGAAGCCCTCATCACGATTAAAGCCGATGAAGAGACTTATCATGGGCAGGTGATCACAGTAATGGATGAATTACGAACTATCGATGGGGCCAGTTTAGGGATTGCAACTGTGCCTAAGCCAGTTGATGCAGGGCAGAATCGCTAGTATTCCTTGCATGTCCACATCTGAGGGATAAGGATTTTATAAGGTCCAAAAGTACTACAGGAGAGACGTTCCATGGAACGTCTGTACGTCCAGTCGCGTTTCCTAAGTTCTTAGGATGAACTCAGCGCAGGGTGATAGATCGGATTGAAATCATGCTGGGGTATCAATTAAATACTCGAACAAATCATCTAGCAGAGCGTTAGCGGCTAAAATTCCATTACCCAAAAACCAAGTATCGAACGACACCGGATAGACTCGCTCCTGTTGAACGGCCTCCAGCTGCTGCCAGAGAGGGTGTCTCGTAACCTTCTGGGCCATAGAGTTTTGAGGATTGTCTTGAAAGTAAAAAATCACATCTCCATCCATGGCTGGAATAGCTTCAAGGCTAACGGTTTCGTAAAACTTGGCTTTTGACTGAGCGGGCGGGCGGGGCAGTCCCACCTGCTCTAAAATGTAGCCGCAAAAAGAGTTCTGCATATACAGACGCACCTGATCGGGACGAAAGCGCAGCACAGACACTTCGGTGGTTTCTAACCGATCGCCCATCTGTTGTCGAAAGTCTTGAATCCTGGCCTGAAAATCTTGAATGAGCACTTCGCCCTGGTCTGGTTTGCCCAAGGCAGCGGCGTAGGTAGCGAGGGCATCAGCTCGGGTTTCCACCAGCACCGTGGGAGCAATTTGGGAGAGAAGATCGTAGAAGGTGCGATGGTCTTCTACGTTACTCAAAATTAGATCTGGTTTAAGGGCCAGGATGGCTTCAAGATTTGGCTGAGAGGAATGGCCAATGTTATCAACACCCTCAGTCTTATCGATTAGATAGTCGGCGAAACTACCGTAGTTGGAGCGATGGGGAAATCCTGAATAGGTAGAGGCAATGGGCTTAATTCCTAGAGCCAGAGTGTTGTCGAGGGCATTTTGAGACAAGACCACGACTCGCTGAGGGGACTGGGGGACAATCACGTCACCTAGTGCTGTTTCAACAGCTCGCCCTTGCTCTGGGATGACTGGCTGCACCGTAGATGTGGGTCCTCCACAGGCAACAACTAGCACCAAGGCGGCAACAGCCAGCAATAGCCCTTTAATAGATGGCATCTTCTCCAACATTGGCTTTGCCCTTAGCTCCTTAACCGGTCTAACCCCACAGAGAATCAAGATAGTTTAAATGAGAAAATATTTCAATAACCCAAGTGCTTTTAACTCCGTTAAGACGCGTCTTAGGTATGTGCGGAGAAATAATCCACCTTGTGTAGGAGGCCTTACGATATGTGGTTCCCCTTATGAAGGGGAACCGTCAGGGAGGGGTTTTCGGGATATGGCGCTAACAGTCGCAAACCCCTACGCCTACGGCACCTCCCCTTCTTAAGGGGAGGGCATCCTAAAACATTATTCAAGACTGGAATTTTATTTATGTTCAATCGTCTTAGTCCTTTTAGGGAATAGCCTGTGCAATCGATTTTTCAGCCACCTGACCGTTCTCTAACTTGAGAATGCGATCAGCTAGATGAAAATATTTATCATCATGAGTGATGGCCAATATTAGCTTTTTCCGACGCTTAAGCTCAGGCAGAATTTGGGTATAGAACACAGCCTTAAAGTGGGGGTCCTGATCGGCGGCCCATTCGTCAAATAGGTATACGGGCCGATCTTCTAGGTAGGCTGTGAGCAGTGCCAGGCGTTTGCGCTGCCCTTGGGAAAGATCGATATCAGACAGCTGGCCAGCCTGAATATGAACTTTGTGGTCGAGCTGTAGGGCCATGAGATAGGCGTTGGCCTGTTCAATCTGTTGGGGACTGTCCAAAGCTAGGAGACGGTCAAACAGGTAAAAGTCAGCAAAAATGGCGGAAAACTTTTGTCGGTAGGCTTCTCGATTGGCATCGGTGATACTGTCGCCGTCCAGGGTAATCTGGCCGGAACTGGGGGGATAGAGACCGGTAATGAGCTTGGCTAGGGTGGATTTACCGCTGCCATTGCCGCCGATGAGAAATACGACTTCTGGCCTGGTAAAGACTAAGTTGATGGGGCCGACAGTAAATGGCGGAGTGTCGGCACCTCGGTCGTAGCGGTGGATGACGTTTTTCAGTTCTAGGTGGTGCCAGGAAGTGGAAAGAGTCTGAACACTGGGGGGCTCCGAAGACTGGTTGAGCATAAACCCAAAGGATTCTACTTTGTCTAGGGCAACGCTGGCACGGCTGAGGATGGGCAGACGTCGCATCAAATTTTCGAGGGGGCCGTTGAGATAAATAACGGTGAGTACGTAGCTGGAGAGTAACGTTCGATCCAGGGCACTGAACTGGGGGACAACAAACAAAAAGACGCTAATGATGGCAAAGAAAATCAGCTGACCCCAGCTAGCGGCTCCGGCAAAGATACCCATGCCCAACACGTTAAAGCGGCGATAGGTAGTAGCCGTCTGCTGCAGCTCATCGGTTAGAAACACCTGTCGGCGCTGCTGGTGCAGCTTCAGCTCTTTGATGCCATGAATCAAACCGCGCAGGTGTTTGAATAATTGGTCTTGTTCGTTACGGGCCGTGACTAAAAAGCGCCGCGCTCGCTGGGCAATCAGCTGGTAGGTGACCGTGGCTAAGAGCAAAAAGGCCACCATCACCAGTAGCAGCGGCACCGATAGCCAGCCCAGGTACAGCAGCGAACCGCCCACGATGGCTAAGTCGATACAGAGAAAGGGCACCACCGTGAAGGCGGAGGCAATGGTTTCAACATCGGCGGTGAGGGAGGCAAATAAACGATGACTGCCCAAATCTTCCAGCTGACGTAGCGGGCAGTCGAGCAGCTGCCGGGCAAGGCGCAGCCGCAGGTTGAGCAGGGCCCCCTGACCCAGACGAATCAGGAGCAGCTGCGACAGGTAGCCAGCCACAAGGACCATGGCCAGCAGACCAAAAAAGCCCCAGAGAAAGGATGCCGTGATTGCTTGGCGACCGGCGATGACTTCGTTGACTAAGGCGACTAGACGAGCACTGCCACCGCCGCTCAGCCCCCCAGCCACGATGGCAACAGCCATGGCAATCGGGGAGGTGCGCAATAGCAGGGAAATGAGATTCATAGAAAATGGAGTCTTAGATGATTTTGTTGACAAAGATTCTTATTTAAGACTAGCCTGCTATTGCATGGCTTTTCCATTTACATGGTGGAAATATTTGAATTGATTGAGGACTCATGTCCTGATGTTACTTGGTTTCACAGATTAAATCCTGATTGATTGAGGACTCATGTCCTGATGTTACTTGGTTTCACAGATTAAATCCTGTCTGTTTCTGTTCGCCAAATTTCTTTCTATCGAATGTATTGAAAGGCATTTGATGAAACTGGGCTAGAGAGTTTTCGGGCTTGTTAAATTCGCTTGCGTGCCTGATCTCTGTTATTTGGATGTCGTCATTATCGAGAACTATTCTTTTTAAAAATCATGGCTTCTACCCTTCAGCCAGTAACTGATCAGCTTTCCAAGCGATCGCAATTAGAAACCCTGCTGAGATCACACCTCCAGCATCCCAACCAGTTCCCCCTATCCTTTGCCCAGCAGCGCCTGTGGTTTTTAGACCAGCTGCAGCCGGGCAATCCCGCCTATACGATGATGGCGGCAGTGCGGTTACGGGGAGATTTAGATAGCTCGGCGTTAGAGCGGGCCTGGCAGGAGCTGGTGCAGCGTCATGAGTCTCTACGGACGCGGTTTGTGCTGGTGGATGGTCAGCCTTACCAGCGGGTACAGCCCACCGGGGCGGTGGCGTTGACCCAGCTAGACTGGCGGGATTTTCCACCGGCGGACCTAACGGCAGCGATTCAAGCCCAGGCGCTAGAGCTGATGCAGCAGCCCTTTGATTTGGAGCGAGATGGCTTGGTGCGATCGCATCTGATCCAACTAGAGGCCAACACCCACGTCCTGCTGCTCACCCTGCACCACATTATTTCCGACGGCTGGTCCATGGAAGTGCTAATCCGGGAGCTGACCATTTTGTACGATGCCCATCAACGGGGTCAATCGCCCCAGCTGCCGCCACTGCCGATTCAGTATGCCGATTTCTCCGTGTGGCAGCGGCAGTTTTTGCAAGGCCAGGTGCTAGAAGAGCAGCTTAGCTACTGGCGTTCTCAGCTCTCTCCGCCGGTGCTCCCCAGCTTGCCCACCGACTTTTCTCGTCCTGCCGTGCGCAGCCATCGCGGCCACAGACATTCCCTGGGCATATCGTCCGCCGTTACCACCGGGCTGCAGGGGCTGAGCCAGCAGGCCAATGCCACCCTATTTATGACCACCTTGGCCGCCTTCCAGGTGTTGTTATATGACTATGCCCAAGGGGCCGCGATTCGAGTGGGCACCCCCATTGCCAATCGCGATCGTCCAGAAGTCGCTAACCTCATTGGCTTTTTTACCAACACCCTGGTGCTGTGTGCCGACATGGACAGCGATCTCACTTTTCGCCAATGGCTACAGCGAGTGCGGGATGAAGCGGTCAACGCCTATGCCCATCAGGATGTGCCCTTTGAAAAACTAGTTGACGAGCTACAGCCCGAACGCAACTTAAGCCAGACACCGCTGTATCAGGTTTGGTTTTATCTCCAGGACGATCCGGTCACCGCCGTGTCGTTTCCGGGACTGACCTTAGAACCGATTGAGATTGACCTGGGCACCGCCAAGCACGACCTGAAGCTGGGGCTATGGAAAAGTCCCCAGGGCGTGCAGGGGGCCTTGGAATACAGCACCGATCTGTTTGAATCCGCCACCATTGCTCGCCTCGCCCGAGGCTATGAAGATCTCTTAGTTGAGATTGCTCGCGACCCCGATCAGTCCATCACAGCCCTGGTTCAACATCTCCGGCAACAGCAGCAGCAACAGCAACTGGAACAAAAACAGGCGCTGCTTTCTACCCAGCGACAAAAGCTGAGGGGCACTCGCCGTCAAACCTTTACCTCCTAGCGTTATGACTTCTTCTTCTCGTCAGCAGCTGAGCGCCATTCGTCGCCGCTCAGTGCAGGTGTCTTCAGAATCGTTGATTACCGCTCAGGCTCTCACTCCTGACCAGCGACTGCCGCTGGTAGTGCAGGCCAATGCCGCTCTCAACTTAGCTACCTGGGCCGAGACTCAAACAGAATGGATTGAGACCAAACTCCGTCACCATGGAGGACTATTGTTTCGCGGGTTTGATCGCGAAGGCACGCCCGAGCTAGAGCCGTTTTTGCAAGCCCTTGGCGGTAATCTGTTGGACTATTCCTATCGCTCGACGCCACGCACCCAGGTGAGTGGCAAGGTGTATACCTCCACAGAATATCCGGCCAGCCAGACGATTCCGTTGCACAACGAGATGGCCTACAGCCGTCAGTGGCCCCTGAGAATTGCCTTTCTCTGCGTGCAGCCTGCGGTCTCGGGGGGAATGACCCCCATTGCTGACAGCCGTCAGGTGTATGAAGCGCTGCCGTCGGAGTTGCGATCGCGCTGGCAGCAACAACAGATTCTTTATGTGCGCAACTATGGTGGCTCCCTAGATTTGCCCTGGCAGACCGTCTTTCAAACAGACGATCCGGCGGCAGTGGAGAAATTTTGCCAAGCCAACGGCATGACCTGGGAGTGGGGCCATGGCGACCGTCTGCGCACCCAACAGATCTGCCAGGCCGTGGCTCGTCATCCCCACACCGGGGACTGGGTTTGGTTTAACCAGGCCCACTTATTCCATATTTCGAACCTGGATCCAGCAGTGCGTGAAGGATTGCTGGCCGACATGGCTGAAGCAGACTTACCTCGAAACGCCTACTACGGGGACGGCTCTGCGCTGAATGAAGCCGATTTAGCCACCATTCGCGCCGCCTACCAGGCCCATACCGTGATGTTTCCCTGGCAACAGGGGGATGTGCTGCTGCTCGACAACATGCTGGCCGCCCACGGACGTACCCCCTATAGCGGTCCCCGCAAAGTCTTGGTGGGCATGGCCCAGCCCCATAACAACGTGACGGCGACCGCTGACTAATTATCTGTTGTGTTTCCTGAGCTTTTCCTAAGCCCCTTTTTTAGCCCTCTTTCCTAACCCTCGGTGTAGATACTATGCAGACCGCCCCAACAGCCCCCGCATCTAAAATCGCAGGCTATCGACTTTCTCCCCAGCAGCAACGACTGTGGCGACTCCAGCAGCGCTATCCTGGACAGCCTTTTCGGGCTGTGCTGCAGCTGCGATCGCCCCAGCCCTACGATGCTGCTCTAGTACAGAAAGCCCTACAGCAGCTCATCGATCGCCACGAAATTCTGCGCACCACATTTCCCACACTGCCGGGGATGACTATGCCTTTGCAGGTGATTGCAGAAGATCTGTCGAGTGAGTCGGTACTGGTGCGGCACAGTATGACCCCACAGGTGCAAGACCTCCTAAAGCAGCCGTTTGACTGGGTGCAAGGTCCACTGTTCCAAGTGCACTGGATTCGACCAAATGAACTGTTGTTTAATCTGTCGGCGCTGTGTGCCGATGGGGCCACCCTGTCGCTGTTAGCCCAAGAGTTTCAGCAGTTCTACCAAGACTCTCCTCCGCTAGAAGAGCCGCTACAGTATGCCGACTTGGCCGAGTGGCAAATCGAACTGCTAGAAGGAGAAGACACCGCCGCCGGGCGCAGCTACTGGCGACGCTCCAGCCATTTGGAACAGGTAGTACAGCGACTGCCCCTAGAGCGGCCCAAAGACTCCGACGCGGTGGATACGTTTCAGTTCGAGACCCATTCTGTTGTGTTGCCGATTGAACAAGCTCAAGCTCTCCATGGCTGGGCCACTCAACAGAATGTGACAGTGGATGAGGTGTGCCTGGCGGTGTGGCAGATTTTAATCGCCCGGCTTACCGAACAATCTACCCTCACCCTGGGCTACAGCTGTAACGCCCGCCAGCATTACGAGGAGCTACAAACTGCCTGCGGACTGCTGACGCGCGATCTGCCGCTGCGGGCTGAACTGCAGCCCGACCAAAGTTTTGCCGCCCTGGTGGCCCAAGTCCATCAGACCCTAGCAGACATTCAGCCCTGGCAGGACTATTTTGCCTGGGAGCAGGTGCAGGATGAAACGGGCTGGTTTCCCATTAGCTTTGGGGTGGAATCAGTCCCTGCGAATTTGTCTTCTTTGGAGATAGTGACCACCAGCGCTCTGCTGGAGCCTTCTACTCTCAAGCTCGTGTGTCGGCCCCAGTCCGGTAGTCTCACCCTAGACTGGCTCTACGACGCTAGCCGTCTAGATTTATCCACCATTCAACAGATTCAGGGACACTGGCAAACCTTGATGACAGAGGCATTGGCGGCACCAGAAACAACACTTGCCCAGCTGCCGTTGCTCAGCGCGACAGAACGACAAACCCTACTGGTGGACTTTAACCAGGCCACCACCCAGCCCACTGACTACACCAGCTTGCATCAGTGGTTTGAAGCGCAGGTGGAACAAACTCCAGACCACCCTGCCATTCGGTTTGAAGCAGATTGTTTAACCTACCGCCAGCTGAACAATCGGGCTAACCAAATTGCCCAAACGCTGCGGCAGCAGGGGGTAACCTCCGACAGCGTGGTGGCGGTGGTATTGCCGCGCTGTCTCGACTGGGTGATCGCCATGCTCGGTATCCTCAAGGCTGGAGGAGCCTATTTGCCCCTCGATCCCCATCTGCCCACCGAACGGCTGCAAACCATTTGCCAGGATGCAGCGGTGGTGCAGGTGCTGACCTGGGTGGAATGGTGCGATCGCACCCCCAAAACCATCCCCACCCATTGCCTAGATGCCATCTCGAACAAAGCCATTACCGAGAATTTACCGCACCACACATCCCCGGACCAGCTGGCCTACGTGATCTACACCTCCGGGTCCACCGGTCAGCCGAAGGGGGTGGCCGTTGAGCACCGCAACATCCTCAACTATGTCCAAGGGATTCTGCCCCAGCTGGATCTCAAGGCCAATGCTCACTACGGCATGGTGTCCAGCGTAGCGGCAGATTTAGGGAATACCGTCCTCTTTGCCGCCCTTTGTACCGGTGGCTGTTTGCACCTGATTTCTGAGGAGCGTGCTTTACAAGCTAGTGCCTTCGCTGACTACTGTCGTCAGTATCCCCTCGACTGTCTCAAAATTGTGCCCTCCCACCTTGGGGCTTTGCTGACGGATGAATCTGACACTACCTGGCTACCGCACCAGTGTTTAGTGCTGGGGGGGGAAGCCGCTCCAGGTTCTCTGGTGGAGACAATTCGCCGTCACCGCCCCCAGGGGAGAATCCTAAATCACTATGGCCCTAGCGAAACCACCGTCGGGGTACTCACCTATCCCGTACCAGACGATGTACAGGCAGCCACCCTACCCCTAGGACAGCCATTGCCCAATGTGCAAATCTACGTGTTAGATGCCCATCATCAGCCCGTTCCAGTGGGGATTCCCGGTGAGATTTATGTGGGGGGAGCCGCCGTTAGCCGTGGCTATCTCAATCGTCCTGAGCTGACTGCAGAGCGATTTATTACCAATCCCTTTAGCGCAGGCAGGCTTTATCGCACCGGCGATCGAGGGCGGCACTTATCCAGTGGCCAGCTAGAATTTTTGGGCCGCATTGATGACCAGATCAAGCTGCGGGGTTTCCGCATTGAGCTAGGAGAAATCGCCACCGTACTACAACAGCATCCTGCCGTGCAGCAAGCGATTGTTGTGCTGCGGGAAGAGAGTCCTGAACCAGCTCGACTCGTAGCCTATGCCATTACCACCGCTGCCCCAGAGGATCTCAAAACAGATTTAGCCACAAAGCTGCCGGACTACATGGTGCCAGCGGTCATAGTCCCCCTACGGGCGTTTCCCCTCACCGCCAACGGTAAAATTGACCGCCAGGCTTTGCCCGTCCCCAGTCGTCGCTCAGAGGCTGAGCAAACGGCGGCCAGCACCGATGCGGAACAAACCCTGGTGGGCATTTGGCAAGACCTGTTGCGGGTGGACAATATCGGCATCCACGACAACTTTTTTGAACTGGGGGGGGACTCCATTCTCAGCATTCAGGTAATTGCCAGAGCCAACCAAGCCGGGCTACAGCTCACCCCCCGCCAGCTGTTTGAGCATCAAACTATTGCCGGTCTGGCCGCCGTTGCGGGCACCACCACCGCAGCCAAGGCGGAACAAGGCTCCATTAACGGCGTTGCCCCCCTCACCCCGATTCAACATCGTTTCTTTGAGCAGGCAGTTGACAATCGTAACCATTGGAACCAGGCACTTTTGCTAGAAGCAAGAGAGTCTCTCAATCCAGATTTATTAGAGCAAGCGTTCAATCATCTAATCCAGCACCACGATGCCCTACGGCTACGGTTCCAGCGTCAGGATGATCAGTGGCAGGCGGTTCACGGAGACCACAGGCCGCTTTCGCTCCGGCGAATTGACGCGACGGGCGATGCCGATGTGGAAACTCAGATTGTGGCCCACGCCGACGCCTTGCAAACCTCGTTAAATATTACCGATGGACCGCTGCTGAGGGCAGCCTGGTTTGACTTTGGCCCGGATCGCTCGGCCCGACTGCTAGTGGTGGTGCACCACCTGGTGATCGATGGAGTGTCCTGGCGGGTGCTGCTGGAGGATCTACAGACGGTGTATGGCCAGCTACAGAGTGGAGTTGCGATCGCACTCCCCCCCAAAACCACCTCCTTCCAACAGTGGGGCAAACACCTCAAAGCCTATAGCCAGTCGCTGCCACCAAACCAGCTCAGCCAACAGGACTTGAGTTCCGCCACAATACCCCTGGACTTTACCGACGGCGACAACACATTGGCATCGGCCCACACACTGGCCCTCAGCCTGGATGCCACCGAAACCCAGGCGCTATTACGGGAAGTGCCTAAGGCCTACCAAAGCCAGATTAATGACGTGCTGCTAACGGCCCTGCTACAGGGCATGGCCCCATGGACCAAGAGCTCGTCCCTGATGATTGAGCTAGAGAACCATGGTCGGGATGATTTTGACGGTCAGCTGGATCTCTCCCGCACCGTAGGCTGGTTCACCGCCATCTTCCCCGTGCAGCTCACCCTGCCTGCGGATTCCAATCCTGGGGCAGCGCTGATGGCCGTCAAAGAACAGCTGCGTCGCCCCGGTAGGCCCCTGGACTATGGCGTTGGCCACTATCTCAGTACCCAGGAGACAAACCACCCAGAGCCCAGCTTAATTTTCAACTACCTGGGCCAGTTTGACAGCAGCCTCCCCGAGGCCAGTTTGTTTGGTTTAGCGCCAGAATCCGAGGGCCGCAGCCGAGACCCCAAAACGCGGCGTCGACACTTACTGGAGATTAATGGCCGGGTGCTGGCAGGCCAACTGCAGCTGGCCTGGACCTACAGCAACCAGTGCCACCGGCAAGAAACCATTGCCCAGATCGCAGAGCAAACCATGGCCGCCTTAAGAGCACTGATTGCCCACTGCACCTCTAATGAGGCTGGTGGCTATACACCCTCTGATTTTCCCCAAGCCAACCTGAGCCAGACGGCCCTTGAGCAGGTGCTAGCTCAGCTGCAAACCGGTGAGGAGGGTTAGACCATGCAAAAAGTAGATAATCTCGAAGACCTGTACGAGCTGACCCCCACCCAGCAGGGCATTTTATTCCACAGTTTAATGGCCCCCAATGAGGGCATGTACTGCACCCAGTTTGGCTTTACCCTCCAGGGTGATCTGGCCATCGACACCTTTTGTCAGGCCTGGGAACAAACCCTGAAGCAGCATTCCATTCTGCGCACGGCCTTTGTTTGGGAAGGCTTGGAAAAACCTCTGCAAATCGTCCGGCAATCGGTGAAACTGCCATTGACTCAGCTGGATTGGCGAGACCGATCCACCGCTGAGCAACAGCAAGAACTAGAAACCTGGCTCCAGCAAGATCGACAGCAGGGGTTTACCCTTTCCCAGGCCCCCCTGATGCGGCTGGCCCTGATCCGCTGGGGCGACACCACCTATCACTGCATTTGGAGTAAGCATCACCTGCTGCTGGATGGCTGGTCCACTAGCTTAGTGCTAAAGGCCGTGCTGACTCGATACGAGGCCCTACGGCAGCACCAGGCTCCCGCCCTCACCCCGGCACCGGCCTACCGCGACTATGTGGCCTGGCTCCAGCAGCAAGATTTAGCCCAGGCAGAAAATTTTTGGCGATCGCATCTCCAAGGATTCATCGCCCCCACCCCCCTGGGCCTGCCCCGCATCCTCAAGCAGCCGACGGGCACCTCAGACATCGCCAATGCCACCCACCTGATTAGCCCTGAACTCACCCAGACCCTCAAAACCTTTGCCCGCCAGCATCAGCTCACCTTAAATACTTTGGTGCAGGGGGCCTGGGGCCTTTTACTCAGCCGCTACAGCAACGAAACCGATGTGGTCTTTGGGGTAACCTCCGCCGGACGGCCCCCAGATTTACCGGGCGCTGAGGCTATGGTGGGGCTGTTTATCAATACGCTGCCCGCCCGCGTATCGGTGGATATTGATCAGCCCTTAGTGCCTTGGCTGCAGTCGATTCAGAAGCAACAGGCCAGCCTGCGACAGTACGAATATAGCCCGCTCACACAGGTGCAGCGCTGGAGCGAGGTGCCCCCTGGCACCGCTTTGTTTGACAGTATTGTGGTGTTTGAAAACTACCCGGTGGACCCAGAGCTGCAGGCGGTTTCCCAGGAGCAGGCCACCAACCAGCAGGCTAAAATCAGCGATATTTACACCACTGAGCGCACCCACTACCCCTTAACCATCGTCGCCCTGACGGATCCGACGGCGGCTCCAGGGGGACTGGAGCTGCAGGGGCTATACGACCCGCAGCAGTTTGACGCCGATAGTATCGAGCGGCTACTGGGGCAGCTGGCCTGCATGCTCAAGGCCATCCCTGACCATGGCACCGCAGCCCTCGGAGAGCTGCCTTGGATGACAGAGGTTGAGCGATCTCAGCTACTCAGCTGGGGACAGGCCCAGGGGAGTTTTCCCAAGCAGCCAGGGCTGGTGGAGCGCTTTATGGCCCATGTGGAGCAGCGCCCCGATGCCGTGGCTCTTTTAGACGGCGATCGCACTCTCACCTATCAAGACCTCGATCGCCGCTCCACCCAGCTGGCCCACTATCTTTCCCAGCAGAGGGTGACCGCCGAGACCCGAGTGGCGCTATGTTTGCCCCGGAGTTTGGATTTAATCGTGGCCGCCCTCGGTATTCTCAAAGCCGGGGGGGCCTATGTGCCCCTCGACCCCAGCTACCCCACCGGACGTCTGCGCTGGATTTTGACCAATGCGGAGCCTGCCCTCGTCGTTACCAAGGAAGCGGAGGCCGAGCGGTTAGGGTTAGCGCCCGAGGCCAGTGTCTGTTTAGATCGCGATGCTGAGGTGATCAATCAGCAGTCCAGCCAGCTAACGCTGCCGACTCCCCAGCCAGAACACCTGGCCTACGTGATCTACACCTCCGGCTCCACCGGCAAGCCCAAAGGGGTAATGGTGCGCCACGGTGAGGTGGTACGCCTATTTACGGCGACGCAGCCGTGGTTTCAGTTTTCCCATGAGGATATTTGGCCGTTATTCCATTCCTTTGCCTTTGACTTCGCGGTTTGGGAAACGTGGGGAGCCTTACTCCATGGCGGCCAGCTGGTGATCGTGCCCTATGAGATTAGCCGGTCACCCCAGGCGTTTTACCAGTATTTACAGGAGACCGGGGTGACAGTGCTGAACCAGACCTCAACGGCGTTCCGTCAGCTGATGGCCATAGACGAAGCGGTCCAGGCTCCGCTAGCGCTCAAATGGGTGATTTTTGGTGGGGAAGCCCTGGACTTACCCAGCCTTCGGTCCTGGTTTAATCGCCATGACGATCGCACCCCCCAGCTAGTGAACATGTACGGCATCACCGAAACGACGGTGCATGTCACCTACCGGCCCCTGTGCCAAGAAGATACCCTCGCCTCCACCAGTATGATTGGCGGTCCCATTCCTGACTTGGCCCTCTATGTCCTCGATCAGCACCGACAGCTGGTGCCGGTGGGTGTGCCGGGGGAGCTATATGTGGCCGGAGCCGGGGTATCCCTGGGCTATCTAAATCGCCCAAAACTAACGGCAGAGCGCTTTTTAGAAAATCCATTTGATCCGCATCTAGGGAAAATGTATCGGACAGGCGATCAGGTGCGGTGGCGGTCCGACGGCGATCTCGATTATCTTGGCCGCTTGGACAACCAGGTGAAGCTGCGTGGTTTTCGCATTGAGCTAGGGGAAATTGAGGCGGCAATCAACCAGCATCCGGAGATCCGAGAAGCGACGGTCATACTGCGCCATGACCCACCGGCTCAGCCGCGACTAGTGGCCTACACGGTCTATCGCGATGCCCCCCTCAGCGAAGGTGAACTGCGCCAGTGGCTCAAGAGCAAACTGCCGGACTACATGGTGCCAGCCGCCATGGTGACTCTGCCCGCATTTCCCCTCACCCCCAACGGCAAACTCGATCGGCGGCAGCTGCCCGCCCCCAGTAGCGAGCGCCCATCCCTACCCGTGGCCTATGCCGGTCCCCAATCGGAGCAGGAACAAACCATTGTGCGCATCTGGCAGGAGTTGCTGCAGCTGGACACCGTGGGTATCCACGACAGTTTCTTTGATCTGGGGGGAGATTCCCTGGGACTGATGCAGCTGCATCACCGACTGCAAACGGAGCTAAAGACATCCTTTGAGCTGATGGATCTGTTCCGGTATCCCACGGTGCACGACTTTGCTGAATTCCTGGATACCCAGGCCGAAACGGCTCCAGCTCCAGCAACCGCTCCCCAGCAACGGCAGCAAGGAAAATCACGGCTACAGCAACAGCGACAGCGCCGTCAAACCTCCACGTCTCGCTAGTTCACCCACCATCTCACCCTCACCATGACGACTAACTACACGGGCTTAGAAACCGCCGTGATTGGCATGGCCGGTCGCTTTCCCGGCGCCCCCACCCTGGCTGATTTTTGGCACAACCTACAAAACGGCGTGGAATCGGTCTCCTTCTTTTCGGAGGAGGAACTGCTGGATGCGGGCATTGAAGCGGCCACGGTGAAGCAGCCTAACTATGTCAAAGCCCGCGCCATTCTTGAAAATGCCGATGTGTTTGATGCCGGGTTCTTTGGCCTCAGCCCCCGCGATGCCGAGATTCTTGACCCCCAACAGCGGGTATTTTTAGAAACGGCCTGGGCTGCCCTAGAAACCGCTGGATATGACCCGCAACGGTTTGGGGGAACCATCGGCGTCTATGGCGGGGCCACCCTCAGCAGTTATTTATTTAATCTCTACAGCAACCCCCATCTGATGCAGACCGTGGGGCAGTTTCCCCTGGTGCTGGGCAATGGTCGGGAGTTTCTGACCACGCGGGCCTCCTATTTGATGAATTTGCAGGGGCCGAGTGTGAATGTGCAAACGGCCTGCTCTACGGCGCTGGTGGCGGTTCATTTGGCGAACCAGGCATTGCTTAGTGGCGAATGCGACATGGCCCTGGCGGGGGGTGTTTCGATTCGGATGCCCCTGAAGGGGGGATATGTGTATCAGGAGGGGGGGATTTCCTCGCCGGACGGGCACTGCCGCGCCTTTGATGCCAGTGCCAAGGGAACGGTGGGGGGCAGCGGTGCTGGAATGCTGGTGCTGAAGCGTCTAGAAGATGCCCTGGCGGATCGCGATACGATCCATGGCGTAATTAAGGGGTCCGCCATCAATAACGACGGCTCCGCCAAAATGAGCTACACGGCCCCCCGCATTGAAGGCCAGGCGACGGTGATTCGGATGGCCCAGCAGGTGGCTGAGGTGGAGCCGGAGAGCATTCAATATATTGAGGCCCACGGGACGGGGACCATTTTGGGTGACCCTATAGAAGTGGCCGCACTGACCCAGGCGTTTCAGACGGCGCAGCGGGGGTACTGCGCCCTGGGCTCAGTGAAAACAAATATTGGCCACCTGGATGCAGCGGCCGGGGCGGCGGGACTGATTAAAACCTTGCTATCGCTACAGCAGCGGCAGATTCCCCCCAGTTTGCATTTTGAGTCGGCTAACCCGCAGATTGACTTCGACCACAGTCCGTTTTACGTCAACGATCGGCTGCGGCCCTGGCCTGAACAGCCTGAAAACCCACGCCGGGCGGGGGTGAGTTCCTTCGGCATGGGGGGCACCAACGCCCATATGATTGTAGAAGAAGCGCCTCCGGTAGCGGCGACTAGTGCCTCGCGGCCCTGGCAACTGTTACTGTGGTCGGCTAAAACCAAAACGGCCCTGGACGCGGCTACTCAGAACTTGGCTACGGCCCTAGAACAGGATGACCTGGAGCTGGCCGATGCGGCCTACACCCTGCAGGTGGGACGGCAGAATTTTGCCCAGCGGCGGATGATGGTGTGTTGCGATCGCACCGATGCCATCACCGTTCTCAATGGCTCAGCCTCCCAAAGATTAAAATCCAACACCGCCCCTGACACCGTCCCCCGGGTGGTGTTTCTGCTGCCGGGCCAGGGAGCCCAGCACGTGGGCATGGGGCAACAGCTATACGAAACAGAGCCCAGCTTCCGCCAGATAATTGATCGCGGAGCCGAACTACTGCAGCCCCACTTCGGTCTAGATCTGCGGCAGATCCTCTACCCAGAAGATGGCCAGAGGGCCGAAGCAACGGAACAGATTCGCCGCACCGACATCGCCCAGCCCGCCCTATTTCTGGTGGAATATGCCCTGGCCCAGCTGTGGCAAGAATGGGGCGTTACCCCCAAAGCATTTATCGGCCATAGTCTCGGGGAATATGTCGCCGCCTGTTTGTCAGGGGTGGCAGATTTAGACACCCTGCTACCCCTAGTGGCATTGCGCGGTCGGTTAATGGCCCAGCAGCCAGAGGGAGCCATGCTGAGTGTGGCCCAGCCCGCCCGCCAGATTGAGGCCCAGCTACCGACGGATTTAGTGTTGGCAGCGGACAATGCCCCCGAGCTGTGTGTCGTGGCCGGACCCACTGAAGCTATCGCCCTCTACCAGCAGCAGCTAGAGGCCCAGGACATTCCTTGCCGGTTGCTCAAAACCTCCCATGCCTTCCATTCACCGCTAATGGCCGGTGTGTTAGAGCCGTTTCGGCAACAGTTAAACCAAATTGCCCTCAATCCCCCTAAAAAGCTGTGGGTCTCTAACCTGACGGGCACCTGGATTACCCCTGAGCAAGCCACCGACCCGGACTATTGGGTGCAGCATCTGCGGCAGCCGGTGCAGTTTCGCCCTGGTTTGGAAACCCTCAACAATGACCGGTCCCTGCTGCTGGAGGTGGGACCGGGGCAAACCCTCACCACCCTGGCTCGCCAGCATGGTCTAAAAAACTCATCGATCATTCCCTCTCTGCGGCACCCCAGAGATCCTCAGCCGGATCTCGCCTGTTTGCTAGCGGCGGTGGGGCAGCTGTGGCTGGCCAATGTTGCTATTAACTGGCAAGGCTTTTATGCCCATGAGCAGCGGCGGCGGGTGCCTCTGCCCACCTATCCCTTTGAGCGGCAGCGCTACTGGGTTGAGGCGCAGCCGTTGGCTGCCGCCCCCCAGCCCGTCCTACAGAAAAAGCCCGATGTGGCTGACTGGTTTTATCTACCGGAGTGGCAGCGTTCTCACCTAAGACCGGCGGTGGCCTACACCGCGTCCGAGGCCGCCTGGCTGCTGTTTGTGGATGACACCGCCCGTAGTCAGGAAATTGCCCAGGGGTTATCCGTGGCCCACACCGCCATCACGGTACACCCCGGCGATAGCTTTAGTCGCCTAGATCAGCACACCTTTACGGTCAATCCCCACCGGCCTGAGGACTATCGAGCCCTGCTCAATGCCCTGGGGGACCACCGCCCCACCGAAATTCTGCACGGTTGGAGTCTGGCCCCAGGGAGCGCCTTTGATGAGATTCAGGCCCAGGGCTGCCAGAGCCTGCTGTATTTAACCCAGGCCTTAGCCCAGTGCGGTTGGCACCATGCCCTACGGCTAACGGTGCTGGCCGCCAATATTTTGAACGTCACCGGCACCGAATCTCTTTCACCGGCCCATGCCACCATTCTTGGCCCCTGCACCGTGATTCCCCAGGAATATCGGCAAATCACTAGCCGCTTGGTGGACTGGCCGGTGGATGGTGATAGCCCCGCACTGCTGGCGGAGCTGGTCGCCGCCGAAGAACCGACGGTGGCCTATCGCCATGGACTGCGGTGGGTACAGCGTTTTGCCCCCATGGCTCTACCGGAGGCAGAACCAGCGCTGCTGCGACAACGGGGTGTCTATTTCATTACCGGTGGCCTGGGGAATGTGGGTCTTACCCTGGCTGCATCCCTGGCTCCCTGGCAGGCCAAGGTGGCCCTGCTGAGTCGGCGCAGCCTGCCGGATCGCGAGCAGTGGTCCACTTATTTAGAAAATGCGCCCACCGATCCGCTCTGCGACAAAATTCGCCAGATTCAGGCCATGGAGGCGGCTGGGGTGGAGGTACTGATCCTTGCTGCTGATGTGGCTGATGTTGACCAGCTGGAGGGTGCGATCGCAAAAACCGAAACCCACTTCGGCCCCATCAACGGCGTCATCCACGCCGCCGGAGCCGTCGGAGAACAGGCTTTTCGCATGATTGCCGAAACGGGGAGCGCTGAACTTGAGCAGCAATTTCAGGCTAAGGTCACCGGCTTACAAAACCTGGCGACGGCCCTGGAGGGTAAATCCTTAGACTTCGGACTGCTTTGCTCGTCGCTAGCCTCAGTGCTGGGCGGTCTGGGGTTTGCCGCCTACAGCGCCGCCAATTACTTTATGGATGCCTTTGCCCAGCAGCAGTCCCAGGCTGGAGCCCTGCCCTGGATGAGCATCAACTGGGATGGCTGGCGGTTTCAACCGGACGAGCATCCGGAGCTGGGGCAAACCATGGCCGATTTTGCCCTCACCCCAGCGGAGGGCAGCGCCGTGTGGCAGCGGCTGTTTGCCTATGCCACCGTGCCGCAAATGATTGTCTCCACAGGGGACCTGACGGCGCGCCAGCAACAATGGCAGCCAACGACAGCGACAGCCAATGACGAGACCGATCGGCCCCAGTATGATCGTCCAGCCCTGGCCGGTGACTATCAGGCGGCCACCACTCCCCTAGAACAGCAGGTAGTGGAGATTTGGGAGTCATTTTTAGGCATTCGCCCCATCGGCATTGACGATAGCTTTTTTGAACTGGGGGGGCATTCCCTGCTGGCCACCCAGATTATGGTGCACCTGCGGCAGCAGTTTCAGGTGGATATTCCCCTACGCTGCTTATTTGACCAACCGACGGTGGCCGGTCTCGCCGAGGCGATTGTTCAGCACCAAAGTGAGAATCAGCCGGTGGTGGATGCGATCGCACCCCTACCTAGATTTGAAACCTCAGAAATCCAGCAGTTACTAGACCAGCTCGATCAGCTGCCCGAATCCAAGGTGGATGAACTGCTCCACCAATTTTCCCAATTACAAGCCCTAACGTAGTTTCCACACCTTCCACCATGATCACCACCCCTGACACCAGCCGCTGGATCCGTCGAGGCACCCCCAATCCCAATGCGTCCCTGCGCTGTTTTTGCCTGCCCTATGCCGGGGGCAGCGCCCGCATCTTTCAAACCTGGAGCCAGTCTCTGCCAGAGAATGTTGAAGTATGTGCCCTCGAACTGCCGGGGCACGGGATGCGCCTTACCGAACAGCCCTTTGACAATTGGGACGCGGTTTTGGAGGCCATCTCCCAGGTGATTTTGCCCCTTTGCGATCGCCCCTTTGTGTTCTTTGGCCACAGCATGGGAGCCTTGATCAGCTTTGAGCTGGCCCGCTATTGTCGCCGCCACAATCTGCCGATGCCCAGCCACCTCTATGTGTCTGGGCACCGCGCCCCCCAGCTACCCGATCCAGAAGACCCAGTACACAATCTGCCGGAACAAGCCTTTCGAGAGAAACTTACCCGGCTGCAGGGCACCCCACCAGCGGTGTTAAACAGTGAAGAGTTTATGGCGATGTTGTTGCCTGTACTACGGGCTGACTTTACCCTGTGTGAAACCTATCAATACAGGACAGAGCCGCCTCTGCCCTGCCTCATCACCGCCTTTGGCGGCACCCAAGATCCCACCACCCAGCGGGGCCGCCTACGGGCCTGGAGAGCACAAACCCAGGCCAAGTTCACGCGACATGTACTACCAGGCAAACACTTTTTTATTCACTCAGAGCAGGTCTCATTACTCAATCACTTGAAGATCAGCCTAATGAGACTAGATATGGTTAACTCCAAGTTGCTCAAGTAGGCAACTAATCAACCTGTGTTTTTCGCCTATAGCCTATAACTGACAGGGATTTTAGCAATTAGTCCAGGAGTTTGAGGAGGAACAGTAGAATCAGGGGTTGGGACAACTGGCACATACCTAACCAGAATTTTTCAGGCCAAAAGTAGGCCAGTGGAATCGGGCAACTGGCACATTCGATGCATTAAGGTTGAATCATCAACGCTAAAGCTTTCTGGATAACTGTAGTGTTCAGGGTGTTTATACAGAAACTTTCTGGATAACTCCGCCTAACTACGTGTTTGATTATCTAGCTCAGGATTATTCCTGATATGAAACTACTAAAGAGATAATGTGTTCCAACTTACAAGTATGTTTTATTTTTTGCAAAAACTTTGGGCTTACATAAAATCTTCTCTGACAATATTGGATGTATTTCAAATTGCCGAAAGCATAGCTGTAATAGTAGCTTTGATTATTGCTCTCAAGACGTACAATTCACAGGTCAAGCAAGAAAAGTTTAATAACTCTCTTTCACTTGTTGAAAGTTTCACAAAACGAATCAAGCAGACAGACCTTTTGATTCTGAAAGAGGTTTACATGAACACATACGAAAGTTGCAGCGCTCAGCCAGGTTGCTTTGTGACCTATCAAGAAGACAAAATCATACAGAACCATGTAGCGAAGCTATTTCTTGAGGAGGGGCAAGGCTTGTCAGTGCTCGGTAGTTTAGGGGGAACTGAAGAGCTTGATGAGGAATGCATCCGGGATTCAGAGGGCTATATAAACTTGAGTTCTATTAGGCTAATAGCAGAGCAGCTAAATATTATCGCTTATGAGGTTTTTAAGGGGCAAATTGAAATCAGAATTGTCTACTATGAGATGAATAGAATTGTAGAGATCATATGCCATCTTCTAGACATTGCTATGGAAACGGATTCAGATGAATTCTTTAGCTTGAAGCAGAGATTTAAATATCTTTTGATTATGAGGGATAAATTTCCTCCTGAGAAATTCCCAAAAACATCTTTCGCTGAACTTTCTTAGAGAAGTAAAGTGTTACGACAGATAGGCTCGGAAAAAATCAAGAGAAGAAGAATGGAAGGATTATTCTATTCAGGTGTTGAGCGCCGCCTAACTATCTGGTTGCACCCGATGGAACAGAGATTTTGGGTTGATCTTGAAAGGCTACGTACCACGGGTGAACCGAAGCGTTAATTTAAAATTGAGTTGCTGCCAGAGCGACGCAACTATTCTGACAGATATAGAGAGCTATCACCTTGTAATCTCTTGAGAACGGCGGCTGGTGGCTTCTAGCTTTAGCCGATTTTGCTGAATAAGGGTGGCCTGTAGCTGCTGGGCCTGGGTTATCAAAAAAATGTCCAACGCCTGATCTATCTCCTGTAGCGTAGCTTGGGGAGACTCCACCATCAGTGTCAAAAGTCTCTCATAAGCCGCTATCCAACTGGCAATTGTGGTGTCTTCAAACAGAGCACTGCGGTAAACCGCTGTTAAATGCAGACCGTTTTCCATCTCGCTCAGGTGCCAGGTCAGGTTCCACCGTCCGTAGGCAGGGGACTGAGGGTCTGCTTCCACGGTTAACCCTTGAAAATCAGGAGCACTCATCGATGGGTCTAAATTAAAGAACGCTGGCACAATTGGCTGTAGCGGATCGGCAGACGAATCTTCTCGGTTGTTCTTTGACCAGCGCGCCCACTGACTTAAGGAATAGTCGGTGTGGTCGTAACACTCTAGCAACGTAGTCCGAATCGTATGTAAATACTCCGTCAGCGACTGCTCCGGGCGCAGCTGACTATACACTGGCAGCACATTCACACAGTGGGCCACTAACCGCCCATAGCCGGGTTGCCCCTGACCAGCCACCGAAATACCCACCATGAGTTCTGTTGTTTGGCTCCAGCGATGCAGCAGCAGGCAAAAGGCCGCTAGCAGTGTCATAAAGGGAGTGCAGCCCTGTTTGCGGCTCCAGACTTGAAACTGTTGATAACGCTCAGCGGATAGCTGCCATTCTTGAGAGGCACTGTGGTAGTCGGATGCCTCCGTTGTCTGCTTGTCCGTAGTTTGTTTATCCGTCAGCTGCCATTGGGGTAGGGGCTGTTGTTGCCAATAGGCAGCAGATGCTGCCGCAGAATGGCTGGACTGCTGAATATAGTCTCGATAGGACCCCGGTGGCGGCAACGGTTGATTGGTCCCTTGAACAGCCATGGTGTAGAGCTGACTCAGCTCTTCGAGTAAAACCTGAATCGACCAGCCATCTACCACAATGTGATGGACGCTCAGCACCAGGCCATGGTGCTGCTCAGCTAGCTTTAGGGCATGCATACGCAATAGAGGGGGCTGGGTGAGATCAAAGGGACGCCGCTGCTCTTGCTGTAGCCAGCGCTGAACTGCTAGAGACTGTTCCTCGGGATTGAGGGCGCTCAGGTCAATCAATGGCAGGTTAAACGTCAGCTTTGGTATCACCTGCTGGGTGGTACCGGTGGGGTCAATCTTAGTGCGCAACGCTTCATGGCGGTCAATTAGTTGTTGCAGGCTCTGACGGAGGATTGTCTCCTGCAGAGGCCCCTGCAGATCTAGCCAGACACATTCTGTATAGGCGAGGGAAGCATCAGAATTGAGCTGCGTTAACAGCCAAATCTCTTGCTGGCTTTCGGTCAGCGGCAGCATCTGGGCTGCCACCAGAGACTTTCCCGGCAGAAAGCCCCCTTGTTGCATCTGGGCCACCGACGTTTTGACTGCCTGGATAATCTGTTCAATATCAGCCTCGGTGTGGGCGGTGGAGAGAAAACAGTTGCGCCCCTCCCACACGTATATGCCCTGCTCAATCAGGTGATAAAACAACAGGTCATAGTTACCGGTAAAGGTAAACCGGAAGAGGGAACCAAAGTGGACAATCTGGATCGGCACCTCGGCTTGGTCAAAAAAGGTGTTGAGTCGCTGGGCGAAGACTTCAGTGCGCTGATTCAGCTGCGTTTGCAGGTTAGCTCCCTGCTGCTTCAGGTGCAGCAGCACGGCCTTAGCAGCGGCCATCGCCAGGGGAGGCTTACAAAATGTACCGGCAAAAAAGGTGCGCTCAACGCTCGGATAGGAATCATCGCCATAGTGCCAGAGACCACCATCGATGCCGTCCATATAGTGGGCCTTTCCAGCCACAATGCCAATGGGAATGCCGCCGCCCAACACTTTGCCGTAGGTGGCTAAGTCGGCCTCCACACCAAACCAGGTTTGGGCTCCGCCGGGATGAATCCGAAAGCCTGTGATAATCTCATCCAGGATTAGCGCCACCCCATGGTCCTGGGTGATGCGGCGGAGCTGCTGGAGAAAGTCTCGCGGCTGCAGGTCTGGGCGACGGCTCTGCACAGGTTCGACCAAAACAGCCGCAATTTCAGAGGCCCGTTGTTGAATTACTTGAAGGGCGCTGGGGTCACCGTAGGGCAGCACCAGCACATCTTCCACCATGCCGGGGGGAATGCCTGGCGCGATAGGCACAGCGGTGTTATCGCTTGCCGATCTGGCGAGCACACCGTCAAAGTGGCCGTGGTAGGCATTCTCAAATCGTACAATCAGCCGTCGGTGAGTGGCGGTGCGGGCCAGCCGTAGAGCGGTCATCACCGCCTCGGTGCCGGATTGGGTAAATGTCACCCGCTCCATGCCCGTTAGTTCATGGAGTAGTTTGGCCACATCTCCTGCCAGCTCTGCTTGGGGGCCGATTTGGATGCCTCGGTTGAGTTGGGTTGCGATCGCATCCTGTACAAACTCAGGCCGATGGCCAAACAGATGCACACCAAACCCCATGGTGATGTCGATATATTCGTTACCATCCACATCCCACAGCCGAGACCCTTCAGCCCGAGTCCCCACAATGGGATAGAGCATCTCTTTGATGGATGGCCGAAATCCAGCACAGGCACGACTATCGGCTAAGTAGGGATGACTCTCCTGCTTGCGGCGTTTGGACTCAGCCGTGCGCTGGGTATAGCGCTGAATAAATGATTGAAGATAGCGTTGCTGCGATTCATTTAGAGATTGAGGAACTGAGGCAGATTGGGAGGAGACCGGCTTCGGAGTAGGTGACGGGGCAGCTTGTGGCGTGCGCGGTGGGACAACCTGTGGAGGAGAATTCAAGGGTTTAGGAGCAGGAGGCACCGGCATCTGGTTACTCTGTTGGGCGTGGCGCAACAGATCGATCTGTTGTGTCATCAGCTGCATTTGCTGGGTCACAATCTGCTCTAAGGCAGTGGGCTGTGCTCCTGAAGACATGGCTGGAGTCGATGTTGTTGCTACTACGTCGAGAGATTCTTGGTTGTCGAGAGAGAGAGGAGGGTCCGCCAAAGGATTACTGGCAACCGCTAATGTCCCAGGAACGTGGTAATTGTTGGTATCACCAGCAGAACTATGGCTAGCCTCAGCGGGCATTTGCTGAGCAATAAAGTTAGATAACGCCTCCAGGGTTTGCAGCTCTTCAAAGAACTGACGAATTGTCACCGTCACCCCAAAGCGGGTCTCAATCCCCTGGACCGCTTCGATTAATACAATAGAATCAGCGCCCATTTCTAAGAACGGTGCTTGCGGATCAACAGCCTCGGGAGAGATTTGTAAGAGCTTCGCCACCAGGGTTGTTAATTCTGTCTGCACCTGGACCACAGGATTAGACGGTGTGACGGCATCATCGGATGGGGCCATGGGGGAGGGATCGGTAGGAGAGATCGGCATGAACCAATAGGACTGGCGTTGAAAAGGATAGGTGGGCAGGGCAATCCGCTGCCCCTGGGTTGGGTTGATGGCGGCCCAGTCGATGGCAAAACCGCGCACGGCCAGATGGCTGAGGGTTTTGAGCATCACACCATCTTGCTGGGGGACTAGGGAGGGCAGCCGCGTGGCGTCAGGAAAACTGCGCTGCGCCATACCCAGCAGCACCGGCTGGGGACCAATTTCAAGCCAGGGGCGTTGTTGTTGGGCCAGGGTCTCCAGACCCGCCGCAAACTGCACCGGCTGACGCAAATGTTGACACCAGTAGTCGGCATCTGGGGCCGCTGTTAAAGGCTGGCCCGTCATATTAGAAATCAGCGGAATTTTGGGTGATGCGTAGGTCAGCGTCTGGGCAAAGGTGGCAAATTCCGCCAGTATGGGTTCCATCAGCGCTGAATGAAAGGCGTGGGAAACCGCCAGGGGCCGACTACGAATCTCCTGATCAGAAAGAGTGTTTAAAACAGCGTCCACCGCAGTTTTGGTGCCGGAGATAACGGTGTTTTTAGGGCCGTTGATAACGGCAATTTCCACTCCGTCAACCTGGAGCCAAGGCTGCAGTTGTTCAGCTGAGGCAAATACAGCAGCCATGGCACCATTGGGCGGCAGCTGCTGCATTAAACGGGCGCGTTTGGCCACCAGCCGTAGGCCATCGGCCCAGCTCAAGCAGCCCGCTACGCAGGCGGCAGCATATTCCCCCAGGCTATGGCCCAGCACCACGGTGGGGGTAATCCCCCAGCTGCGCCACAGTTCGCTGAGGGCATATTCCAAGGCGAACAGAGCAGGCTGGGTGTAGGCGGTTTGATTTAGCTGCCCATCGGTTTCCGTAAATAGCACCGTCAGCAGCGACCGGTCTAAGGTGTCTTTTAAGGCAGCATCGCATTCATCTAAAACACGTCGGAAAACGGGCTGGGTGTCATAGAGCTGTCGTCCCATGCCAACATACTGGGACCCCTGGCCTGTGAACAAAAATGCAATGTCTCGCAGCGGGCGACGGGGGGCTTTGGCTGTGGCCACAGCGGGAGAGCTTTTGCCTTGGGATAGATGGGTGAGGTGCGATCTCATCTCCGCCACCGACTCCGCCACCACCATCGCCCGATAAGGGAATATCGCTCGTCCGGTATGGGCCGTCCAGCATACATCCACCAGGTTCACGTCTGGATTAGCCTGCAAAAACTCACCATAGCGATCCGCCAACGCCGCCAGCGCCGACTTCGATTTAGCCGTCAGCATCAGACCGTGCCAGGCGGGAGGAGAAACAGAGCCAGTAATAGGAGACCCTGACGCCTTAGAGACAGCCGCAGAGACAGTCTCAGAGACAGCCGCAGACACAATTAAATGGGCATTGGTGCCCCCAAAGCTAAAGGCACTCACACCTGCTATGGGTCGATCCACGTCGTTCAGCGGCCAGCCCTGCTGGGGAACAAACAGCGGCGTATCCGCCAGGTCAATGCGGGGATTCAGCTGCCGCAGATGCCGATGGCCTGGAATATATCGATGCTGCAGCGCCAGCACCACCTTAATCAATCCGGCAATACCCGCCGCCGCTTCCATGTGGCCCACATTGGCCTTTAGCGCCCCCAAGGCACAGGGCTGCTGGGATGAACGCCCCGCCATCAGCACTGTTTTTAAAGCATTCACTTCAATCGGATCCCCCAGGGGTGTGCCCGTGCCGTGGGTTTCCACATAGCTAATGTGGGCGGCTGGCACCTGGGCCTGGGTCAAAGCCTGGCGAATCACTGCCTGCTGGGCAGGCCCGTTGGGGGCCGTAAGACCGTTGCTCAGACCATCCTGGTTAACGGCCGAACCCTCCACCACCGCCAAAATCCGATCGCCCGCCTGTTCCGCATCCGCCAGCCGCTTCAAGACAACAACGCCGCACCCTTCTGAGCGCACGTAGCCATCGGCGGCCGCATCAAATGTCTTGCAGCGACCGTCAGCGGCCATCATCCCGGCCTGCTGAAAAACTTCTGTTACCTCGGGCCTGAGAATTAAATTCACCCCACCCGCCAGGGCCAAATCACAGTCTCCCGCCACCAGACTTTGCACCGCCAGGTGTACCGCCACCAGCGATGACGAACAGGCGGTATCCACCGCCAGGCTAGGACCTTTTAAATTGAGAGCATAGGAGATTCTGTTGGCAGCCACACAGAGTGCCGTACCGGTGGCGCTGTAGGGACTCATACCGGTTTCAGCACGACTTAAAAGATGACCATAGTCGCTGTGGCTAATGCCCACAAACACCCCCGTACGGCTGCCTGCTAAGGATTGGGGAGAAATGGCTGCCGCCTCTAAACTCTCCCAACAAATTTCCAACAACAACCGCTGCTGAGGATCGAGATAGGCCGCTTCACGAGGAGAAATCCCAAAAAATGCGGCATCAAACTGGTCAATATCGGAGAGAAAACCACCCCAGTCGGTGGCGGCTGTGCCTGGGCGATTCCTGGGGGTAATGGCATCGCCGCCCTCACACAGAAACTGCCAAAATTTATCGGCATCGTCCCCACCCGGAAACCGACAGGCCAAACCGACAATCGCAATTGGGTTCATTGTTTAAAGTGCCTCTCAGTGCGGGTTAACAAAATGGACAGATACCGCAGGCTGGGCCATTGGTTTGCCCGGTTAGGAAGAAGAATTGTATAAGGTCCAAAATTTTGCCTGCAGAGATTGCCATGGAACGCCTGTACGCCAAAAAGTAGGATGTAGTTAAGGGGCTAGCAGGTAAATGAAATACCAGCCTGGAATGATGTTGTAGGATGTCCTCCCCTTACGAAGGGGAGGTGCCGTAGGCGGAGGGGTTTGACCGATAGCGCCCATTGTCGATAACCCCCTGTAAGTCCCCCTTCACAAGGGGGACGGCCATCCTCAGATATGATTTGCTGGGGTACGTTATTTTCATGCAAACGCCTAAATTCTCATTCCTTAGCCTATTCCTGGGGCAACGATCTCGCGGCTAAGTACTCAGCCAGGGCGGCAACGGTGGGATAGTCATAAAGCAAGGTGGGAGACACCTTCTGTTGAAGCCAGTCCTCCAGATCTCCCGACAGCCCGATGGCTTCGGCAGAATCGAGGCCGTAGCTGTCAAAGGGAATATCTGGATCAATGGTCTCCATGGCAACATTTAGAGAGTTGGCCAGCTGCTCACATAGCCAAGTTTCAATGGTGTCCGCAGTGGGTCGCTCAACAACAGGCGGCTGATTAAAGGATGAAGTCATGGTAAAAACCTGGGTTCACAATTGACGGGCGGGAACAGGAATGGGCCGCAGCTGCTCAGCTAAAAACTGTGAACAACAGCGAGAGCGCTGAATCTTACCGCTGGAGGTTTTAGGCAGGCTGCCGGGCTTAACAAGCACAATGGTTTCCACCCGTAGACCATGTACCCGACTCACTGTTTGTCGAATCGCGCGCAATACCGGCTCAGGTTCTAGCTTTCGCAACCACACCCGCCCCACTTCTTGCACAATCACCAGCTGGATTTGGTCGTTCTGATCTACGGTAAAGGCAGCTCCCCACATTGAACCAAACGCGGGATGGCTAGCCGCCACGGTGGCTTCTACATCACTGGCATAGTGGTTGCGACCGTTGATGATCATCACTTCCTTCAGACGCCCGGTCACATATAGTTCACCCTCTTGCACACAGCCCAAGTCGCCGGTACGCAGGAAGGGACCGGTGCCCGTGTCAGCCAGGTAGGCCTGAAAGGTGTCTTGAGTCAGCTGCGGTTGTTGCCAGTAGCCCTGGGCAATGCTGGGGCTAGTCACCCAAATCTCTCCTACTTCGTTGGGCTGACAGCGCCTGCAGGTTTGAGGATTAATAATCTCTAGCTCACCGGACTCGATCACCTGGCCGCAGCCCACCAGCACGCGTCCTTGGTCAGCGGACTGAATCCGATGGGCCGCCAGGTTCTCTTCATCTACGGTTAACTGCTTGGGAGCACGGGTATGATCGCCGCCTGTGATCATCAATGTGGACTCCGCCATGCCGTAGCAGGGGTAGAACGCTTCAGACCGAAACCCGTATTCTGCAAATCTGTTGGCAAAGCGCTCAAGGGTGGCCATCCGGATCGGTTCTGCCCCTGTGAAGGCCACTGACCAGCGGCTTAAATCTAAGCCTGCACACTGTTCGGGTTTGATTTTTTCCACACAGCGCTCGTAGGCAAAATTGGGACCACCGCTAATGGTGGCCTGGGTGTGGGAAATCGCCTGCAGCCAGCGCACGGGCCGCTGCAAAAAGTCTACCGGCGACATCAGAGTTGTTGTTGCCCCCTGGTACAGGGAAGTGAGAATGCCGCCAATTAGCCCCATGTCGTGGTACGGCGGCAGCCAGCACACCCCTTCGCTCTGGTTGCTTAGCCCAAACTTGTGACTAATGGCCGCAACATTATGGATGAGATTACCGTGGCTAATCTGTACACCCTTGGGTGCCGATGTGGAGCCTGAGGTGTATTGCAAAAAGGCGATCTCTTCTGGACTAATACCGGGGGGTTGCCAGTCGGCGGCTTCTTCGGATTTAACCGCGTCCAAACTGAAGGTAGGAAGACCCGCCAGGGTTTCGGGCTTGAACTGCTGAGCGGAGGCGAGCAAAATCAGCGCAGACTGGGCATCGTCAGAAATTCCCTGAAATCGCTCTAGGGACTGATTGGGACGGGGGGGATAAATGGGCACTGCGATCGCACCCGCATACAAACAGGCACAAAACGCCACAATGTAGTCCAAGCCTGGGGGACAGAGCAAAAGCACTCGCTCCCCCTTCAGATTTAACCGCTGCATCCGGGCGGCAATCGCCCGACTGCGGCAGTCTAATTCGCCATAGGTTAACGGGGCAGACGATACGGTACCGTCATTCCAAATTTGGAAAGCAATGCGGGAGGGCTGTTGTGTCGCCCTTTCGCTAAGAAGATCAATCCAGGTCAAACCTGAGCTGACACCCTGGGGGCGGTTAAAGGTCAGAGGGGGCATGGAGCTGATGGTAGACGTGTGTCTGAAGTAAGGGGACCGCAGCGACAGGGAAAATACTTGCAAATTGAGACTTAGAATCAATCAAGTTAATTGATATTATTTCTCAATAGCGAGTATAGGAGGTTCAGCACATATCCGCAAGAATTTATCAGGTTAATAATTCATCTACAGACAGGATAGGGGATTTGAATATTTCTCTAGATTCCACAGCGAGCTTGACAAGGGTCTGTCTTCCCCTTTAATTTCTTGATAATATTCTCATTAAAAATCCATTTCTTGGTCTCTTAATTGACAATATTTTGCTTTAGCGTAGCGATGGCTATAGCTAAGACAGCCACGTTACTTGTGTGTGAGGAATGATGATGAAATTGTCTTTAGGAACCTATGCGCTTGGGATATCAGGCGCGGTCGTTACTGCGATCGCACAGCCTGCCCACGCACAGACGTCCATAATTACCGGCGTACAGCTGACCCAGACTGACACCGGGCTGTCCTTAACCCTTGAGTCTGCCACTGAGGCCCCTCTACAAACCTTTGTCAACCGCAGTGGCGACAGCACCATTGTTGTCGATATTGCCGACGCCCAGCTGCAGACCGGCGATACGTTTGAGCAAGATAATCCAGTAGCGGGCATCGCATCAGTTACGGTCAGGTCCCTGGCCACTAACCGGATTCAAGTCACTATTGTGGGTCAAGACGCCGTCCCCGAAATTGCCATCGATCAGCAGCCTGGCGGTCTGATTTTTGCCGTCAGCCCCACAGGCTCCGATTCAGAAGATCCCACCAGCGATCCCCTGGCCTCTGAGCAATCTGACGACGCGCCCCTGCGATTAGTGGTCACCGCCACCCGCACCGAAGAATCCATTGAGGACATCGGGCGTTCCGTCACGGTTATCGATCGAGAGCAAATTGAACAGCAGTCTATTCTCTCCCCTGACCTCGGCGATATTTTAGGAAATTTGGTGCCAGGATTTGGCCCTCCTAACCAGCTACGTACCACCCGCGGACAGACCCTGCGAGGTCGAGAAGCCGCCGTCTTAATTGACGGTGTGCCACTGTCTACCAATTTTCGAGTTAACCGCCAGGAACTTCGTAGTATCGACCCTTCTGCCATTGAACGAGTCGAGGTAATTCGTGGCCCCAGCGCCATTTTTGGTGGCCAGAGTACCGGTGGTGTGATCAACATCATTACCCGTCGTCCCGCAGAAGGTGAGGCCATCGTTGAAACTCAGGCTGGGGTGAGCGCCTCCATCGGTGACCTAGAAGGGGACGGCTTCGGCACTAATTTTTCGGTTAGTGTCTCAGAAGCCTTCGAACGATCTGACTTTAGAATTAGCCTGTCCCGTGAAGAAACCGGCAGCTTTTTTGATGCCGACGGCAATCGCAATGTTTCAGAATCAAGTCTGAGCGATACCACCAGCTACAACCTGCTGGGCAAAATTGGCTATGACCTTAGCGACCAAGAGCGGCTTGATTTAACCCTTAACTTTTTCAATGCTGAGCGAGAGACTGAGTATATTGCCAGTCCGGCAACACTTCTCATTCCTGGTCGCCAAACAGCAGAAGCTCTAAGAATCCGAGATCTCGAACGAGAGAGTAATCCAGGAGATACTAGCTTTTTAACCAACCTTAGCTATGCCCACGATGACCTGCTCGGTAGCGAAGTACGGGGTCAGCTATATTACCAGGAGACTATTGCCCGTGGTGAGTTTGCTGACGGTCGTCTCGGCATTGATTTCTTTCCTTTTTTGTTTCAGTCACGTCTAGACTCTGAGCGTTGGGGCGGACGACTGCAGGTTGAAACCCCTTTAAACCGAGATGAAACACTGAACCTGCTGTGGGGAGCAGATTATGAAAGTCAAAAAAACCAGCAGATTACCGCCCAGTTTGATGCAGACACCTTTGACAATGAACAACGGCTGGTCACGCTTCAAAAATTTGACTTTACTCCCCCCTATCGGGTGAATAGTCTGGGTCTGTTCACCCAGGTTGATTGGGAAGCGAGTGAATCGTGGTTGTTGCGGGGCGGTCTGCGCTATGAAAACATCAATCTCGACGTAGACGACTACTTTTCAGTCACTCGACAACGCGATATTGAGGGCGGCAGTCGCAGTTTTGATGACGTTGTTTTTAATGCCAGTACGGTTTATCAGCCCACCGAAGAGATTTCACTCTTTGCTAGTTTTGCCCAGAGCTTTAGCGTGCCTGAGTTTAGCCGAGTCTTACGCCTACCCCCAGCCGGATTTGTCAGCGTTGAGGACGACTTTGATATTACTCAACCGATCAAAGTCACTGAATATGAACTGGGTGTTCGCGGCAGTTGGCCATCGTTCCAAACTAGCCTGAGCGGTTTTTACAACACATCAGACCTGGGTTCCAGTCTAGTCCCCGACGAAAATGGTTTACTCGGTATTCAACGTGCCCCCCAACGAATCTATGGCGTAGAAGCCACAGTCGATTGGCAACCAGCAGACACCTGGGGCATCGGTGGTACCGTTGGCTGGTCTGAGGGTGAAAACGACGTCGATCGAGATGGCGATTATTTACCCTTAAACAGCGGCGAGATTGCCCCGATTAAGTTCACCGCCTATGTGGAAAATGAAACCCTACCGGGCTGGAACAATCGTCTACAGGCGCTGATTGTCGGCGGTCGCAGTCGCGCTGAGGATGAAGGCGTCGAGCCTTTGGAGATTGAGAGCTATGCCACATTAGACTTTATCAGCAGTGTAGATGTGGGTCCTGGCACTTTGCAAGTTGGTGTTGAGAACATTTTTGACACACAGTACTATCCAGCCGTAGCGCAGTTTCTATCCGGGTTTGACGATCGCAACTATGTTGGCGGTCGAGGCCGCACCGTGCGTTTGATGTATTCGGTGGATTGGTAACAATAGACCGGTCCCCAATCTTGCTTAGAATCTCCTAGGCTGGCTTAGGAGATTCTCCCCTTACAAAGGCTGTAGTATATACACAACTAAGAGACTTTACAGATAGGCTAAGAGATCCGTGGCTAAATAACAACATACCTGATTATCCCGATTTCAACTTTGCGGTTCGGTTGAGCGTTCGACTGAGCTTACGCCAAAGTCTCACCGTCAAAGCCTCAACAGAAGATAACAATAGCGGGCCGTTGGCCTTGATAGCCCGACCCTCTGCCTAGTTTTTTAGCTCAACAAGTTTTGGAAGACGTTAAGATGTCTGTGGGTTATTAGGAATCAACCTTAGGAAGGACTATGCAACTTATTGATAATCTGCCAGAAAATCTTGCTGACTGTCGCTATTGCTCTCAGGTCTCTAAAGCTAATGGTGTCGATCCCATTGGGTCTGCCCCTAAGGTAGATTACTGGCTAATGGTGGAAGTCCCGCAGCCCTGGCCTGTAGCCATGTTTATGGAAAATCCAATGGTTGGCCAGATATTTTCACTGGTTAAGCAGCTAGTTTTTAAGCGAGGCGTGATGGTAAGACCAGTTGCGATCGCACCTGACCCTGAATACTCCACTCCTGGCTGCACCCGTATCATCTACTATCGCCGACCCGCCCAACAGTTTGCCAAATACCTCAAAGAAGAGTACTTAGTACCTGAAGACCAAGCTAATCCTCTAGTCTTAGGTCTGCTCAATCGCTTGCTGGGCCAGAAAAATACGGTCGCTCCGTTTCTGTCTTATCAGCAAGATACTCAGCACCTACGGGAAATGCTGGTCTGTACCCACACCCAGGTTGATCTAGCCTGCGGTCGATTTGGCACTCCCATCTATCGCCAGCTGCGTCAACAAGCTGACCCAACGAAGCTGCGCGTGTGGCAAAGCACCCATTTTGGTGGTCATCAGTTTGCCCCAACGCTCATTGACCTGCCCACGGGGCAATTTTGGGGCCATTTAGAGCCTGACGTCTTACCGCAGCTAGTGCAGCGTACTGGCGATCATCGCCAGTTAAAACAGCTGTATCGAGGTTGGTCTGGAGGCACCAAGTTTGAACAAATTGCCGAGCGCGCTGTATGGATGGAAATAGGATGGGACTGGCTCACCTATCCAAAACACACACGCACATATCAAAAAGAACTAACGGGAATAAAGAGATTACTCTATCCATTACTGCGATATATTCCTATTAACCTATTGCAGCTGTGGCTAGACCGCTGGACCCGTAATGCTACCGGGGCGAAGGTGGAGTTGGTTTATAAAAGTCTCCAGACCCAAGGGCGCTATCGGATCGCCATTACAGAAGCCGATAAGCTTACCACTGCCACCAATTCAGTAAAGACACCAAACGACCCGATTGAAACCAGCGAAGCTCAGCAATATCAGATAACTCAACTAAGAAAGCTGAGCTGAAAACTCATACACTGCTTACATCAGACGACAATACTGTAGCGTAGCGCACCAATGATAAAACCAGATTAAGATGCCCAACTATCGCCGTCCTTATATCCCAGGAGGAGATACTTGATTGCATATGTATTTCTATAGCGGAAACTCTTGCCTCTCATTCGACGTAGGCTCTGCTTGTGAAGCAGTATCCGTCTGGGTGGACTCGATAATGTCTTTTAGTTTTGCCTTTGACAATTTTAGAGGAGTGAGACGCTGGCGTACTTTGTCAGCAAGGTCAGCTGAGACCGCATAAATAAGGTCAATTTTGTTGGGATATGGATCGTTCGGCAAGGGCATGGGAGGCTTACTCTTAAATGGTTTTTGAACGACATGTTTTGACTTACTGACAACCTTAGAAGACAGCTCGCTAGAATGCCTAGGTCGTTATACTTAGAACCGTAAGTCTTCATAGTCTTTTTATCAATTAATATTGATGCATTCTCAAAAGAATAGTTTTGATAGCGTCGGTCAAACGGGGGGTATATGCCAGCGACCTTGAAAATTGAAAATGCAAGACTTTCTGGACGAGACGGAGTCTGGTCCATTGCCATCGAGGGTGGCGTTATTACTGAGGTTACCCCACATCTGCAGACAACAGCTCAACAAATTTTAGACGTCAAAGGTAAACTTGTGATTCCCGGTTTAGTTGACGGACATTTGCACTTAGACAAAGCGTTGTTGCTACCCCACTATCCTGCACAAACAGGGACTTTTCAGGAAGCATTGGAGCAAACTGGCAAACTTAAACGGGGATTTACAATCGAGGACATTCAAATCCGGGCCCGACAGGTGATTGAACGTGAGATTGCTTTTGGGACCACACTGCTGCGCAGTCATGTAGAAGTCGATCCGGTGCTACAGCTAACAGCCATGAAAGCGCTGCTGCCGCTAAAGCGTGAGTATGACTGGGGTCTAACACTGCAGCTAGCCGTGTTTGCTCAAGAAGGAATTACCAATCAGCCAGGTGTAGACGCCCTATTACGCCAGGCCATGGCAATGGGGGGAGATGTGATTGGTTCAGCTCCCTATGTTGACCCCAAGCCCAAAGAAAATATTCGCGTCATCTTCGATCTGGCCCAGGAGTTTAACTGCGATGTTGATTTTCATCTGGACTTTCTTGATGATGATGCACCGTTGCTGCTGCCGATCGTAGTAGAAGAAACCCTCAAGCGCGGCTGGCAGGGACGAGTGTGTCTGGGGCATATGACCAAGCTGGCCGGGCTGCCTCCTGTAGAACTACAGGCCATGGCGGCCATGCTGTACGAGGCGGATATTGCTATTTTGGCGCTGCCCGCGACCGATCTCTATATGATGGGACGTGAGGATACCCACAACACCCGTCGAGGCGTTGCTCCGATTCATCAGCTTATGGACTACGGGGTGACGACTGGAGTAGCCACTAACAATATTCAAAATCTTTTTACTCCCTTTGGCGATGGCGATGTTTTAAAAATCTGTACGCTCCTGGCTCAAACGCTGCAGTTGGGAACAGTCCAAAGCCACCTGCAGTGTTTAGAGATGGCCACAGTCAAGGCAGCTAAAGCCATTGGTATCAAAGACTACGGTATTGTCCCTGGCAATGCAGCAGACCTGGTGGTTATTGATGCGACATCTGTCTCCGAAGCCATCGGCACCGCTCCTGTGGGCCGTACTACAATCAAACGTGGCAAAATCGTCTCCACCACTCAAGTGGAGCGTACACTGCGGCCTGAAATCACTTCGGTGTAGAGTTTGAGATGCATTTGGGCAGATCGCTGCCAGCTATATTGACTAACCAAAGGCTGACTATTGTGAACCAAGGGCTGAACGATATTGGCATCGAGCAGGGTCAGCATAGCGGCAGCGATTTGGGCTGTGTCCTCAGGTGCTACCAGCATCGCTGACTGTGGAGACAAAAACTCTGTAAACGGGGCTTGGTTAGAAGTGAGCACGGGTAGACCCGATGCGATCGCTTCTAACACCACCAGCCCCCACCCTTCTTGCACCGAGGGAAATACAAACGCATCTGCCAAGCGATAGAGACCGGGCAGATCCGCATCGGGTACTACGCCCGGTAGCACCAAACTATCTGCCAGCCCATAGGCATTGACCAGCTCCATAAACGCCTGCCGATAGGTCTGATAGTCAAACAGCGTTGCTCCACCGGCTATGACCAGCTGGGCCTGGGGCTGCTGCTGGCGCACCTGATAAAAAGCCTTGAGCAAATTAATCGAATTCTTACGGGGTTCAATCCCTCCCACGGTGAGAAAAATCGGACCGCTATGAATACCGTAGGCATGGGCCAAAGCCGGTTCAGAACCATCAGGCTGAGGAGAAAAGCGACTGCTAACGCCATTGATGACGCGATGGGCATAGATACCATAGTCTTTTTTCAATGTCTGTTGCCAGATATCGCTCACACAGAGACAGCGATCGGGCTGGTAGATAGACTTTTCTTGACAGTCTTGTAGATAGGAGCTTTGAAAGTCTTCGATATGGTGAACAGTGCGGACAAAGTGAGGAATGCGCCCCTGGTGTTTGAGGATAGCTAGGGCATTGGCGCTAAGACAGTCTTGGGCGTGGTAAATGTCATAGTTTTCGGTATGTTGTTGGAAAAAGCTGACAAATTCACCAATCCGCTGTTGGATCAGCCGATCGATCGTGCGATCGCACGCCGCCGCTGGCACGGCCTGAGTTGCAAACTCGGTCTGACGATGAAACCCCTGACCGTCTTTATCAAGGGCAAACACACAGGGATGATGACCCAGGTCTTTTAGCGCCTGGGCCAGTTCTAGGGTATGGATAACGCTGCCACGGGGCTTAGTGGCGTAGGTCAATAGGGCAATGCGAAGCGACATAAGAGAAAACAGCGATAAAAAAGTTTCCTATACACGCCCAGACTTAGCCATATAGGGAACCCCATTGCCAGTTAAAACAGACTCAGCACATCCACACCAACACCCAAAACAACGCCGATATCGGTACCGTCGTTAAAAGCTGCATTAACTCGTGCGGTGCCCGTAAACAGCTCATTAATGGGCACATCCACACCTGCAGTCACAACAGGACTCAGCTCAAAATCATCAAACTCCACACCCACGCCTGCTCCGACAAAGGGCACTACGCTAATCTGCTCACCGGCCCCAATCTCTGAAAAGCTATTGGTCAGAGCAAATGAGGCAAAGCTGTCACCACCTAGGACCGAGGCCGAGTGAATCGATAGACTATCGCTAAACGAAAACCGGCCTACCAACGAAAATCCACCATCCCCTAGTTCGGTATCACCATCATCGCTAACGCCAATGGTGCCGCCAATACCAAAGTAGTTGAGCCGGTCGTCCTGTCCTCTAGAGGTTTGGGCAACGACCGCGTCTGGAGTGAGGCTGGCTGCTGGCTCATCATCAGCGACAGTTTGACCAAAACCAGGACCAGCAGCCAGCAAAATTAGAGCATTAGCTAGACTAAGCGCGCCAAGTTTTTTGATAGCGGAGTTCATCACGGAAAATCCAAAAAAACAATTAGAGTCCACAGGTCGCAGAAAGCATCTGTTGCTATGTGTGAGCCTACTACATGTCTGGACTCATGGATATCCCGTATTGAACACTATCGGCCTAAGCCGACAGCCGATTAGCCAGGTGTTCTCCCACCCGCAGGGCGTTAGCCACCACGGTCAGAGCTGGACTAGTACTGGCACAGGAGGGAAAAAAGCTGCTGTCCACCACATAGAGATTGTCGATCTCGTGGGTGCGGCAGTGAGTATCCAAAACCGATGTCGCCGGATCGGTTCCCATGCGACAGGTGCCGCACTGATAGCCCACCACTTGAATGGGCGCTTCTCCTCGGGGATATACGCCGCTGCGCTGTGCTTCTTTAGAAGTTTTTTCAAGAGTTTTGAGCACTTCTAGCCAGCGGTAGACTAGCCGGTCATGGGCCTCAGTATTGTTGGGGGTAAACTCATAGCGCAGCTTCCCATTTTGCCAATGGATCCGATTGTCAGGGTTGGGTAAAACACCGGTCTGGGCCCGCCAGCCGATGGAGCGCACGGCCAGCTGTTTTAGACCTGCGCCTGGCATGAGTTTCGCCGCCACCGACAGCAGCGGTGGGGATTCGGCAAAGATAATATCCTGCAGCAGACCGCCCGTATTTTCGATGTGCCCCATGGGGTATTTGTAGTCCTGGTCGCCCCAGTAGAAGTCATTGATGCTTACACTTTGGGGAAACGTTCCCGAGTTGTTTTTAGCACCGCGCTCAACGATGACGGTCATTTGATGTTTCATCAGGTTGCGTCCTACCTGATCCGAGCCGTTAGCTAACCCGTTGGGATGCTTTTCATTGCCAGATTTAAGCATCAGCGCCGCTGAATTGACCGCACCACAGGCCAAGACAACAATATGACCGGTAAAGAGGACGGTCTGATTGCCCACATTGGCCTGTACCCCTTTGATTTCAGTACCAGAGGGATTGGTGTGAAGACCGACAACTTTGGCCTTGGTCTTGAGCGTAACGTTGTCATGCCCTAGGGCCTGGTTGATCCCAAAGACTTCAGAATCGCCGGTGGGATCGTCGTCTTGTCGGGTCAAACTTAGGGGCAGGGGAGCCGGATGCAATCCCTGCTGTGCGATCGCATCTACCACTGGCTGCATAATTGGCTCATGGTCTACCGCACCATAGGGATAGTCAGCGCTGTGGGCAGGCTCGGTGGGATCTTGAGCGCAGTCGCCATGAACCTGATAAAGCTGCTCAGCCGCTGTGTAGTAAGGTTCTAACTCACCATAGGTGAGCGGCCAGGCTGGCGCCGTACCATCTTGGTAAGTAACAGCCTCAAAGTCGCGATCGCGCATCCGCATCAGAGACGCGCCATAGATTTTAGTATTGCCACCAACGGCGTAGTTAGTCTGGGGCGAAAACGGCTCTCCCGCCTGGTCATACCACTGCTCGGGCGCATGATATCGCTTATTCTTTAATACATCGACACCCGCGAGATTCTGCTCGTCTAGGGCCATGCGGCTGCCCCGCTCTAGAATCAAAATCTTTTTTCCAGTTGGCGCTAGCTTTTGAGCCAGTGTCCCTCCCCCAGCTCCAGTACCCACAATAATTATGTCGTACTGCTGATCATCAATAATCATGGATATCTCCTCTGCAGACTGCCGTTAAATTGTCTCTGAATCCCTACTGCCACACATAGATCAAAATGAACAGCATAATCCAGATCACATCAACAAAGTGCCAGAACAGCGACGTGGCGGCCACCCCATACTCTCCCCCCTGGTAGTTGTTAGGAATAAAAGAGCGACCCAGCATGATCCCCTGCAGCAGTACCCCGGCCAGCACATGCAGTCCGTGTAAGCCGGTCAGCAGATAAAACGCCCCCCCAAACACCCCTGACGTAAAGCCAAAGGGAAGCCCCATCCACTCGACAGCCTGACCATAGAGAAAAAAGCTGCCCATGGCCATGGTCAACAGCCAGAATGCACGAAACCCCCACAGGTTCTCTTTGTGGAGAAACCGCTCGGCAAAATAGATGACAAAGCTACTAGAAACAAGCACTACCGTATTGATAAACGGCTCTCGCACCTCTAGCCCTTCGACACCGGCTGGTAGCCAGTCGGCAACGCTGGTTTTATACACAATGTAGCCAACAAAAAAGCTCAGAAAAATAACGCTTTCCGAGAGCAGAAAAACAATAAAACCAAACATGCGGTGGTCTTCTTCTTCGTGCTCCATGCCATGGACGATCTGATCGCCGACGGTGGGTTCTAGCGTCGGGTCAAGTTCAGCTGTACTCACTGGCTAACTCCTTTGCATTGTTTTCAATTAGCGGTTCGTCACTGCCATAGCCATAGGGAGGTGACACCACCACTGGAATCTCATCAAAGTTCTCATGGGGCGGCGGTGATGACACTAACCATTCCAGTCCGATGGCCCGCCAGGGGTTATCGCCAGCCTTTTCTCCCTGGGTCCAGGAACTGAGCACGTTTAGGATAAAGGGCAGCGTCGAAACACCTAGAAGAAAGCCACCGAGACTGGCAATCACATTCCAAAAGGCAAACTCAGGGTCGTAGGAGGCTACCCGGCGCGGCATGCCCAAAAGACCCAAGGGATGCATGGGTAAAAAGATGAGATTGATACCCACAAAGGTGAGAAAGAAATGGAGCTTGCCCAGACCTTCGTAAAGCATCCGCCCGGTCATTTTAGGAAACCAGTGGTAGATAGCCGCATAAAAGCCTAAAACCACCGCACCATTAATTACATAGTGAAAGTGCCCCACCACAAAGTAGGTATTGTTCACATGAATATCAAAGGGGGCTGAGGCCAGCATGATACCGGTAATCCCAGCAAATAAGAACGTGGACAGCCCGCCCAGACCAAACAGCATGGCCGACGTCAGTCGTAGTTTGCCGCCCCAAACGGTAGCCACCCAGGCAAAAACTTTAATGCCCGTGGGGACGGAAATGGCCATGGTGGTGATCATAAACAGCATCCGCATCCAGCCAGGGGTGCCGCTGGCAAACATGTGATGCACCCACACAATCAGACTGAGCCCAGTAATGATCAAAGACGACACGGCAACAACCCTATAGCCAAACAGGGGCTTACGGGCATAGACCGGAAAAATCTCTGAGAAAATGCCAAAAATTGGCAAAATGATTACATAGACGGCCGGGTGGGAGTAGAACCAAAAGAAATGCTGATAGAGAATGGGGTCGCCACCGCGAGAAGGTTCGAAAAAGCTGGTACCTACGGTGAGATCCAACAGCAGCATAACAGCGCCAGCGGTGAGCGCCGGTAGACCCACCAGCTGAATCAGCTGGGCCGACAAAACGGTCCAACAGAATGCGGGCATCTTAAACCAGCCCATTCCCGGTGCTCGCATTCTAAAGATGGTGGTAACAATATTGACCGCCCCCATAATGGAAGACACCCCCGACAGCGCCACAGCCAGCAGCCAGAGAGACTGACCGTTGATCAAATTGCCGGTGGGGTTCTGTAAACTCACGGGTGGATAGGCCCACCAGCCAGACTGGGACGGACCTCCTGGGATAAAGAAACTCAGGGTTAAGATCACACCAAAGACAGGCACCAGCCAAAAGGCAGCGGCATTAAGCCGAGGAAACGCCATATCCCTGGCCCCAATCATTAGCGGCACTAGATAGTTGGCCAGACCGTTCAACATGGGAAATGTCCACATAAACAGCATGATGGTGCCATGCATGGTGAACAAACCATTGTAGACAGTGCGATCCACCAGGTCGGCGTCGGGGGTAATCAGCTCTCCTCGCATAACCATCGCCAACAGCCCGCCAAAGAGAAAAAAGATAAAGGCCGTAACAATATATTGAATACCGATAACTTTGTGGTCGGTACTAAAGCTAAAAAATCTGCGCCAGTTGTCCGGGGCTCCCGGCTGGGGCTGGAGATTTTGTGGAGCTACCTCCAAAGATGCATTACTCATGGGAATCATCCTCTGAACTGGCATAGTTGACCATGGGAGCCGGTGCTGGTTTGACCGTTTCCCAGGCCAGACCGGTTGAATTTCGGTCGCTATTAAACTCGTCGTAGGCTACGTTTTGGGCCGGTGTGGCCGGTATTGCTGCGACCGCGCTGAGCCACTGCTGGTAGTCGTCTGCTGATTCAACCACCACGTTAGTTTGGTTGGCCGCAAAGTAGGTACCGCTATATTCCGAGTCGCGCAGACGATAGCGGCCTTCACGAATGGGGGTAAATTCAAAGGCAATCTCTCGACCGGGGACCACGTCTTGCTTGACGCGAAAGGCCGGGACAAAAAAGCCGTGTAGTACATCTTCTGACAACAGCAGCAGCTGGGCTCGCTGATTGACCGGCAGATGTAGCTCGGTACTGCGAATATTCTGGTCAGGGTAGTGAAATTCCCAGGCCCACTGTCGAGCATAGACGTTGATGGGAGAAGAGCCTGACGCGGTAGAACTTTCGACAGCGGTGCCCATCGCTTTGGGAGTAATGGTCCCCAGAATGCTCATATGGTCATAGGTTTGATAGCTCACCGTGCCAATCCAGATCACTAACAAAATTGGAATCGCGGTCCAGACAACTTCTAGTTTGACATTGCCTTCAATCGGGGGACCGTCGCTGGCATCATATTTGGCGGCCTGCTGAAACGCGATGGCATACAGCAGTGTCCCCATCACCCCAAAAAAGATAAAGCTGCCCAGGGTGGTCATAAAACTAAAGAGATTGTCCACCAGCACAGACTCGGCTGACGCCTGCGGCGGCATCCAGCGATAGGCCTGCTGCCCCATCCAAAGACTCAGCCCCAGATCGGCAAGCGCTAACGCCGCGAGACCTGCTATTGTGCGTCGCTGCATATTGATAAGACTCCTACGGCTGAATCGGCATGAGCTGGGTGTTGGGATCGAGCCCGGCGCGAATCAGACGATCCGCGTTGATATGAAGCCCAAAGTCTGACCCTAGATGAGCGCCCAACGTGCCGTGGACAAAAAGCAAGCCAAAAATTCCCAGACCAACGACTAGATAGCTCCACTGCACCTGACGGGCTCGATCTTGTCGCCATACATAGCGCTGGAATCCTCGCCATACGGTCATACCGACCATTAGACCTAGGATCAGTACGCCACCGATACCGTGCCAGACCATGGTGTCGGTCGCACCCAATCCCCAGGGGCTAATCACATCTTGAGGCGGGTCTGCCAGCAGCATTTCATAGAAACCGGCAGCGACGGTAAAAAACGTGATAACTGCAGCCGCCAGCATGTTGTACCAGCCGACATCGTAGAGGTTAGAGCTGGTGGCTGGAATCGCTAGAAACTTAAAGATGGCCTTTTCTAAGGGGAATAGGGCCGCCACAATGTCAAATGCGATCGCAACAATAAACAACCCCAACGTTAGGTGCACCAAATTGGGATGAATCGGCATCACATAGGGCAGCCCGTTGGTGCCTGCAGCCAGCACTGCAGACAGTTCGCCAAATAGCGCAGGGATCATTGTAGGAGCCCTCCCCGCGCCGCCTCGACGACAGCCTCAGTATGTAGCCCATAAATCCACACCAGCTTGTCACCCAGGTAAATCTGAAACCCGACCAGCAGCGTCAGCGCTAGGTTAAGACCCATATAGGCAGCAGGTAACGAGTCGGGAGTACGCAGACGGATAATGTAGCGCCAGCCGGTCACGGCGGCCAAAATTCCGGACAGGGACCAGCCAATGAGAGTGTGCAGGTTTAGATCGCTAGCGGCGGCGGCGTAGGGCGTAGCGAGTCCGGCCTCGATCTGTCCAAAAATGACGGCAACAAAGATAGAGAGGGTGGCAAACATCATATTCCACCAGCTCACCTCATAAAGACGAGTATTTTTAGTGAAATAGCCAATTACGTCGCAAAAAACGGCAAATAAAACCATGGCAATCACAAAATGCACCACAATCGGATGAATAGTGTCGGGATAGGGCAAATTGTGATCGTTAAGCGGGGGTAATAAATCTTGAAACACGGATCTCCTCTAAGAGAGCAAAGGCTTCTGTAACTTAGACAACAATTTGATTTAGAACTGCTCTCCTAACATTAAGCCTCAAAAAACCCGAATTGATCTGTTTTTTTTAACTGATTTTTATATCGACAAACTTCTTGTAGAAAAGGCTACAGTTCAGCCTTAATAGCGCTTTTGAGGACTAAAATGGCGACACCCTCTGTTAGATATCAATATGCCCTATAGAGAAGATTAAGCTTTTTCAATGCTTGATACTGGCGAGGGCGCGGGCGATGCGATCGCACCTTGACTCGGCAGCACAACCAGGAGGTCGCAACGTTCCTCACGGCTGTGGTGCCTTGACGGGCTGTATCAAAACAGTAAGCCACCTACACTCAGCCTCTCGTATTTCCAGGAATCTATCAGAGGGCTGCGGCTAAACAACATACCTGATTATCCCGGTTTCGACCTTAAGTGAATGCGGAGTAGTCAAGCGCTCCAGTATCGCCGTCAGTCTTGCTAAAAAATGTCAGTAGTCGCTCAGAGATTTTAGTAACCCCATCGGTCACATTAGATTCCACATTTAAAGGAAGCACCGGGTCGTGCAGAGACAGACGCAATAAGAACCAGCCGTCTTCTTCAGGTGAGGTGCAGGCCACTCGAACTCCTTCATAGTTGTTGGGGACTAGCGACCAGTCGGGCTGGCTATCCACAAACGTCTCAAGCTGTTCAATGACGCTTTCACCATAGGATTTAAATTCGTCTACACCGATCTTGATGCGGATTTCACGACTCTCCTGAGGTTCTTTGAGAGTGGCAATCAGGTCCGTTAGCGAACGCCCCGCTTGGTTAGCGTTTGCTAGTTCGACCAGCAGTTTGCTCACCAAATACGCCCCATCGTCTAAAAAGTAATTCTCTCGCATGGCCCCGTGCCCGGAGGTTTCAATCGCCAACCAAGAATCTTCTCCCGTTTGATTTAAACGAACGGCCTCAGTAATCACATTTTTATAGCCACGCTTAAAACGATGGTGTTTACCCTTAAGATCTTGTTCAATAAACTGGGTGAGCCCATCGGATGTAATTGAGTCGGTAACAATCGTAGAGCCTGGATGCTCCTGCAAAACAACAGCAGAAATCAGAGCAATCAGACGATTACGATTCAGTTCTCGCCCCTGGTGATCGACGGCTGCAGAGCGATCGACATCGGTATCAAAAATGATGCCAAAGTCGGCCTTATTAGCGAGCACCGCCTGACAAATAGAGGCCATGGCCTCCTGATTTTCGGGATTGGGAATATGGTTTGGAAACATGCCATCGGGGTCTAAAAACTGGCTGCCTGTGGTATCGGCCCCCAGCGGTTCAAGCACCTTGCTGGCATAGAATCCGCCGGCACCATTGCCCGCATCCACAATAATTTTCAGCCCCTTTAAGGGATGCTCAAAGTGCTCAGGATGATTAACAGCGTTGCGAATGGTCTGTACCAGCTGGTCGGCATAGACCGAGATAAAGTCTCGAGTCTCAACGGTGCCAGCTGATGCGGTTGGAAAGTCATTTTGCTCAGCTAACGCCAAAATTTCAGCAATGTCTGCCTTACCCAGACCACCCTGGCTGATAAAAAACTTAAGACCGTTGCGATTAAAGGGCAAATGACTAGCGGTCATCATAATCGCGCCATCATAGTCAAAACCAGGGGTGACGGTGCTCATAAACATGGCAGGGGTAGAGGCCATGGCGACATCGTAAACTCGCGCGCCGCAGCTAGCGATACCGGTCATAACCCGCTGCATGAGGTCAGGGCCCGATAGACGACTATCGCGACCAACGGCCATTTGCAGCGCTGTCGCAGGTTTGCCAAGTTTGGTCGCTAGCCAAACGGTAAACGCCTGACCCAAACGCTGAACAACCTCTGGTGTCAGGTTAACCGGCTCATTAGGGACACCCTCAATTGCAACACCACGGATGTCCGAACCATTTTGAAGTTTTTTCCAGTCGAAATCTTGCATAGGATGGGGGAGCGATCGGGTTTGCATACGTTACCCCCGAGTATGACGGGCAAGATCGGCCAATGGAGAAAAATCACTGGTTTTGTTAAAGTGCGATCGCAAAACCCAAATATTGCCGATCCTCGAGGTGACATTGACAGCAATCGCCCCTCCCAACGATCCCGTTTAAGCCGAAATCGTACAGTAGGTACTCAAAAACTCTAGAAATACCTGAACCCGTGGTGACAAATTACGTCGATGGGTAAACACGGCCTGGACCGGCAGCCCAGGCGGCAGCTGCTCAGCAAAGAGTGAAATCAGCTGCCCGTTGGCCAGTTCCTCTTGGACGTGAAAACTAAGCAGTCGCGCAAATCCCAGGTTATTAAGAACCGCATTTTTAAGCGCTTCACCACTGTCTGAATTAAATGAGCTTTTAATCGGAATCCCCTGCCAGCGCCCATCCATTAGAAATTCCCAGGGTAGAGGCTGGCCATCAAAGATGTAGCGCATACAGTTGTGATCCACCAAATCCGCTGGCGTAGCAGGTGTCCCATGAGTCGCAAGATAGCTGGGGGAAGTACACAACACAAACCGAGCTTTACCCAAATGCCGACAGATCAGGCTTGAATCGTCTAATTCCCCCAGACGAATAGCCACATCAATTCCCTCAGCGACCAAATCCACCAGCCGCTCGGTTAGACGCAAATTCACCTGAATTTCTGGATACTTAGCTAGAAAAATAGGCAGCAGCTGAACCAGAAAACGCTGACCAAAATCCAGCGAGGCGCTGACGGTTAGCTTACCCTGGGGTCGGCTGCCTGAGATAACGCTGTCGTTGACGTCGTCTAACTCCTGGAGCAGCCGCGATACTCGCTCATAGTAAATAGCACCTTCTGCCGTCAAGCTAAGAGAGCGAGTGGTCCGCTGCAGTAGCCGAACACCCAATCGATCCTCTAGTCTGGCAACCCGTTTACTAATGGCTGAGGGGGTGGTCCCCAAACTGCGAGCAGCCGCGCTAAAGCTAGAGTTGTTGACACTTTCAACCAAGGCGATTAGCTCAGGCAGCTGATTTAAAGCCGTTAGCATTTATTCCTCAGAGGCACAGGTGATGTGCCATTACATGGTCTTCTCTTCTAGAAAAGCACAGATTAGGCTAGTAATGGTTGTTCATCAAGTGTCGTGATGGTAAATAAAAAAGTTGTCATTGTGACAGCCGCCAGTCAGGGTATTGGTGCTGGCTGTGCAAAGGTACTGGCCGCTCAAGGTTACCAGGTATCTTTACTAGCGCGATCCGCATCGGTGTTAGATCTAGCCCAGTCGCTCCAAGGCATTGGACTTCAAGGATCTCTCACCAGCGCGACCGATTTAGACACCCTGGTCCATAGGACCTTAGACCAATGGGGGCAGATTGACGCGGTTGTCATGAGCTTTGGCGACCCGCCTCGACCGGAGCTGCTCGACATCTCTGACCAAATGTGGATCGACAATTTTGAAATGTTGTTTCTCAGCGTTGTTCGTCTGGCGCGACTGGTCACGGAGCCAATGGTGCGCCAAGGAGGCGGAGCCATCGTCAATATTTCTGCCTGTGACTCTCAAGAACCTGCGCTCGAGACTCCATTTAGTGGAACATTACGAGCGGCGATGGAAGGATTTACCAAACTATATGCGAAACGGTATCGGCAGCAGCATATTCGCATGAACTCTATCGCGCCTTTCTTTGTAGCCGATGATCTAGCTGAGCTAGAGGGCTGGGATGTGCCAGACGATCTGATGTGGGGACGTCCTGCCACCTATAAAGAATTGGCCAAAGCGGTGGCTTTCTTAATTTCGGACGATGCCAGATTTATCAGCGGCACCACGCTTAAAGTTGATGAGGCTCGTTCAATGGCCGTTTAAACGACACTGCAGACTGGTTGCCCCCACAAATTTGATAGCCCTGCTGAAAACAATCGATACATCGGCTGGCTTGAATTGCTTACAGTTGTTCTATTGCATCTCTTATCCCCCTTGTTATGGTTGTTAGTCAACACTCGCTGCGCACTGAGGTTCGGGAGTTTTTTAAGTTAGCCGTTCCTCTGATTAGCGCCCAAGTTGCTCAGTCAGCGACCGGATTTGCCGACACGATCATGATGGGTCGGATGGGGCCAGATGTCCTGGCGGCTGGCGGTTTGGCTGCCATTATCTACATCGTGGTAATGACCGCCTTTAGTGGAATAATTATGGGTGTGAGTCCCCTGGTAGCAGAAGCCTTTGGAGCCGGACAACCACGGCGTATTCAGCAGGTGACTCGTCAGGGACTGTGGCTGGCTCTGCTGGTCGTGATTCCAGCCATGATAGTCACCGGACATTTAGATACTTGGATGCTCCAGACAGGACAAGATCCAGCTGTTGTTGAGCTAACGGGAGCTTATCTAAATATTATTATCTGGAGCTTTTTGCCCATTGCTGGATTTACCGCCCTGCGCTCTGCCATATCGGCGCTCTCTCAAACTAAGCCGATCATGGTGGTTATTATGATCGGTACCATTTGTAATATTGTTGGCAACTATATTTTAGGATTTGGCAAACTGGGTTTGCCAGCCATGGGTTTAGCAGGTCTGGCTTTAGCCACGATGCTGACCTGGTGGGGCATGTTTATCGCGTTGGGATTATATGTGTTGTTACATCCCAGTTTGCGCCAGTATCAGTTTTTTCAGGCTCCCTATCACCTAAAACCGAAGGTGCTCAAACAGCTCGCCTGGGTGGGGGTGCCTATCGGGATTTTCTCCGGGTTAGAATCGGGATTTTTTCTGACCATCATGCTGCTGATGGGGCGTTTGGGTACAGATGCCTTAGCGGCCCACCAGGTAGTCTTGCAAACGATTGTTGTGGTGTTTATGATCCCGCTGGGAATTTCCTTTGCCACAACGGTGCGGGTAGGACAGTGGCTGGGGCGAAAAGATTTGGCAGGGATGCAGCGGGCGACCTGGGTAAGTTTGGGACTCACTGTTGTTGCCATGCTGGGGGGGTCGCTGGCGTTTTTGTTGTTTCCCAAACAGATTATTGGTATTTATCTCGATGTGAACAGCCCCGAGAATGCCGATATTGTGGCGCTAGCGCTGCCGCTGCTGACCATTGCCGCAGTGACCATGGTGCTTGACGGGGTGCAAAAGGCCGTCTACGGAGCACTCCAGGGCGTACAGGATACTCGCATACCGATGGCGCTAAATGTGTTGGGCTTTTGGGGTGTGGGACTGTCGGTGAGCTACGGTCTGGGATTTCAGTTGGACATGGGCAGTCGCGGTCTGTGGATTGGCCAGTCGGTTGCGATCGCTGCAGTGGCTGTGCTGTTTAGCTTTCGGCTACATCAGATCTTCGATGGACTTAAAAATAACTTAGTTCTACTACCTTCTCATTCAGAAAATTAGTAAACAACTCAACAATCAATCAACTAACACTATGTATTTAGTAACATACAAGGATTGAATGGTGTTGACTAGTCACTCAACACCATTCAACAACTGGTCAACGCGGTCAACAGCCCTTATCGGCAAATATTATATTCATCATTTAGGAATAGTAAGTGTGCTGGCCAAAAGATACTGGCTAGTTATTTCTCTGTTATTTCTCTGTAGATGCCTAATCCTGAATCACGTGAGGCATTAGAAGCAAAAGCTATGTTTCGTGGCTAGGCCATATGGATGAGGCATCGAGGTTCCTGAGGCGTACCCTAGGAACCTCGATGCAGATGTTTGAAATACTGCCAAGATGATTGCCCGTATCCAGTAGGGGGAATTGTCCGACGTGGAAGAGGTTTTGCATCAGCAGTTGTCGCTGATGCACTCGGCTAAAGTGAATATATCAGCCTGGTATCGAGCAAAACACGTTTGCCCCAGAGAAAGGTTGGTTTACAGGCTATGGCAGAAGCATCTAGGACCTCCGGACGGATTGCAGCCGCGATCTCAAAATCAAAAAACTGAAAATGAATGGATGCTGCTGTCTTTGGTGAGTCAAAGTAAGAGAAGATTGCCACCGGAATATTTAAGAAACTTGTTGCCAAAGGATTTGGAGAAGAGTCAGCGTTGGGTAGGAGGTAATGTGAGTGCTGAGCCTAGAGAATATAAACTTTAGTCTAGATTCCGTAACTACCTACCAGGTGACTGCATGACAGCACCCTGATCATCCATATATGGGCTGTATAGGGATCGTATCTATTTATCTTTATTTTTATTATTAGCTGTTCCTCGGGAGCAGCAAGCTTGATGCTGAATTACAGGACTATTGAATGAGCTTAGAGACGGTTATTGCTGAGTTGCCAGATAAGGCAGAAGAAAGCATTGTTGAGCAAAGGTTTTCTCCCGCTTTCATAAAGGCGTTGGGATTTAATCAAGATGAGATGATCCCTAGCTTTGACACAAAAGGAGGAGGCCGAGTAGACCATGCAGTGCGAAAAAGTACAGAGAAAGATCAGTTTATAGATACCCGCCAAAATCCTTATTTATATATAGAGGCAAAAGGGCGGGATAAAGATTTGACCGAAGGGCAGCGGCATTATCTAAAGGGATTAGACCAGTTGAAGAGCTATCTTTTAGCTCCTAACTCCAAGTCGGTACAGTGGGGGATTCTGACTAACTCAATAAACGCCCAGCTATTTAGAAAGCACGGAAAAACTGTATACCCAGTAACTCCATGCTTAGAGTGTACAGATATTGATAAAGTTGTTCAGATTTTCCGCAAACATATTGAGGCACCAGCAAGAGCCCTAACTGTGGCGATTTACAACAACAAGGGCGGGGTTGGGAAAACGACGACTACCATCAACCTTGCTGCTGCGCTCACTCTTCTGGGCAAGCGTGTACTTGCTATTGACTTTGATCCAAACCAGCAGGACCTGAGAGACGCCTTGGATCTGCCTCCATCTCAAGGGAGAATGTTAGACATGCTCACGGAAAAGATTGATGCTCGTGACAGCATTACTTCTTATGAGTATGAGTTCCCCAGAGCAAGTCGCAAGGCTAGTTTCGATCTTATACTGGCTGACCAAGGTAGGGGCTCTGATGATGGGTTTGACGAGATTAAACTCACTCAGATGCTTAGGCGAAACATCTTATTGAAAGTCTTACAGCCCTTAAAGCAGAGCGAATACGACTACATTTTTATTGATGTCCCTCCAAACTGGCGAATATTCTCCCAAAGGGCGGTGTATGCGGCAGATGTCGTTTTAATGCCAGCTCGTCATGATAACCTGCATTCTTTGCAAAATGCAGGAATGGCGATTACTGAACTTCTGCCACAGGTACAAGCCTTACGACAGCAGCAGAATGCTTATGGGCCTATTGCCTTGCCAGTTTTTCTTAATGGGTTACCTTCTAAGATATCCAAGTATCAAGCAAACCTAATGCACCAGGCTATTGGGAAGGTCATTGCAAAAGGTGAGTCCGATGGTTTTAATCTAAAACCTTATTTTTATCCTAAATGGACTGCAGGGGTTCGCAGTTTAGAAATGCGTCGGATTCGATACATGGCGCATATTGCAAGCAGTGATTTTCAGCACAGACCAGCTGCATTCTGTTACAAGGTTGCGTTTGATCAGTATAGGACTTTTGCAAAGGATTATTTCTTATGGGATTAAGTGATATCGGTAATTTGGTGTGCCTGCCATTTGATGAGATAGAGCCAGGGATAGAGACTGACGCGCACGACATTTTTTTAGACGAAGCTGTTATTTCGCTTCGTGTCAGTCAGCGGAACTGGCTACCCTTGATCGTCAAAGAAATTGATATAGATCAATATGAGGTTGTAGCTAATTCTTTTGTATATGCTGCACTTGCAAGAGCAGGACTAGAGAAAGCTTGGTGCATTGTGGTTGACGACTCAGATGAAGTTGCTAAAACATCCTACCTGCTCGCTCGGGATGGCTTACCCCGAATCAATCTGTCTAAAGCGTCTCGCAAGCAGATAGAAGCAGTTCTTGACTATCTTGCTAAGCATCATCCAGAGCGTCCTCTGAGAGGGATACAGGTAGGAACTGCTTCGAGAAAGATTGACGAAGCTCAGAAAAGACACTGGAAAACCCTAGATCCGATTACTAGACTGAAATGCAGGATTGGTAAAGGGGGAAAGCTGGATGCCTTGAAGAAGGTTTTCTACTTAACGCCAGATCCTTTGCCTGAAGTACTTACAGACGCAAAAATGCTAGATATGGCGTTCACTCTTGAAGAACTGAAAAAGATCGCAAAAGAGCGGGGCATTAAGGGTTACTCGGGCATCACCAAAGGCAATGTAATAGATAAGTTAGTAAAAGCTAATAGGTTAGACTAGTGCCAGAACTCAGGCGTCAGGGAGGTCTGGCACTGATTCCGCCTGAGGGGCTACCATAGGTTATAGGACGCTCTATTTTACTAAGGGATGAAACGAGGAACGAATGTTTCGTTTCGTGCAGCCGCATAATCAGTAGAAAATACAGCATCATAGGCATAATTTTCACCGGCCTCAATATAACTGATGGCTTCCGTGTGAGTATCTAGTACTCGATTGCCAGCCTTTAGTTGGACTCTGACAGATGTACCATTTACTGTTGTCAGAGCAGTACATACAGCAGGCACGCTAATATTTTCTCCTACACCACTTGAACTTCTCGAACTCACACTTCCGAGAAAACTACACTCTAGGTTGCCGTTCGATAACACCACCGGTGGCGGTGGCGGAGTAGGGGGTATAAACTGCCCTGAACACATATGCTGCAAATTTTCGACATACCCGCTGTTATGAACTTGATAGCAGTAATATCCATGGGAGGCAGCAGCCACAGGTGTTTTACTGGAAAAACTAGGCGAAGGATCTCTATAGGCCTGTACCTTGATATCCACAGCCCGTGGCTGAATCTCCCCACAGTCAGGGATTTTGTCAAAACTAGTCTTATCCCTGGAATAGTCCATAAACCGATGCCGCCAGTCTACAAGCGTTTGACGGTGCTCTGGAGTAATGGCTGAGGATGCTATTAAGTTGCTCGATAACTCAATGGCGCTATCCCAGTCCTGAAAGCATATAGCCTGTCTTAATCCTTCCTTGCTTTCATCAGTGGTCGCAGCGGTCGCAGTCTTTGCGGTGGCAGCAGTACCAGCTACTGCGAGTAATGATACGAAGATGACGGGTGTTTTCATGCTGAGCCTATAGGAACACAAGTGCTTACCTATTCACTGGGGGTATCGAGACTCAGAATAGAAAGCCCAGAATACAACTTTTGGATGAAGCAATCTCAGAACAAATACTCTTGGAGGAGCTACCCAAGGGATCACCATGCTCAACCTGGGTAATGTAGCAGTATGGTTAGCCAGGCTGCATTGCCATCAAAAATGAATCCTTGAACACCCTAGAATCTATCTTTTCAGTATGGTGATGAATGGCTAGCCAGAACCCTAAAAGCCAAGCATACTTTGCTTTCCCTAAAATCAAGTTTTCACATAGGGGAGATTCTCATTATGAGGATGTGGAACTACTTAGACTTCAACTTCCCAATTACAATCTCCATCGCGTAGCACATGTTATCAACGTCTTCTGAGACAGTAAGTACCTACCGATCGAGATCTCCAGTACAAGAGCACGTAGCATACTTAACCTTATCAATCTTGACAAAAGTCGGAGTACCGCTACTTTTAATGTGATTTTTTGTTGTAGAGAACAATGGAGGGGGCATGTCTCAACTTCTCTGCAACCGACTTAAACTGATGACGTCATTTGCTCATTCACAGGGAATGACCATTACCGCCAATTTTTAGAAAAATTCATAACCTTGCGCAAGATTGACAGTCTATTTGTATTTTTTCAGTGGAATTGCTTAGATAGAGTTTTACAACCATAGAAAGCTCAATGCAGAGCTAAATCAGGCGTATTCTGTATTACGTACACTCTAGGCTTTAATACACTTTGAATTTTGCGCTTTTACATGCCCATATCCCATAAGCCAAGGAGTTTATTCTGCAAGGGTTTTAGCTCTTTTATGCTGTATTTTTATGGCTAAAATTCTATTAATAGATAGCGATCGCGCCAATCGTCAGATTCTCGAACATGCCCTCATGTTGTACGAGCATGATGTAGTCTCCACCCGACGCAGTGATGAAGGTCTAACGCTGGCGGCCCTTGAAGCCCCGGACGTGATCGTCATGGATATAGACTCTGCAGGGTTAAATGGCTGGCAGGTGATCAAAATCCTCAAAGAATCTAGTGCTACCTGGCTAATCCCCGTGATTGCGATGGCAGACTCCACGGTGACTGGACAGCTACTGCTGCAGTCGGGCTTTGATACCTATGAGCGCAAACCCGTCTCCGCCCGATTTATTTTAAAAAAAATTGATGCGCTCTTAGATAAAACCAGCGCCATAAAAACAGGAAAATCCGTTAGGCCGCTGGCCGCTGGCGCTCGGAAAGCACCCGCTCAAAATCAGCGCTGCCATACGACCGTGGTCTATGTGGATGATAGCCCAGTCGATAGTCAGGCCATGGGAGAGATTGTCCAAGGCGCTGGCTACAGCTATGCCAATATTTCTGACCCGCTTCAGGCACTTTCTCAACTGATGGACTACAGTCCAAAACTGATCTTTCTAGAGCTGGCACTGCCGGTGGCCAACGGCTATGAGCTATGTGCGCAGATCCGACGGATGTCACTTTTTCAAGAGACGCCGATTATTATTGTTACTCGTAATGACCGGCTCGCCGATCGCGTCCGGGCCAAAATTGTCGGTGCATCCGGTTTTCTCAGTAAGCCCATTCGAGCCCAGCCTGTCTTAAAAGTGTTAATTAAACAGTTGGCCTGTACTACAGCAGAGCATTACTAGGGTAGTAGATGCTGATGGGCCCACAGCGCCGCCTGGGTGCGATCGCGCACGTCTAACTGGCTAAAAATATTAGTCAAATGGTTTTTAACGGTTCCCTCGGTCAAATGGAGTGCCGCTGCAATTTCTCGATTGCTGTGGCCTCGACCCAGCAGCTTTAAAATTTCTAACTCGCGCTCATTAAAAAGCGTCTGGGATTCTGCTTTAGGACTATTGTCTGGTTTGACATGGGAAAACACTTTGGGGGCAATGGTGGGCCCCAGCTGACTATAGCCCTGGTGTAGATTACGGATTGCGATCGCAACCTGCTTAGCTGGCGTACTCTTTAACAAATACCCCAACGCGCCTGCTTCTAGCGACTCAAACACATACTCATCCTCATCAAACGTGGTCAGCACCAAAATCCGAATCCAGGGAAACCGCTGGTGAATCTCCCGAGTAGCCTCTACGCCATTGCATACGGGCATACGCACATCCATCAAAATCACATCCGGCTGCTGTTGAACCACCAGAGCAATGGCCTCCTGACCGTGGTTAGCCTCTCCTACAATCTCAAAATCATCCTCTAACGCCAGCAGCGACGCCAGTCCCTGACGAAACATCAGCTGATCGTCCACCAGCAAAATCTGAATCATGTTGGCATCGTTACCTGGATCAACGTCCCTTTACCCGGTGTACTCTGAATGGTCACCTGTCCCCCCAGCAGCTGCACCCGTTCTTGGATTCCTCGTAGACCATAGCCGGTCTTGATGCCATCAGAGGCAAACCCCACTCCGTTGTCTGACAGGCCAATGGCAATGCCGTCCGCTGTACTGTGGGCCCAAAGCTTGACGGTAGACGCCTGGGCATGTTTTTGAATGTTGGTCAGCCCTTCTTTAACAATTAAAAACAGCTGCTGACTGACCTGCAGCGGTAGATTTGGCAAGCCAATCTGAGTCTCAATCTCCAGGGGATGAGCCGTGTGGCTGATTTGCTCCACCAGTCCCATCAGCGCATCCGATAAATTAAAGTTGCCGTGGCGAATCGTAGATACCGCCCGTCGCACCTCCTGCAGCGATTCGCTCGACAGCGTTTTGGCGCGATTAAGGGCCTGCAGAGACTGCTCAGGATTTTGTGAATATAGAGTTTGAGCAACCTCTAGCTGCACATCCAGCGTGGTGAGGGTGTGCCCGAGTGAATCGTGGATATCACGAGCAATCCGCGTGCGCTCTAAGTGAGTAGCCAGGGTCTCAACTTCATGGGACAGAGCCGCCGCCTGCTGACGACTCTTACGCTCAGAGAGCACCGTCCAAGATAATAAAATGATTAATAAACACGTCACAATATAAATAGTGGTGCTGTTAATCACACCGTCTAACACCAACAGCGGTTTGGGTATCGCTAACGAGGCTTCAAACTGTTCTCTGATTTCTTCTACAGGTGCAGATACTTTATATAGCATCCGCTGGGCCAAACTCAGCTGCCAGGCAACCCCAGCAAAAACTGTTGTTAATACAACATCGCGACGGCGCAGTAGAAAACAACTTTTTACCAAAATCATATACAAAAACATATCGAGACCCCAGACAGTAAACAAACGACTAATCAATTTAGCCACAATCTCTATAATGATATATACCCGACGCTGCCACACAGGTCTCTGTATGGGAAATACAACGCTGAGCACGGCCAGAAAAAACAGGACTCCAAAACCGATATAGTCTCCCCACCCAACGCTGTAGCCCAGCGGTCGATTAAGCAAAAGCAGCCCAAACCGCAGAACTACCAGCGACAAAAACGCCCATTCCACATACCGCAGGGTTTTAGGAATAGACGGGGAGAGCGCCGCCGCTGGCAACGGTGACGCACTGCTGGCCCCAGTTTTATTAGCCTTAATAGCAGCATCCATCGGACAAAGAACCTCGCCGATCTAAAGCGTACAATCATACCGGTTTTCGACCGCACTCCCAGTAGCCTGATGCTAAAACATCTCCTTTAGAAGCTCCATGACAAAGGTCATTATTCACTATGACGTTTTGCTATGGAGACCGCTTGGCTCCGTCGCTAAAGTACACATACGATTTCTCAAAAGCTCCATGAACAGGCGAATTTCTCTGGCCACTGCGCTAGGGGTGCTGCTCGGGCTGTGGCATCCCGACGCTAGCGCCCGGACCGCCCAAAATTGGCAACCTTATCCTAAGGATGTATCTATGATTGCTATTGCTCCCGCTCGGCTGAGCGTTGATAAAATTCTCGAAATCGATACCTATCTCAATGCCTATGACCAGACCGGTCGTCTTTCGGGGAACGTGATTATTGCGCCCGGTACAGAACCGGCCCTAGTCCGCAGCTATGGTCTGGCCAATCACGAACATGGGATTGCCAACACCCCCACCACTAAGTTTCGCATCGGCTCTGTTACTAAACAGTTTACGGCGGTGGCCATTCTGCAGCTGCAGGAGCAGGGACTGGTGGATGTCCAGGCTCCCATTGCTAATTATTTACCTAACTATCCCAACGGCGATCGCATCACAATTCACCATCTGCTGACCCACACATCAGGCATTCCAGAATATCTCAATGGAGAGACCTTTCCTGACATTTTGGAATGGATGCGTCTGCCTTCTACCCTGAACCAGCTAGTGGAACGGTTTCAGGACTTACCGCTCGAATTTACACCAGGAGAGCGATTTAAATATAGTAATTCAGGCTATGTTCTGCTCACCCAGATTTTAGAAACGGTTTCGGGTCAGCCCTATGCAGACTACATGCAAACCCATATTTTTACCCTCCTGGGTATGAACAATACAGGGTACGAAATTCCTAAAGCGATCATTCCCAATTTGGCTCAGGGCTACGTATTTTTGGGGCAGGATCTTTACCTGCAGTCTGAGCCTATTGACATGAGTCTGCCCCAGGGAGCGGGCGGGCTATACTCTACCCTAGAAGATCTGTCTCGCTGGAACCAGTGGCTCTATGGGCGAGCAACGGAACCTATCCTCGCTCAGGCATCTGTAGATCTACTCACAACATCAGCGATCAAAATGGACGCTCCTGCCGACGGACCGGATGCGTTTTACGGCTATGGTCTGGTCAACGATACCCATTTAGACAGACAGCGCATTCACCATAACGGCGGGATTAACGGCTTTCGGTCGGCGTTGACGTACTACCCTGAAGAGAATCTCACCATCAGCGTGCTGTTAAACCTGGAAGGCCAGGCACCTGAACCCATTGCTGAAGGACTAGCGGCCATTCTCTTTGGCGAGCCTTACACCATACCTCAGCCGCGTAAGGCCGTAGACCTTGACCCCGCCCTTTACGAAAAATATGTGGGCACCTATCAGCTGCTGCCCGAACTCCAGCTCAAACTTTGGGTAGAGGACAGTCAGCTGGTGGGCCAAGCGACAGGGCAAGAGACATTTATCCTGTATCCCAGCTCCGAAACCGAGTTCTTTGCTCAAATTGTAGACATCACCGTTAAATTCTCTCCTAGCGAAGACGGTACGGTGACAGGGCTGACCCTGAATCAGTTTGGGCGTGACTTTTTTGCCCCCCGCATCAGCCCCTAGGATTTGATGTCGACAGTCTGATGTGAGAAACTTCCACATTTCAACTAAAATTGAAATGAGCAGGATTTTTCAGTACATCAGGAGGCAGCTATGTCCAGTGATTCCCAGGCACCTCCCCAGGCGGGCGGAGTGCTCAATATTTTTGAACGCTATCTCACACTGTGGGTCGCTATCTGCATCATCGCGGGCATCTTGTTGGGACGTCTGTTTCCGACTGTGGCTGAAACGCTTGACGCCATAAGCGTTTATCAGGTGTCGGTGCCAATTGCCATCTGTCTTTTCTTTATGATGTATCCCATCATGGTGAAAATCGACTTTTCCCAGGCCAAGCGAGCGGCAAGGACTCCTAAGCCTGTCGTGCTGACGCTGGTGGTGAACTGGCTGATCAAGCCCTTTACGATGGTGGTTTTGGCGCAGTTTTTCTTGGGCTGGCTGTTTCAGCCGCTGATTGTCGGTTCAGAGCTGATTCGCGGTAGCGAAGTGACGCTGGCAAATTCCTATATTGCGGGTGCTATTTTGCTGGGGATTGCTCCCTGTACGGCCATGGTGCTGATGTGGGGGTATTTGTCCTACAGCAATCAGGGACACACCCTGGTGATGGTGGCAGTCAATTCGCTGGCCATGCTGTTTCTCTATGCCCCCCTAGGAGGTTGGCTGCTGTCTGCCAACGACCTGATGGTGCCTTGGAAGACGATTGTGCTGTCGGTGCTGATCTATGTGGGTCTGCCGCTGCTAGCGGGAGCGGTTTCGCGCACCTGGATTCTAAGAAATAAAGGCCGTGGGTGGTTTGAAACCGTATTTTTGAAATATTTGGGTCCGGTGGCTATTATTGCCATGCTCATAACCCTAGTGCTGCTATTTGCCCTAAAAGGAGAGCTCATTGTTCGTAATCCGCTGCATATTGTGCTGATCGCGGTGCCGTTGTTTATCCAAACCAATTTTATTTTCTTGATTACCTATGTAGCCGCTCAGAAGCTAGGACTGGTGTATGAGGATGCGGCTCCGGCAGCCCTGATCGGGGCTAGCAATCACTTTGAAGTTGCGATCGCAACCTCCGTCATGCTCTTTGGTCTCAACTCTGGCGCGGCTCTAGCGACCGTGGTTGGTGTGTTAATCGAGGTCCCCGTCATGCTGATGCTGGTCGCCGTTTGTAAACGCACCGCCTTTTGGTTTGCGCGCGATCCTCAAAAAGCCACCCTGCCGGACCCTCGCTGTATTCGTTTGATGTAGGTGCGCGGGTAAACACGGGTTTACCCGCAGATTGGCACAAGCGGTTCTGCCTATTTGAGAATAAGGACCGGACAGTGAGACAAGCGGACAACCTGCTCGGCAATAGAGCCGATGAGAAAGCGCTTGACCCCTTTACGACCATGGGACGGCATTACAATTAAGTCAGCATCGATTTCCTGGGCATAGTCCACAATTTTTGACGTGGGGTCACCGATAACCACTTCAATCGGCAGCTCGCCATGTCCCATCTCCCCCAGCTTATCGTGGGTAAAGGCTTTAACCTTTTGCTTGCGATCGTCATCACTGAGGGTATCCCACATGGCGGCTGGGTCCGCCGGATGTAGCGGCGACAGCACATGGATTAGCTTCAATGCAGAAACGTCCTCAACCAGCTCTTTTGCCGGACCTAGCGCCTGATAGGACAGTTCAGAGAAATCAATGGGAATCAGAACAGATTTTCGTTTTAGCCAGCTCATATCAATTTATCTCCGCAGTACAGTTTCTTGGGCGAGTTGAGGTTCTGGCAACATTTCACCCGACTTCAAACGAGCCATGTAGCTGGCTAGCTCCCTAGCAATTAGTCCTGACATTAGAAAACAACCCAGCAGATTGGGCAGCGACATAGCCAGGGCCATAATATCGCTAAAATCAAGGATAGGCCCCAGGTTCACCACCGACCCAACAAAGACACAGAACAGAAAGATCCCCTTGTAGATATTGACGGTGCCATCGCCAAAAAGATAGGCCCAGGATTGTTGGCCGTAGTAGCTCCAGGAGATCATCGTAGATAGAGCAAACAAAAATCCGGCCACGGCAATCACATAAGGGAACCAGCCAATAACGGTTTCAAAGGACGCAGCAGACAGCTGGGCCCCATTTAGATCGGCAGCGGTAGGGTCGGCATAGACGCCTGTCAGCACAATGACAATAGCCGTCAGATTACAGATAAACATCGTGTCAATAAAGGGTTCTAGCAGCGCCACAATCCCTTCTCGAACAGGCTCATCTGTTTTAGCTGCAGAGTGAGCAATGGCTGCTGAACCTAACCCGGCCTCGTTGGAGAATGCCGCTCGCTGAAAGCCGATGACAATGGCTCCTACGGCTCCACCAGCAACAGCCTCTGGATTAAAAGCAGTAGCAATGATAGTACCAATCGCCCCTGGCACCTCGGGTAGCTTTACCAACATCACCCAGAGACAAGCCAGGGCATAAATCACCGCCATCGCCGGGACCAGCACACCCGCTACGGCCCCAATGCGCTCGATCCCCCCCAGGATAACTAAGCCAACCACCAGCGCCAGAACAATACCAAACAGCCAGCTGAGACTGCTGAGAAACGGCAACACATTTGAAACAGCGGCAAACGCCTGGTTCGCCTGGAACATATTGCCAATACCTAAGCTGCCAATAGCGCAGAACACCGCAAAAATAACGGCTAAGGCTTTACCCACTGGGGCCAGTCCCATGGCGGACAGTCCTCGCGAGAGATAGTACATAGGACCGCCACCCACGGTGCCATCCGGCTTAATCACTCGGTACTTTTGACCCAGGGTGCATTCAGCAAATTTGCTCGACATGCCTAGGAAACCCGCCATGGTCATCCAAAAGGCAGCACCGGGTCCACCCAGGCGAATTGCGATCGCAACCCCGGCAATATTACCAATCCCCACCGTTCCCGACAGCGCCGCTGCTAATGCCTGAAAGTGAGAAACATCCCCTTCGTCTTCATCACTGTCGTATTTACCCCGCACCACATCAATGGCGTGTTTAAAGGCACGAACATTGATAAACTTAAGTCGGAAGGTAAAAAAGATCGCGCCAACGACCAGCCAAAGGACAATAAATGGCATGCCATTTTCACCACCGATCTTAAAGTAAAAGATCAGGTTGAGCACATCTACAACACTTTGCACACCGGCTTCAATCGACCCTAGGAACCCAACGGGTGCGGCATCCTCTTGGGCAAAGGCAACCTGGGGTAAAAAGATTAGTAAAAAGGCAAAGGCGTAGAGATAATGTTTTAATCTGAACATCGGTTTTTTCATGGAAATTTACTCCGAATGAGAGATTGTGTTGGGAAACTTTGTGGTTTTTGGGTTGGTGAAACGTGATTGAGGAGGGCTTCACCAGTTACTGAATCTTTTTAGGCATAGAATTTCATGCGGCATTTGATTTGAAGATTAGTGCCTTTCCCCTTTTGGCCAAGAGAACTATGCGCTTAGGCGTCTGCATGAAAATAATCTACCTCTTTGAGACATGTTTGAGATATGCTGTCCCCCTTACGAAGGGGGACTTACAGGGGGTTATCGACAGTTAGCGCTATCGGTCAAGACCCCTCCGCCTACGGCACCTCCCCTTCGTAAGGGGAGGACGTCCTACGACATATTCTATGATTGGGATTTTATTTAGGTGCATTCCCCTTAGTAGAAGTCTTAGGGGTGTTAAAACGTTAGGTTCATGTTTTGAGTCAAGGGAATTGGATCGCAGCCTCCGAGCCCCCAATTTTGGGGGCTTATACGAGGAGACTAAACACCTAAGAATCGGAAATTTAATAATGTGCTGATTTCTCCCCTCTCGGGAGGGGTGCCGCAGGCGGGTGGGTCTCGATTATTAGCGCTAACGGTCAACCCACCCCGTTGCCCCTCCCAGGAGGGGAAGAAGTATTCCACTTCGCTTAGAGCGCAATCATGGAAGTTATAAAATCCTCAATCCTAATCGTCTTTAGGTACTTCTTTAAAGAAGGACATGTTAGGACCCTGGCAAGGCAAAAATTGCTTCGTGGAGAGTATCCGCCAAACGATCGGCCTCTTCGCGATTCATAACCAGCGGTGGAGCTAAAATCAACACGTTGGTAAATCCAGGAACCGTATTGGTATTGCGACCAATGATCACCTGTTTACCCATACAGTACTTTGTGACTGAGGCAACGGCGTCACTCTCCAAAGGTGTCTTACTGACTTTGTCTTTGACCAGCTCCACCCCTAGCAGCAGGCCCTTACCCCTGACATCGCCCACGTTGGGATGATCCAGCAGTCGCTGCAGCTTGCCCAGGAGATAGTCACCCATTTCAGCTGCCTGCTCACAGAGATTTTCTCTCTCTAGAATTTCGATACTTCTGAGGCTGACGGCAGTACAGACAGGCGTCCCTCCATAGGTCGTCACATGGCGAAAATGACTGTCGCTACCGGGGTCATCTAAGAAGGCCTCGAAAATAAACTGTTTAACTACCGTGGCCGAGAGAGGCATGTAGCCGCTGGTGAGGCCCTTGGCAAAGGAGATAATGTCAGGCTCTACACCCCAGTGCTGATGACCAAACATCTTGCCGGTGCGACCAAAGCCGTTGACAACTTCATCGTAGATCAAGAGAATGCCGGTGCGATCGCAGATTTCTCTTACACCACGTAAATAGCCCTCTGGCGGTACAATCACACCTCCACCGGAGATAATCGGCTCCACAATCACCGCTGCCACCGACTCAGCCCCCTCATAGAGGATCGTCTGTTCCAATTCTCGTAGGCAGGCCGCATTGTACACATCCTCTGACTGTCCATCGCCAAACCGATAGTAGTAGGGCGGACTCACGTGAAAAAAGCCCGGTACCAGCGGTTCATACTTGAGCTTACGTTCAGCCTGCGCCGTTGCACTCAACGCCCCCATGGTGTGGCCATGGTAGCCGCGATAGCGAGAGATAATCTTGTAGCGCGGCCCGGAGCCTGCGGGTGAGGTTTGAGCATGGTACTGGCGAGCAATCTTAAAGGCGGTTTCATTCGCCTCTGAACCACTGGTGGAGAAAAATACTTTTCCCTCATACCCCAGCAGCTCCAGGAGTTTGTGAGCCAAACGAATACCCGGCTCATGACTCATAGTCAGCGGGAAATAGGCCAGATCGACCATCTGCTCATAGGCTACCTCCGCCAGCTCCTGGCGACCATAGCCCACATTCACACACCACAGCCCGGAGATGCCATCAAAATATTCGACACCATCGGTATCGGTAACATGACAGCCCACACCCCGCGCCATACACTTGGGCGGCTTCTGAGAAAACGGCTTGTGCTGCACCAGGGGATGCCAGAGGGAATCGGCATCCATCTTCCCTAAATCAGACTTTTCTGGACTCAAACTAGCAAACATCAAAAACGATTCCTAAAGCGAAAGCGTACTTTTAGAAGAACTAAATCGTATTCATCATGAAGCGAGTTCTGTGAATTCTGCTAACACAATAAAAGCAATTAAAAGTTCTCTTCTGTATATTTACACACGATCTAATAAAATATTTTTTAAGAAGAGTCAGATCAAAAAAGCAAGCCTCTTGAAGGCAAAGCTCAGACAATTTTTGACAACAGAAATTTACATAGCAAGATAGAATGCCTTTATTATCAGGGCATTCTTTGCTAGTTTCTACTTATTGATTTTTACTTACAGATAAATTCCAGAAATAATAAGTCGCACTCCAATTATTAGCAATAAACCGGTAATAACCTTCCGAAAAATATTGGGATCAAACTTCTTTGCTAAGACAACACCTAAAAACAATCCCAATAGGAAACCTGGTATCGCTATTAGAAACTGACGAATAATTTCTTCCGAGATACGATTTTGAAACCCATGCCCTACGACAACAATCGCCACACTCACCCAGAAAAAACTGGTGAGATTACCTTTAAATTTTTCCTGGGACCAGCGCTGACTGCTGCCGTACAAAATAACCGGTGGTCCAGGCAGGTTAAAACTGCCCAGCAAAATCCCCGATAAGAACCCAGCCCCATAGGCCCACAGTTTAGATTTCAAAACAGGGACCACAGGGCTAACTAGGGAATATAGCGAATAGGTGACAATAACAAGACCTAACCCAATCAACATTAACCCTGTAGGGATATAATCCAACGCTAAAAACCCGATAGGAATGCCCAACATCGAACCCAGCAACAAATTTGTGATCACGCTGCGGTCAAATGATTGACGGTAGTAAATGCACAGTATGAAGTTGTTAGTCAGGGTAGTTAGAGCAACCAGCGGAGCCGCCGTTTGAATACTGGTTACCCCCGATAAAATTGGCATTGCCACCAAAGCAAACCCAAAACCTGACACCCCTTGAACAAAGGCTGCTACAAACGTTGTGATGACAATAATCAATGTCATCGCTACGCCAGATTCCGATGAACATGGGTCACCGAAGACTGGTCCGTGGGCATCACAAAGATTTCACTGATGTTGACGTGAGCCGGACGAGTCACTGCGAACAAAATTGTGTCAGCAATGTCGTCAGGAGTGAGCGGCGTCATGCCTGTATATACTGACTTAGCTTTGTCATCATTTCCTCGAAATCGCACATTACTAAACTCTGTTTCCACTAACCCTGGCTCAATGTTAGTGACCCGCACGGGGGTTCCCAACAGGTCTATCTTTAAACCTTCTGACAGTGCTTTGACCGCTGCTTTTGTTGCACAGTAAACACTGCCGCCGGTATAGGTCTGTCGGGCCGCAATGGAGCCAATATTGACCACATGTCCTTGCCCTCGGGCTACCATTCCTGGAACCACGGTTCGCGTCATATATAACAGTCCTTTGACATTGGTATCGATCATTTCCTCCCAGTCTGGAATGGACGACTCATGCTGTTTTTCTAGCCCTCGGCTGAGACCGGCGTTGTTGATCAGCACATCCACTGTCTGCCAGTCTGCCGGTAGCCCTTCGATAGCGGCTATGACCGCCTGCCGGTCTTGGACATCGACACACAGCAGTAGTGTGGGAGTCTGATAGCGCTGTTGTAATTCATCTGCCAGTGTCTGTAGTTTCTCTTTACGGCGAGCAGCCAGGATAAGTCTGGCTCCGGCCTGGGCAAACATGCGGGCGCAGGATGTGCCAATACCGCTACTAGCCCCGGTAATGAGAACACATTGATTGGTTAGGGATGCTGCCATCGAAAATAGGTGCTCCTTGCAAATTCGTAAGACTGTCTTGAAATACTTTGCTGCTAAGCGCACCATCAGCACCCAAGTATTTCCCCACCCAGGAATACTTTGATGCCAGCGATGCCTGGGGCTAGTATCTCCGCATAGAGAACGCCCTCAGAATCTGTCGATTTTTACAATCATCAAGTTGTTAGAACACTGGTTTTAAGGATAGCTTCAACTGTCAGATGCCGACGCAGCGACGTTTCCAACAGAGCAGCCTATCTCCCAAACGGGCAGTGCCTGAAAATATATTGCGATACTTGGGCTAAATCAGCGCCACAGATCTCATACGCCTACGGTTTAGAAACGCTTCAGACGGTTTACTCTAAACCTGTTACATAGACTTATCTAGCGAAGCCGTAGGGCGAACCAACGCCGTTCCATTTGAGCAAATGCTTATGAAGCCGCCCCTCTTTGGTATGCAGATTAGAGGGCACATGGCCAGGGATTAGAGATGAAAAGTAGATAGATAGCACCAACATCTTTCGGGGCCTGTGTTGCGGATCTCAATGCCACCAAACTAGCAAGGGTCCGTTGAACTTTTTGTATCATAGTCTACTATCTGAATATTTTTTGTTATTTGTTACCAACAGACTACAAAATCGATTGATCAACTCTCAAAATAAGTGTTAGTGTTCAAACCATCAATATTTGATGAGAACAGGCGGTTTTCCCCACACCTCCATCTGTTCTCAAAAAGCATTGCAACAACAACGCTAGACCACATCCTTAATCAATAGGAGATTAATTTGTCATGAGAATTGGACTGCCTAAAGAGATCAAAGATCAGGAATTTCGAGTGGGGTTAACACCTGCGGCGGTACAGGCGCTCTCTCAAAGGGGGCATCAGGTTGTTGTCGAGGAAAATGCTGGCGGCGGGGCCGGATTTACCAATGCCGACTATGCGACGGCGGGGGCTACTCTGGTGTCGGATCCTGCGATCGCATGGTCCCAAGCTATGGTGGTCAAGGTCAAAGAACCCCAGCCTTCAGAATACAAGTACTTTCGCGACGACCTGCTGCTGTTTACCTATTTGCATTTAGCCGCAGAGCCTGCATTAACCGAGGCATTAATGAGCAGCGGCATTTGTGCCGTTGCCTACGAGACCGTCATGACCGCCGACGGTAAACTGCCCCTGCTTACTCCCATGAGTATTATTGCCGGTCGTCTATCAGTACAGTTTGGTGCTCGCTACCTAGAAAAACAGCAGGGCGGTCGTGGTGTTCTGCTGGGCGGCGTGCCGGGGGTGCAGCCGGGAAAAGTCGTCATCCTCGGGGGCGGCATTGTCGGTACAGAAGCGGCTCGTATTGCCGTGGGTATGGGGGCTCAGGTACAAATTTTAGACATTAACATCGAGCGGCTGGCCTATCTCGAAACTCTATTTGGCTCTCGAGTTGAGCTGCTTTATAGCACATCAGCCCAGGTGGAGCGAGTTGTTCCCGAGGCCGATTTGCTGATTGGCGCTGTGCTCATACCGGGACGAAAAGCCCCCACCTTAGTCAATAAAGCGTTAGTTGCCAAAATGCATCCCGGCTCAGTGATTATTGATGTTGCCGTTGACCAGGGCGGCTGTATTGAAACATTGCGGCCGACGTCCCACACTCAGCCCACCTATGTAGAGTCTGGTGTGGTGCACTTTGGTGTACCCAATATGCCAGGGGCCACCCCTTGGACCGCGACTCAGGCCCTTAATAACAGCACCCTGCCCTATGTTCTAAAGCTGGCCGAGCAGGGTCAGGACGCGCTGATAAAAGATGCCGCCCTGGCTCAGGGACTCAATGTTGCCAAAGGCAAAATCGTTCATCCAGCCGTACAGGAAGCGTTTCCGGTCATGGTACCGGCCTAATCGAGAATCTTGGGTTTTAGTAATATTCTCTAGAGGCTCTGCAGCGTCTCGTCACCGATGTGGGCGCTGCTGGCGACAAATTTCTTAGCAGAGCGGAACTTGTCAGTTTCTCGCAGCTGCTGACTCATAAACCGACAGATTTCTAGCAAAATATGGGGTCGCTGGGTCGTCAGGCTAATAAACCGCTGTTTTTCTAGCTTGAGTAGCAGACAGTCATCTTTTGCGATCGCACCGTTCCAGCGTGGCGCATCGTCAAATAGGGCAATCTCACCAAAATAGTTGCCCGCTAGCAGCTGTTTGATCTCGCGCTGCTCATCGTCAACGGTTTTAACAATCTGGACTTCTCCTGAGGCAATAATATACAGGTGCGAGCCCCAGCTTCCCTCTTCAAATATTGTTTCTCCCGCTAGCAGCTGCTGTAGTACCAGGGCCTCATCAATCAGCAGCAGCTCATCTAAAGAGAGATTCTGAAACAGAGCGACATCCTTGAGAATAAGCAGACGATTCATAAGCGTGTCGGGGGTGGTTGGCTGTAGCGCCGTGTAGACGTCCTGGAGCAGCGGCGGTGTAGGAAACAGATCGCGGGCAACGGCCTGGACTACCGGGTCTGTATCCTTGAGAGAGGCTCTCGGAATTTTGGCTAAGGCAATCAGGGCGCCTGCGCGCAGCCAGCGGTCTTTGGATTCAATCGCTTCTAACAGAATCGTATACCCCTTGTTGCGCAGCCAGCTTAGAGAAGACGAATTTCCTTGAGCGCCCCGGCTGTCTAGACCATTTTGCTCTAACAGCGGCAGCAGCGGCAAAATAAACCGACGGTGATTTAAGGAGGCCAGCACCTCCACCGCATTTGAGCGATCGCGCTGGTCGGTGGTGGCAAAAATTTGATTGACCGTATTCACCGTACGGCTGTACCCCAAGCTCGCCAGAGTATAGAGCACCTTTTGCAGCAGTCGCTGGTGATAGTCGGCAATGGCTACGGCCAAAGGCTGCCAGTTAGGATCGTTTTGCGGAATCTGGGTTTGCCAGCGGCGGGTGTGGCTGACCTGCTGAAAGTCAGCAGCCAGGTGGGCATAGAGGATATCGCTAGCGCGACGGGTGCGAATCTTGCCAATGGTTGAGATCGCGCCATTGACGGTTTCTCGGCTGTCGGCTTTAAGCTGCTGAGCGGCTTCATCTAGACCACCTTTAGCCGCTAGCCAGGTGGCAGCCTGCTGACGCACCCGAGGGTGGGAGTCTCCCAGCGCTGTCGCCAAAGGAGTCAGATCCTCATGCCCCTGCTGCCAAAGATGCTGCCAGAGACCCAAAGCAGCTATTCTCACACCGGGCTGATCGTGGTCAAAGTGCTGTCGGACCAGAGCCAGCGTCTGAGGCCGGATAGTCTCAGGAATAGCTACGGTGGCCAGGGCCTCTAGTCCCAGCTGTTTGATATCTGGACTACCCTGCGGCAGCAATCGGCTGATTAAAAGCTCCAGTAGCGCCGTATCGGTACTCTGAACCGCGACTCGAATCACGGCCTTGGCCATACTGTCATCCAGCATGGACTGCTCAATATCTGAGAAATTCCGAGGGGCGTCGGCAATTAGGGTGCTCTGTAACCGGGCTACCATAGCTAGCGAGCGCAAGCAGGGGTCGTCATGGCCACTCAGCTCGTCCAGCAGTTCCTCAGCAATCGGCTGCTGCTGCACCATTAAAATCTCTAACGCCGTCAGCCGACAGGCCAGGGGCTGAGCCGGGGTCAGCTGCTCTTGCCACGTGGCCCACAGATCCTGACCAAACTCCGTAGTACTATCGGCCACCTCAGCGCTGCTGCGCTCGCCAAAGCCGTCGCTATAGAGGGTGACAACCGCTGAGCGCACCTGTCGGTCTGCCCCAGGCAACAGCGTCAGCACGTCGTCTAAAAACTCCTCCGGTGCGCCCAACCGAGTGGCCAGATCCAGCCCCTTAATCTGGTCATAGCGATCGTCAGACTGGAGCAGGGTTTGAATGGTTAACTTCAGGGGCAGCACGGTCTGACGGCTGGCCAGCCGGTCTAAATCGATAGCGTCGGTGCGGATCAGATCTTCTAAACCCGCCGTGTAAAAGCGCCCCATAGGCAGCCGCACCATCAGAAATATCACCACTAGTCCCGTTACGACCCAGGTGATTTGCCCCAGGCTCAGGGTGTGCTCACACAGCCAGAGAAACACCCCCGCACAGGTCAAACCCATGGCATAGATCAAACCGTCGCTGAGGGTGCGAATCCGACCTAAAAATTCCTGGGGAATCGCGTTGTAGTTAAGCTGGTGTACCGGCAGATTAATCGCTTTGTATAGAGCATCGCCGTTGAGCTGCAGGGTGACAGCAGCAGGCAGCTGACCGTTAACGCCTAGACCGATAAAGGCGGCTAGCGTGGTCAGAGGAAATACCGCATTCATCCGGGCGACGCCCAGCCAGCGCAGCAGCGGTCGGGTCAGCCCATAGAGAACGGCCATTTGAACAATGCTGACCACCACCCGCATCAGACCGAGAAACCCTGTTAGTCCCCGCTGGCTAAATTCTTGACCATAGATGCTAAACCAAAGAAATTCGGAGCTGAGATAGATAATCACCAGCAAAAAGCTGCTGGCGGCTAGAAAAATAACCAGGGGATAGCGTTTGGCCAAATCGGGAAAGGACTGTAGCGATTCGAGCACGCCGACCGGAGTAGCCAGCTGAGTGTTTAACGGACGCTGGGTGCGGTCTAGATAGGCCAGCTGGAACAGCGCGATCGCAATGACCACCGGCAGACACAGCAAAATATCCGGGGTGTCTAACCAGCGCGATAGACCGCCCACCAGACTACCGCCCACCAGCGTCCCCACCGCCTGGGAAATACCAATATAGGGGGCATACTGCTTATATTCCAGCGTATTGAAATAGTCGGTCAGCAGACTGGGATAGAGGATATTGTTGCAAATATCCCACTGAAAAAAGCTAACAATCAGCAGCCCATAGTAGACCGGAGTAATCTCCAACGGCAGCGCCAGCCGCAACGCCACCGCCAGCAGCATCAGCACCGCCAGGGCTCCGCCAAACAGCTGGGTACAGCGCACCCGCTGCACCACCTGACTCACGGCAATATAGGCCGGCATAGAGCACAGACCAATCAATATAAATGCGCTGGGCAGTCGTTCGGCCCCTAGCTGACTGACAAAGAGCGAGTTAGCCACTGCGATCGCCATGACGCTCTGGACCAGGACCGTTATCGCAAGCAGTAACAGCTGGGTCAGACGACCATTTTGTAAGGATTTAAGCGCAGTGAGCATTAATAGCCGTATATAATCGCTTATTCATAGTATTAAACGGTCGTCACAAAAAAGTCATACTAAAGAAATAGGCGGTTTACCTAGAGCAGACGACAGGCCCTAGTGTATCTCGTCAGCTGCCGACCGCACCTGACGCGGCTGCCGGTCAATGGGATCAATCGTCTCTAAATCGTCACCCGTACCGGCTCCTAGGGTCTTAAACTTACGAGCGCTGACCAGTACGCGGCTTTCTAGCGACCCTACGGCCTTATTAAAGGTTTCTACCGTCGTATCTAGACCCCGCCGCATCTTTTGAAGATGGCCGGTAAACACCCGCATTCGTTCATACAGCTCTCGGCCCAGGCTGCTAATCTGCTGGGCGTTTTCAGTCACAGCGTCCTGCTGCCAACCGTAGGCCACGGCCTTAAGCAGGGCAATCAACGTCGTCGGTGTCGCCAAAATCACCCGCTGGGCAATGCCAATTTCAATCAGACTTGGATCTTGCTCTAGGGCGGCACTAAAGAAAATTTCCCCTGGCAAAAACAGCACAACAAATTCGGGGCTGGGCTGAAACTGGTCCCAGTAGGCTTTTTGGCTCAGCTGCTGGATATGGCGACGTACCTGCTGGGCATGGTCTTTAAGCTTTGCCAGCCGCTGGGTCTCGTCGGTCGTGTCTAAGGCTTCTAAATAGGCGGATAGGGGGGCTTTGGCATCCACGACAATGCGGCGCTGCTGGGGCAGCTGGACCACCATGTCAGGTCGGAGCGTATTGTTTGCGATCGCAACCTGCTGAGTAAAGTCACAGTGCTCTACCATACCGGCAATTTCCACCACCCGTTTGAGCTGGATTTCACCCCAGCGACCGCGCACATTCGGGGCCCGCAGCGCCTTAGTCAGGTTGGCCGTTTCTGTCTGCAGCTGTAGCTGTCCGGTGGCCAAATGGGTAATCTGCTCGCTGAGCTGGCTGTAGGCCGATAGCCGATTGCGCTCTAGTTCATGTAAATAGGTTTCGACCTTGGCCAACGACGACTGGAGCGGCTGCACTAAACCATCAATCGCCTGCTGGCGCTGCTGTAGCTCACCACTGGACTGAATATGAAACTGCCCTAGTTTGGTCTGAGCCAGGTTTAAAAACGCCTCGTTATTAGTCTGTAACGCCTGGGCCGATAGCACCTTAAACGCATCGGCCATGCGCCCTTGAGCCTGCTGTAGCAGGGCTAGCTTTTCATCTGCCGTTTGCCGCTGCTCCTGCAGCTGTGTGCGCGCCTGGGCCAGCTGAGCCACCAGCTGAGCGTTGTCCGTTTGCAGCCGTTGTAGCTGCCCCTGTAGACGCTCTGTCTGAGCCACATTAGCTTCAGCAACTGCCTGAGCAGCCGCAGCGGCGGTGCTAGTCTGGCGCTGCTGTTCTAGCTCTGTCTGCAGAGCTTGGATCTGGTGTCGCAGATCGCCCAGCTGAGAGTCCTTCTGGTGCAGCTGCTCAATCATAGTGGCGCGCTCAGCAACCACCCCGTGCTGGGCCTTCTCTCGCATCGTCTGATAGCGTAAGCGCCCGATCCACCAGCTAGCCAGACAGCCTACACCGATCCCTGCCAGAAAGATTACCGGCCCCTGCATATTAAAGGTACATAATTACTATTGCACCATAGGTTAGCACCCCGTCTCTCAATCGTAAAATCGGCCGACAGTTTTAAGAAACTGCGTTCACTCGGCCATAGCGACCGGGTACCTTCATAGAAGGTATGAATATGTATTGATGAATGGGTGCTGCTCCTGGCAGTTCTCCCCATTACAGAGGTTCAAATCCTGGGAAATAACCTGCTGGCTTCAACTCTGCTTAGCCAACAGACCGAAAAATCATCCCCCGAGCGGAGTCGAAGGGAATGATGTAACCATCCTAAAGTTTGAAGTTAAGTTTCTCCTAGGAGAAACTCAGGGTTTAAACAGGGATGTAGTTTATGTTTTGATAAGGGCTGGTCTTTGAGCCTCATGCGGAAGCGTCCATCCACTGCCGCGACCACTGCCATAGCAACAATAGCGAGAAAAGTTACCAAGAGCCTATAGGGAATGACCGTTAAAAGCCCACCAGAGAAATCTATCAAATCTCCAATATTGGACAAGCTACCCGACTATGGCATCCAGAGTGATGAATGTCCCCGTCGGGCCAAGACGCAGTTAGACTTTATCATGCTGGCTGTCGAGGCCCTGGAGCTGAACGCTTCCCAGGTAATGCTAGCCGCTATCCGAGATTTAGGTCTTCAGGACGTGCTGAAAAGTCGCGTCCACTTATGGCGTTTGCGTAGCACCAATCCCCTGCGCAAATTTAACCAGCGTCAGCCTTTAACGTTGGAAGAAGCCAAGGCGTTGGTGCTGGTTGTCTGCTACTTGTGCCGTAAGCTAACGGTGCTGATTCGCCAGCTGTTTTTGGGATACCAGCAGCTCCAGGATCAGCAGCTGTCCCTCGACCATCACTTTCGCTTGGCCAAATATCTTAAACGTTTTCGCTCCCACTTTCGGGCTCGCATGAATCCCAAACGGGCGATGGTGCTGGCCTACAGCACCGATGAAAAACTAGACGAATTGGCGCTGTCACTTTTGACGCAGCTGCTGCTGTGCACAGGCACTCGTGGCGAAGAGCGGCTGTGGGCTAGCCTTTTTGATGGGGAGGTATCATGACTATCCAAAAACAGTATGTGCTGCCTAACTGCAGCCTGATATTGGAGGGCCTCAGCGCTGACGCATCCAATGTCCTCTCCATTTTGGCCAATGCTGAATTTAAGCTGGTCGGGCTAGAAGCACCGCTAGCAGGCGGTTCGGACTTTTTTAAGGCGATGGCCAGTGCCGTGAGCGCCTATTGTCAGCGTCTCCTAAGCGGTGTGGACCACCCGGACCATATGGATGAGACGCTGGTGGCCGTTGCACCGGATGAGGGGCAGTATCATCAGCTGCGGGTCAAACCTGAGCTGATAGAAAATTCATCCGGCCCCCAGACGTTTAGACTGTCCACCGTGCAGCTGTTTGATATGGCTGAAGCCATTGATCAGTTTTGTGCAGACACTCAGACGCTACCTGACTTTTCCCTCAGTCTGGCCCCGCTCCCTCGTAAGTATGTGCGCTCAGACGAACCGTTGGTGCAAAGGGCTATGCCCCCTTTGTTAGGACTAGGCACGGTAGCGATCGCGGCCCTAGGACTGTTCTTGTTGCCCGTACCAGAACTCAGAGAGCCTGAGAATCCTTTAGAGCAGCCCTCTGCTGACCTACTAGACGCGCCAGAGACCCCACTAGAGAACGAGACTGACGCAGCCGATACCCCAGCCGAAGCAGCGTCCGCACCCAACGAAACCGACACGCCGGTCCAAAATACGGCTATCACCGACAGCACTCAGATTGCGGCCCTACAGCAGCAGGTGGAGCAAACCCTCACGGACGGTCTAGATGCCACCTTTGACCAACCGCTACGCTACCAGGTTTCAGTCGCAGAAAATGGCGATATCGTTGGCTACAGTCCCTCGGATGACGCCTCACTAGACGCCGTTGACAGTACCCCGCTGCCAGAACTGACCTATATTCCAGTCGACAATGGTGCAGTAGGTGCGATCGCTCAGTTTGATGTCACCTTTACCCCTGACGGTGCTGTAGAGGTGGTCTCCGAGCAGGTCGTTGTACCAGAACCGGATGCTGCCGACAGTGAAGAGACCGCGCCCGATGCTCAGCCTGAGGACACCAGCGAGTCTGACAGCCAGCCAACGTCCGACAGTCAGGCGTCGCTACCTGAAACTGACAGTGACGTCAGTATAGGCACCCTAACCGCCCAGATTGACACCCCCATCCAGGATGCCGACCGTATTTACGAACTCAATCAAGAGCTACGACGCACCATCACCCGCAATCGCGCAGACGATTGGTCAGGGCCCACGGTCCGCTATCGGGTCCGGCTAGATGAGCAGGGCAATGTTACCGGCTACGAGGCCGATGATGCCGCCGCGCAGCGGTACGCCGCCGCGTCCCAAATTCCCAGTCTGGTAAAAACCGTCTCTGCAGACAACCCTCAGCTTGACTTTTTAGTTGTTATCAACGACGAAAATGTTGTAGAAGTTAATCCCTGGGATGGATGGCCGTAATCGTGCTAACTTTCTGCTGAGGCAGCCACCGGAGTCATTGCTGTGTCAAACGAGCCCTATCCTCAGCTTCCCATCCATCCTGACATTAGCCCTACGGCCCCTACGATCGAGGCGGCCCCTGCTAAGCATCGCTGGATAAAGTATGGAGGAAATTTTCTTCTAGGACTGGGGCTGCTGCTGCTGGGTATCCCCATCGCCTGGCTGATAGGCATTGGAGCAGCCAGACTTATGCCTGCGTCTAGCCAGCGCATGCCCCTACAAGAAAATCTCCTCAGACGAACAAATCGGGTGATGACAGAAATTCGTCGTTTACCCGGTCATTGGCAGCCAGCCCCTCCGCCTGAAACTCGGATTGAACCCGTTCCGATTCCAACCCAGCCATTACCCCCTCTGACGCCAGCACCCGCAGCCCTTAACAGTCGCGATCGCAAAATTGCCGAAGAAGAACTGGCCGCTCTGCAGCAGGAATTTGAAACCATTCGAAAACGAGTATTTGATCTCGAAAGCAAGCTGGGACAGGCTCAGTCTACAGAAAACGTAGAGAGCCGACTGGCCAGCCTAGCAGAACAGCTTATCTCTGATCAGCAGCAACCGATCGTCCTCCCAGCAGCGCCTCAAAGTCCAGCAGCTCCGGTCAAACCTCAGGGCGATATCACACCCCTCATTTTAGAAACTGCTGAGCTTAAAATTACCCTGCCTAGCGATGCGCTATTTGCTCCAGGAGAGGCCCGTTTGTTAGCAACAGCTCCCGATTTACTCAGCACGGTGTTTGAGGATCTGTCTCAGTATCCGGGGGCCACTCTACTGATCGGCAGCCATACCGACAATGATGTAGAGCCGTCCGAGAGTCTGGAGCTCGCATTTCAGCAGGCCAATGCCCTTAGAGCTTACTTGAGCGGTCATTTTCCTGACCATCGCTGGGTGACTATCGGCTATGGTCAAAGCCAGCCTCTAACTGACAACAGCACACCCACCCTGCGACAGCGCAATCGCCGCGTAGAAATTGCCATTGACCGCCGTTAGGGTCATGCTAATGATCAGCCTGTATTATTTTTCTCTATCATCTCAGCGCCGCCCTAATGAAAATTGTCTACTTTGGTACGCCACAGTTTGCCGTACCGAGTCTTGCCCGTTTGCTCAAATCCCCTGATTTCGATGTCGTTGCTGTGGTGACTCAGCCCGACAAACGTCGCGGACGGGGTAATAAAGTCACGCCCTCCCCGGTCAAAGCCCTAGCGATCGAGGCGGACATTCCAGTCTGGCAGCCCCAAAGAATCAAGAAAGATTCCGAGACCCTCGCATTTCTAAATGCATCCCAGGCCGATGCGTTTGTAGTCGTTGCTTACGGCCAAATTCTCTCTCAAGAAATTTTAGACATGCCTCGCCTGGGAGCCATTAACGGTCACGGTTCGATTTTGCCCTACTACCGAGGAGCGGCTCCTATTCAGTGGAGTCTTTTTAATGGAGAAGCGAAAACGGGGGTGACTACCATGCTAATGGATGCCGGGATGGATACTGGACCCGCACTGTTGGCAGAAACCATCCCCATCCAGCTATTGGACAATGCCCATACAGTCGCCAGTGCGCTGTCCAAGCTGACGGCTGAATTACTGCTAAGCACTCTACATAAGCTGGACGGGCAGGCAATTCGTCCGGTGCCTCAGACGGAGGAGCAGGCTACCTACGCGCCGCTGATCCAAAAATCCGACTACAGTATTGACTGGCAGCGCCCGGCTCTAGACATTCATAACCAGGTGCGTGGGTTTTATCCCAACTGTGTCACCCAGCTACGGGGGCAGTCATTAAAAATTAGCGAAACTGTGCCGTTGTTTGACAACGTTTGGGCTCAGCTTCCCCAGGACTGTAGCGTCCTCAAGCATCTGTACGACGCTTTACCCCCGTCTGTGCCCGGTCAGATTGCCGCGGTTTGGAAACACCAAGGTCCTGTAGTGGGTACAGGGGAGGGATACCTGCTTTTGCGTCATCTGCAGCCTGCCGGTAAAAAGCCTCAGTCTGGCTGGGATTTTGCTAACGGCAGCCGACTGGAAACAGGAGAACAGCTAGCGTAGCCAAAAAAAGCCCCCGGCAAATTGCCGGGGGTTCTGTAGATGTCCAGAGGAATCCCAATGGAAACTTTGATGGTTAGCCTGCGGCTAAGTACCCTTGAAACGTAGCTTTACGACGACGTAAATGTTTCAGGGCCTGCTGCTCTAGCTGACGTACACGTTCACGGCTAATCCCCATACGCTGCCCCACCTTAGCCAGGGACAGCTGAGTACCGTCTGTAAGCCCAAACCGCAGGTTAATAACCTCCTTTTGCTGAGGGGTTAGCTCAGTGAGCATGTTGCGAATATCTTGACGCAGCGACTGCTGTACGGTGTAGTCCTCGGGGGATACCGTGTCGTCCTCTAACAGCTCCTGCAGCTCTGTGTCCTGATTGTCACCGATGCGAACATCCAAGGAGATCGGCTGACGGGACATGGTTAGATACTCGCGGACCTGCTCAGGGGCCAGGTCTAGCTCCTGACCGATTTCGGCTACCGACGGGCTACGGCCCAGCTTTTGAGCCAGAACGCGCTGTTCTCGCTTAATCTTGTTGAGCTTCTCAGTAATGTGGATAGGTAGACGAATGGTGCGTGATTGCTGAGCAATGGCACGGGTAATCGCCTGACGAATCCACCAGTAGGCATAGGTGGAAAACTTGTAGCCCTTCATGGGGTCAAATTTCTCCACACCTCGCTCCAGACCCAGGGTTCCTTCTTGGATGAGGTCTAGAAATTCTAGATTGCGCTTTTGATACTTTTTAGCAACCGCGACGACCAGCCGCAGATTAGCTTCGATCATTTTGCGCTTTGCACGCTGACCGTGACGTAACTGCTGGGAGAGGTCTGTTTCTGAAACTTCGGCAGCTTCTGCCCATTCCAATCGAGTTGCAGCCCGGCCAAACGTTTCGTCTAGCTTTTCCTTAATTTCCTGCAGAGCCATCAACCGCTGCACCTGCTTACCCAACACGATTTCCTCTTCGTGAGTGAGCAGAGGCACACGACCAATCTCTTGCAGATAGGTACGTACGGTGTCAGTACTATAGACAACTGTGGCAGCTCGTTTTGGAGTTTTCAGCTTTGACATAACGTTTAGTAAACCTCCGCTGGAGAAAGTGTGTCAGGTGCAGGAACCGGTCTTAGTTCTTGACCTTGAGTTAATCGCTGAACAGGGACCTGTAACTACATACGCAGAGCACAACAAAACCGGATTGCGACTTTATGAATCACTCAAAGCTCTGTCTGGACGCTTAGATAAAGACTGAACAGCCATACTTTAGAGAAACAAACTTAAGTCGGATTCATTATGAGTTTAATTTTACCCTAGGTAATCGTATTTGTTACACTGGATAAGAGAACTCTCATAAACTGCGATTCTATTGTCACTACATTAAAGTCGTCAGATGAGAAATCAGTAATGACTAAGATGAAAGTTACCTGAGAAAACTAGAGATAAACGAGAATCTCCATGACATCAGTATGAACCAGTAATGCAGGTACTTAGGTGAGGTTTCCCATGGGCGATAACCGAACTAAAATTGCTAGCCACAAACACTTTTCTATACCAGCTCTACGTTGCTTTGCTTTTACCTCACTGACAGCTTGAGCGGCTCCAAAGTGTAAAGGTATTTGCTAGGTCGTTCTGTAACTATTAGAACAGCTTTCGTCTTATTCCGAGACTAGCCTCAACCGCCTAAATTCACCATAGGTGAGATTGCTTGAGCCCATGAATAAAATCAATAGAATCACCTGTATCTAAGGACTACCTTGCGAAGCACCTGTCGCAAAATATTACCACAAGCTAGTTTATATGTACTATATTTTGCGTTTACATTAGATTTACGTTAGAGAGCCGCATTGGCGAAACTGGCAAACAAGCGATGGCTGCTAGGGTGTTACTGAGAATCAGACGTAATAAAGCAGCCTGGGTGAAGTCAGGAAAATACGGACGACCCCACCTTAGCCCCAGTTCTAAGTCATAGATACATCTACTGTGACACCTGGGCGAATTCTAAAGAGTGTCACATTATCTTAAGGTGCGTTGCTGAGCTTCGCGGTGGTTCTATCTGAAAAATGCTGACCCGTAGCATTTCCAACCGATCGGTACATCTCTATCAATCGGCAACGGTTTTAAGGTTATTGCTAATCATTCCTTACGCATAGCCATCGCCGAAATCAACTCATTGTCTAAATCAGCGACAGTTAAGCTGCATTGGTAGCCGTATCTACGTAACCACGTTGTAAAAACTTCTAAAATAAGGACATTCCTAGTTGAAATTGCGTATTTTGGGGTCGTGTGTCGTCAAGACTACTTAAATTTTTGGTAAGTCTTGAAAGGCTATGTATCATTGGGCACCTTGGGGATGGTTGATTACTTAGCTTTTATTTGGCTAATCAAGGAATTTTATGACTGCAAACACCTTTACTAGCAATCCACGTCAGCGCCCCAGTGACCATGTCGATTTAGAATTTTGGCAACAGCTGACCCAGGATTTCTCCTTTCAAGGTGTTGATGAAGAGCGGCTACGGCAGCAAACAGAACAGTGGATCACCTGTGCCAGTGAACTATTGGGTCCCCCTCCTATGCAGAGCAAACGGAAAACGCCCCACTAAGCGCAGCAGTGCTGCCAACACAAGTACAGGGCTCTAGGGACATGGAAGCATCCCTTCCACTTGCCTCCTTTTAGCGGCAGCAAAATGTCACCCTGTTGGTTTAGATACCCAAACCACTCGCCGTTGTCTAGATCATTAAAGTGGGCCCAAGTGTAGTTGTGAACGATGCAGTACCAACGCCAGCAGTCGTCTCTTTGGGTAAGCCGATATCCCAGTAGCAGCGCCACCAAGGTTTCTAGATGCACCCACCACAGTTTTTGACTCCACTCTAGCTGCTGAGGTGGATGACCTTTGCGGTCTAAAAAGTAGAAAATACCGCCGTATTTGCTGTCCCAGCCTTGTTCTAAGGTTGCGATCGCACAGTCCACCGCTCGATTGATCAGCGCCTTGTCCTGTCGTCGCTGACCGATATCCATCATGAACCACATGGCCTCAATCCCATGGCCCGGATTGAGCAATCGCCCTTCAAAACAGTCAATGGCAGACCCGTCAGGAGCAATATGCTCATAGACCAATCCTGTGTGAGGGTCCAAAAACTCACCCATCACGGCGTCAACGGTCTGATCGAGTACCTGGTCTAGGGAGTCAGCCGCTAGCAGCCAGTCCATCTCCAGCGTCAGATTAGCCAAAATCATTGGCACCGCTAGGGACTTCATCGGACGAGTTCCCGGATAGGCTTTGTTATAAACTCCTTTAGGATTCTCCTGGCGACGGAGCACATTGTTGTAAGCCTGCAGCGCGATTTCTTTAGCCGCATCGTCACCGCTGGCTTGGGCATATTGACTAAACGCCATCGCCGCAAAGCAGTCAGAAAAAATGTTGTAAGGCTGCACCAGCGGTCGCCCCTGCCGGTCTAGAGAAAAGTACCAGTTGCCATCACTATCGCGACCATATTTTGCTAAAAAGTCAGCGCCGTGGCGAGCCACCTCTAGCCAGTCGGCACGCGGCTCTAGGCGGTTGTACAGCATAGAAAACGTCCACACCTGCCGGTTCTGCAGCCAAATAAACTTATCGGTGTCATACACCTGCCCCTGAGCATCCAAACAGGAAAAGTAGCCGCCGCAGTCACGGTCGATAGAATGCCGCTGCCAAAACGGTAAAACGCTCTCCAACAGCGTTGAACGATAAAGGTCGGCTAGTGCCTCAAAGTCTTGGGCAGAGCTACTGTCAATAAGCATAGAAACAGCGTCAAAAAATTAGCGATCGCAGGCTAACACTATCCCACTCTTTTTGAGCTGATACGCCCCTAATCTCTATCAGCTCAAATTGATAAATCTACGGTTACTACCGGGTTTGAAACGGGAATGTTACGACGGTGAGGAATGGGGCACCTGCTAGTGAAATAGACGATTCGTAAATATACCGATGTCTGAAAACCTCGCCGAGCTTAAATATCAAGAGACTGTTAGCCACGCTGCTGTTCATACAGCTGTAACAGGTAGCGTCAGCCCGCAAATCGGCTGTCTGTTGACGGCAGTTGTCATGAGTTTAGTCATGGGCTGCTGTGCCTTGGTATTTATGCCCGGTCCCAAGAGCTAAGGCGGATTCTGTAGAGGCGTTTTATGAAACACCTCAGAACGTAATTAGATCCTTTGATTAAGAAAAGCCTTGGCATACTGAAAGAAAAAAACTAGGCTGTACTATTTACGAGCAGACTTGAGCCTGCTTTAGTAGCAGACTCAGGGCAGTCGAGATTTAGTAAGGAATCGTTTGTATGGCCATACAGCGAAGAGACGTACTGAGCGGTCTATTGGCAGCCGGTGTGACGTGGGGATTAGCCAGCAAAGCGGCCCATGCCTATGACGTGACCATTAGTCCTACGGCTCCTCAGCTAGGCGATACCATTTCTGTCATTGTGCGACCTCGCAACGGGGCTACTTCAGCTCCTGTCGTCACCGCCAACGGTCAGGAATACCCGAGTTTTCCCCTGTCTAACAATCGGTTTCGAGCCTTTATTCCCACCAGCCCCCTGGACGCCCCAGGACGCATCGTAATTCGGGTCAATGGTGAAGAAGAAACCCGCAATCTGGCCGTGGGGCTGCGCAACCGCAGTTTTAGCACCCAGCGGATTACCCTGCGGGGCAGCGGTAGCCTGGGAACCGACCATGAATTTGACCGGGTGGACGCGTTTAAGCAAATCGTCAGTCCTGAACGCCACTGGAATGGGGCGCTGCTCCGGCCAAGCCAGGGTCGAGTCAGCTCTGAATACGGCGTACGGCGCTACTATAATGGCGAATTTGCTGAGAACTACTACCATCGCGGAGTGGACTATGCGGCAGGCACTGGTTCACCGGTAATTGCACCGGCAGCTGGGTATATTCGCTTGGTGGGTCGCGTCCGTGACGGCTTTGAACTCCACGGCAACACGGTGGGGATTGATCACGGTCAGGGACTGCTGAGCATTATGATTCACCTGAGCCGGATTGATGTGAATGAAGGCGACTTTGTAACCGCCGGTCAGCGAGTGGGGGCAATTGGCTCTACAGGCGCTTCTACGGGACCGCATCTGCACTGGGGTCTGTATGTGAATCAGGTGGCGGTAGACCCGGTACCCTGGCGCTATAACGGGTTTGAATAGAGCCTACTCCAGCGGATCGGCAAAAAACCCGAGATGATTGGCTACCGGACGCTGCTGACCGGGGATTTTGGCATGGATGGGAACCGTGATGACTTTGGCACCGTTGGGAGTTGCGATCGCACCCGTCGTAGACCCACCGCCATCGAGTCTAAGGGCCGTATCTGCCCCCAGTGCTTGCACCAGATTTATGATCTCTTCTAGGGTGATACCTTCGGCATAGAGCGCCTGTTTACCATCGGCTAAAACCAGCCAGAGGCGAGTCCCTGTCCCATCCAAAGCCGCTACAGTAAACGGATAGGGTTTACCTTTGTCAGCCGCAGCGCGCTTTTTAGCCCAGGACGTAAGTTCACCGTCCTCAAGCAGCATCAAATTGCCAGCCACGGCCTGCTGGGTACCATTGTGACAGCCACCGTCTCTGCGAATCACGGCCCGCTGTTCCATAAAGCACAGCGATGGCCGATTGGTTTTTAGAATAGAGACTAGTTGACCATCAGACATGGCCAGACCAGAGAGATTAACCGACTCTCCAGGACGGGGACCATAGTTCCACGGGGTGAGCTCTCGGAAAGGAAAAAAGAAGTTAGCATTGACGGCTAGCTGCAGACCATGGGTTTCTAGGAAATCTGAGGTGCGTTGGGCGTAGGTTTCTCGTCCTTGGAGACCCACGCGATTGGGCTCTGCTCCCTCGTAGCCAGGAGTACTAAACGGTCGTAGCCCCGATGCGGTCAGATCAATCTCAAAAATATGCGTTGTTTGGGGTCGGGGTTGATTTGTAATCTTACGGCTATAGGTAATGCCTTGAAAAAGTGGCTGACTAGCAACTGAGACTCGTTCAGGCCGACGCAGACTGTAGCTGCCATAGATTGCCAGCGGAGTTAGTAAACCTAGCCAAACCAGTCCTCTTGTTATCTTTTGCCAACCAACCATAAAGTCCTATTCCAACCATCCCTGGGGGTTACCGCCGGTCCCCGATATAGCAGACTGCCCAATGCCCTAAAAAGTTTGCCACCATCGATTGGGAGAATCAATCGAGCGGCTATAGGCGTCCATATATCAGCATCTCGCATTCTGCAATCCTTGCCGCTGCCGAAAGTTTGAACCATTTTCTGTCCAAACTAGACACAAGCAGTGGGTCTCGAGCATTACTTTCTAATGGGTCATTATTATCGTCACTTTCTACGTCATCAGGGCTGGTATGTGCTGCTAGCTGCGATCGCACTTTTTGCATTCCATGCCGTTAGCACCCTGGTGTTTAGCGTTCTGGGTCTGTCCCCCAGCAGTTCTCAATGGGGACTGGCGCTGGTGCTAGGGAGTTTTTTGGCGCTAGCGGGTGGGGCCGCTGGGCTACGTTCCAAGCGTTTGCCCCCGCGACTGACCAGCATGGTAAGCGGAGCGTTGTCTTTCGCTGTTCTCGGTTTTTTTAGTGCCGGACAGCTTGGCGCACAGGCCCCAAAATGGGCGGTGATCGGAGCCGTAATCGGTGGTGCCATCGGAGCTATTATCGGGTTTTGCACAGCGCGGCGATCAGGGTTTTGGCAAAGTGCGATCGCGCTTTGCGGCGGTCTTTGCGCCTACGGGGCTGCCTTTGGCTTTGGCACCTGGATGTTTGCCGCCATTACCGTTAACCGCTGGATGCTTGCCGGTGTGATGGGGCTGCTAACCGGGCTGTACCTGTGGTTTACCCGTAGAGCCTTGGGATGGTCCTATAGACAAATACAGAGTAAGCACCAGCCATAAAGTATTGGCTGCGAGTCATTCTCAATTATTCACCCCAAGAACCGAGTGCTTAACAGTGTTTAGTTCGCTCTGCAGCTGCTGCAGTTCCACCAGTGTGGTTTGCAGGAGCGTCCGCTTAGCAACCTGCTGAACGTGGGATTTAGAAGACAAGCAAGGGGTGTGAAAAATGGGGGTCGCTTTAGCCTCGTAGGCGTCAAGAGCGGTTAAGGCATTGGTGGAGAAATGAGTTAGATATAGCTGAGGGCTCTCGTCGGTCGGGGTGACAGACTTTTCTAGCGGCTGCCAGCCAATCCACAGGTCTACGGGTCGAGGTTGGTCAAAGACCTCACAGGCTTTATACACCCATTCAACAACGGCACGTCTCTTTTTCTCCCAGGTAGGATACAGATTTTTTGCTAGCCATTGAGCGGTTGTATCGTCCTGAAGTGCTGCCAGCAGGCCGGACTGGTAGCTCGTTAGCAAAGCGCTAAGCTCTAACCATTGGCGTAGCTCCACCACACTTTGCTGAAACCCTGTCTGCATCAGCTGTTGAATACGCTGTTGAATGGCCGTACGTCGAGGCAGAGGGGTGTTGTCCAACTCCTGTAGCTGCTGCTGCAGAGACTGCCGTACCTGGGTCGCCAAAGATAAGAGTCTTGGCAGGCGGTAGGCGAGCCGGGGTGACCGCACCAGGGCATGTAGCGCTGACTCGAGTGCCGGTAGCCCAGATTGGATTACGGCCGCCTGGTCTGCTTTGAGTCGGGCCCGCAGGGCCGGGAGAGCATCCACCCTGTAAAGACGATCCAATCCTTTGGGCAGCGCTGCTGGAAAATCTTCGGTGATGATGTGTAGCCGCTCCATCACCCGCTGGCGGTCGTCGGGGTCAACCAGATTTAGAAAATTGACCACAAACAGGACAGTCGTAATCCCTTTGCTAAAGAGCCAGTCTTTGAGCTGGTCTCGTTCTGTCAATGTCATCAAGCGGCGGCCATCCAAAAGCTGGATCACCACGTCGGTAGCCAGCAGCTGACGGCGCACTAGCTGGTTATGGACAGCCTGGTCGTCGGTGCCCGGCAGATCGACTAGCTCCGCGCCTGCCTGTAGTAGAAGCTGAGGGCAGCGTACTTCAACGTTTTTTATTCGGGACTGCTGCTTGAGAGTAGTATATTCATGTAGTATTTCTGTCCCTTCGGCTGATAGCGAACTATCGTCTGTAAACACAATTCGACTGGACATCTGGGAGCCGTAGGTGATGGCAATGGCGGCTCCGGTAGTAGGAATCAGATCGGTGGGTAGGGCGTTTGTACCGATGAGAGCATTGAGTAGGGTTGATTTACCGTAGTTAAAGGGGCCAAATACGGCAATGCGTAGAGGAGATTGAGAGATGCGATCGCACTGATGCAGCACCTGAGCTTTAAGCTCGCTATCAGTCGGCTCCAGCAACCCTACAGCCTTTCGTAATGTGGCGATAAACGGTTCTAACAAGGAGACTAACTACGCTCTAGAAATAGCTTGTATCCGACCCAAATGATGCCCAAAAACAGAAGCACCCCCGCTAGCCAAGCGGCTACTCGCACGACCACAAATGCCCCTAGAACCAACAGACCAAATTTTGCCAGCACAGGCAGACGCCGATGCCACCCGTCTCTCGCAGCTGGTTTACGTTTTGCTTTCAGCGGCCCTTTAGCTGACACCTCTACTTCTGATTCAAGTTCACGCATACGTATCTTAAGTTCACGCTCCCTGAGCTGGGCTTCCCAGTCTTGAAGTTTTTGTTCCCTAGACCGACGATCGGAGTTCATAATGTCGTCAAAAGACAAAGTGCTTTCTCCAAAATATGCGCACTTTTAGAGACCTGCAACTTTTTATAGTTTCGCGTCAACTCTGCACCTCCAAAATTGACAACGTAGGAGAGCAATCAAAAAGTTGGATAGCAACAGTCCGACGTTCCTTTGAGCACTAGCGTCCAGAGCAAAGTGCCTGAGGGTCTTCTAGGTTGTCAACACTGGCTGCATACTCCTCAAGCCAGCTACAGCCTTTAGACAGCAGATTGTCCAGGTCAAAATTCCAGAGAATGAGAGTGTCATCATTACTCGCAGAAGCAATAGTTTGACCGTCGGGACTAAAGCGAATACTGTCGATACCACCTGTATGGCCTTGAAGCGTAGCAATAGGAGTGCCGTCCAGCTGCCAGAGACGCACCGTACTGTCGTCGCTAGAGGTAGCAACAGATTGTGTGTCGGGGCTAAAGTGAATGTCTTTAACAGTCCCGGTATGGCCTCTCAATGTCGTAGCGGTGGGCTCAGACAGATCGCTCAGCCGCCAGAGTCTAACCGTGCCATCGCCGCTAGCAGCGGCAATCATTTTGCCGTTCTGACTAAAGCGAATTTTACGGACGCCGCGTTCATAGGGATAGCCGGTCATCGTGCTAATTGGGGTACCGTCCAGCCGCCAGAGACGCACCGTATTATCATCGCTCGCCGAAGCAATAAATTGACCATCAGGGCTAAAACGCACATCTCTAACAGCGGACTGATGATCTGGCATCATCGCGATAAACGTCCCATCGCGTTGCCACAGCCGCAGTGTCGTATCCTCACTGGCTGAAACAATAAGTTGACCATCAGGGCTAAACAGCACCTTCTGCACGCTTTCCTGATGCTCATCGAGGATGCCAATCAGAGTGCCGTCAGTCTGCCATAGCCTGACGGTACCGTCGCCGCTGGCTGAAGCGACCATATCACCCTCGGGGCTAAAGGCCACATGACCCACGCCGGCTTGATGCCCTTCGAGGATTGCTATAGGAGTACCGTCACGCTGCCACAGCCGCACTGTTTTATCCGCACCGGCTGACGCAATAGTTTGGCCATCGGCACTGTAGCGAATGTCCCACACTCTATCTTCGTGACCGTCAAGCGTCGCAATCGGCGTATCGTCCTGCTGCTGCCAGAGTTTAATAGTCCCGTCTTGACTGGCCGATGCCAGAGTTTGACCATCGGGGCTGTAGCGAATATCGCCCACATCGGCCTGATGCCCTTTAAGTACAGCCATAGGCATGCCAGCATACTGCCAGAGTCGTACCGTACTATCGGCACTGGCGGATGCCACCGTCTGACCGTCGGGGCTAAAGGTCACATTCCAGATTCGATCGAGGTGACCGGCTAGAACAGAGATGGGGGTACCATCACGCTGCCACAGTCGAATGGTGTTGTCTTTGCTCGCTGAAGCGATGGTTTGACCATCGGGGCTAAAGCTGAGGGACCATACCTGATCGGTATGGTCTAAAAGTGTTTTGATTAGGGTGCCGTCGCGTTGCCACAGTCGCACGGTACCGTCGTCGCTAGCAGAGACTAAAATCTCACCGTCAGGACTAAAGTGTACGTCTCTCACAAAGTCTGTGTGGTCGTCTAACACTGTTATCAGGGTGCCGTCACGCTGCCACAGTCGCACGGTGCCGTCGCCGCTAGCCGAAGCGATTAGCTGACTGTCGGGACTGATGCTAATGTCTCCCACCTCGGCCTCATGTCCCTCTAAAACCGCGATGGGAGTACCGTCAAGCTGCCATAGCTTGACGGTCTTATCTGCACTAGCCGTGACCAGCAGCTGACCGTCAGGACTAAAATTAACATCCCAAACGGTTACCGTATGAGCTGGGATATTCTTAATTAGCGTGCCGTCACGCCGCCATAGCTTGACGCTACCGTCGTTGTGGGCCGAGGCGATGGTTTGACCATCGGGGCTAAAGCGGACTTCCCAAACGGCGGCCCCCCGCTGGCCTAATATAGCGATAGAAGAGCCGTCGCGCTGCCACAGCCGCACGGTACCGTCGTTGCTAGCAGACGCAAGTATCTCACCGTCAGGACTAAAGCTCACGTTCCAAACATCCCCAGTATGACCCGCTAATGTAGCGACCTGGGTACCGTCTCGCTGCCACAGGCGGACGGTTTTATCCTTACCGCTTGACGCTAGCAGGGTGCCATCGGGACTGTAGGTGACACCCCATACGCTATCCAGGTGCCCATAAAAGCGATTTTTCTCTTTGATGGTGTAAATCACTTTTCGTAAAGATGCCGCCGCTCGCAGGACTCTGTCTGGTCGAAGGTCGCGCTGATTGTGTTGGACCTGACGAGCTGTTTTAATCCCGTGGGCCAGGGCCTCCATATTCAGATTAGAAAGCAAGAGATTATCTGTAGTCAGGCTTTGGGCAACAATCTCGGCTTCCTGCTGTCTTTTTTGGGCGATATTTTTTTGACGGGCAACCAGTCTAGACTGGGTTAGGGCGGCGATACCCCCTGCGATCGCTAACGCCAATAGAACACTAAGTCCGCCGATTAGCGATCGCTGACGGCACCGGGATGTTTTGCGGCTGGCCGTAATAAAACTGGCCTGCAGTGGTGTGGGAATGGGCTGTTTACCAGCGGACTCCAGCAGCCAGGATTCTGCCTCAGCCAGGTCATCTCCTCGCAGCAGCTGACTCTCTCGCCGCTGCTTTTGATCCCAGGTAATCGCCTGCATCAGCAACGCCGTATGAAACCTGAGATGCTCCGGGTCCGCGTCTAAAGTACGAATCAGCTCTTGAAAATTGGTACCAAAGTCGCCGCTGGGCTGGAAGTCAATCCACTGCACCTTGGCTAATTCTGGATGCAAACTATCGGTAGCAAAAGACTGGTGGCATACGGTGACGATGCGCTTATTGAGTCTGGCCGCATACTCCACTTCATCAGCACAGTAGGGCGAATTTACTGAGCTAGGAGACAGCACAAACAAAAAGTGATCCGAGGTCTCAATACCACGGTGGATCTCTTGCTGAAAATCTGCACCTGAGGCAATACTCTCCTGGTCAAACCAGGTGCGTTTTCCTTGCTGTTGTAAACGATCGTTTAGCTTACGGGCAAAGTCTGAGTCGCTACGAGAATAGGAGATAAAGACGTCTAATGATAGTCCCGATGGCTGCTGCTCGCTTTTTTCAATAAAGTCAATTTGTAAAGGAACAGGACTGTGGCTAGGATGCTGCTTAGCCAGCTTGAGCCAGGCCAGAGCATGCTGTAGCTCATAGCCGCGCAGCAGGATACAGGGGTTCTGCTGCTGCCGCTGCCATTTTAGAGCCTTGGTGAGTAAAATTTTGTGCTCATTGTAATAGGCCGCATCCTGGTGCAAAATCCGCAGCAGATCGCTGGCGTCTTGATAGTAGTTTGCCTCGCTCAGATTATCGGCCAGGTTGATATACTGCAGCGTTTGCAGCGCTGATGGAATCTGTTGAAGGTCTACCTCGCTCACTAGCAGTGGAATAATCCGCTTGTGGAGCGACAGGGCATGCTTTAGTTCCTGCTGACAGTAGAGAGATTTTAGAGAATGGGGAGAGATTAAGAAAATAGCATTGTCCGCTTCTTCCATTCCTCGGATCATGGCAGCTTGAAAATCGCTACCAAAGGCAATGTCATCGTGGTGGGTCCAGGTGGTAATACCGGCCCGCATGAGGGTGTGCTGTACTTTTTTTGCGATCGCACGGTCCTGTTCCGCATGACAGAGAAATACCTGAGTCATCAGGTTGTTAGCATTTTTAATACTGTCAGTGATGAACTCGCAGTGTAAAACTGTGGGAATGCAGGGGGGCTGCCGGTCCTTAAAGTCTGTTTTGAGCCAGGCTTCTGCCTGCTGACGCACTCCTCCAATCAGCAAGTACTGGGTTTGTCGCTGACGACGCTCCCAGTCTAGAGCTTTGCTTAAAAGCTCGGTATGCTGTCTCACATAGTCGCGATCTTGTTCAACGACCTGCACTAGGGCATGAAAGGCCGATTCAAAATTCTTTGGATCTGAGAAATCCAGCTGGTTCCAGTTGATTCTCTCAATTTTGGGATGCATATAGGTAAAGCACGAATGCTGGCCACTGGCGCAGTAAGTCGCCCAGTCGTCTTCTGTTTGCTCAGGGTAGCGGCTTTGCCAGGTCTCACGAGAAATTTTCTCGATGTGCATAATGGGCACCAGCCGTTTATCTAAGGCAATGGCCCGTTCGATTTCTTTACGACAGTAGGGAGAGTTCGTAGCGTGGGGAGAAATAATAAAAACGAAGTTATCGGCTTTAGCGATTCCCTCGTCGATTTGCTTTTGATAGTCTACGCTTTGGGGAATTGACTCAAAGTCAAACCAGACGCTGTAGCCTAGAGCAGTCAGGCGGTCATTAAGATACTTTGCAAATTCTTTGCTGTCAGCGCGTCCGTAGGAAATAAAGATGTCTTGCAAAGCAGTCATGACCCCAGCCCATGGACTATCTGACGTGTTACTTCACAAGTCTATGGGCTGTCTCCGGCAGGCAACTCACAAACATCAGCAGACTTAACACCCCGTCTGCAGGCCAACGACGATCGCATTGGGGAACCCCATCGATATGACCATTGTCACCTAGGGTAATGAGCGCGATAATAAGCGAGCAAAATCTATACTCTCCTTATATATTCCTATGACCAGTAATCCACTAAAGTATGACGTCTACGGCCTTGGTAATGCTCTGGTGGATATAGAATGCGCTCTGTCGGTAGATGCCCTAGCCGCCATCGGTATGGATAAGGGAGTAATGACCTTATTAGACGAAGCGGTACAGAATACGGCCATTGACCAGTTAAAGGACTACGATACCAAGCGCTCTTGCGGTGGGTCTGCTGCTAACACCATTATTGCCATTAGTCAGCTGGGGGGTAAAACCTACTACGGATGTAAGGTTGCCGACGACGACTATGGCCAATTTTATACGGACGATCTGGTTAACTGTGGCGTGGAAACAAATCTGACCAGCCACACTCCAGCAGCTGGGATCACCGGTAAATGTCTGGTACTGGTGACTCCCGATGCGGATCGTACCATGGGGACATTTTTGGGAATTTCGTCTCAGCTGTCTGAGGCTGATTTAAATGCGGATGTGATCGCAGCTTCCCGATACACTTACATAGAAGGATTTCTAGTCAGTGGCGAAAACAGCAAACAGGCCGCCATCAAAGCCACGCATCTAGCTAAATCCGCCGGACGCAAAGTCGCCATGTCCCTATCGGACTACAACATGGTGAAATTCTTTAAAGACGGTCTGTTGGAAATGATCGGCGATGGTGTAGACATCCTCTTTGCTAACGAATCTGAAGCCCTGCTAATGGCCGATACCGAAGATTTGACCGCAGCTATCGAACACACCAAGACCCTGGCTAAAACCTTTGCCATCACCCGTGGCCCCAAAGGTTCTGTCATCTTTGATGGTGAACAGCTACATGAAATCGCGCCCCATCCTGTGGACGCCATTGATACCGTTGGTGCAGGTGATATGTACGCCGGAGCGGTCCTCTACGGCATTGTCCACGGTTTAAGCTGGGCCAAAGCAGGCAAGCTTGGTTCCTTGGCTGCGGCTAAGCTGGTCACCGCCTACGGAGCCAGAATGGGCACCGACCAGCTCCAGGGATTGCTAAAAACAGTCGTTGACTAAGATCTTACGCTTCTTCAGCTGGGAAGGCATGATACACGTTATGAATGCCTTCCCAACCCGCTTTTTTGCCTGCATTTTGCCGGGCAATTTTTTCAGCTGAGCGCACACTGGCCGCATGCACCGAAACCAGCGTTTTAGTGCCCCACTCAGAGACAAGCACGTAGTACACTTTCTGGTCAGAGTTTGAGTGAAGCAGCATAAGCAGTAGACCAAGCAACTATATAAGTAACTCGGTCTATTGCTCAGGGTTTTATGCATATTCGCCACTATTCACCAGACTGGAAATACCTCAACATGGAAGAGTACTTAAGCGCTAGCAACATCATCGATTGGCAACATCCCGAAATCATTCAGCTTGCCCAACAGATCTCAGCAGATTACAAAACACCAGCAGCGATCGCAAAAGCCTGTTTTGAATGGGTGCGCGATGAGATCTTTCACAGCGTTGACTATCAGATGAATCCGGTCACCTGTATCGCCTCTGACGTATTGAAACATAAGACAGGCTACTGCTTTGCCAAAAGTCACTTACTAGCAGCTTTACTACGAGCAAATCAAATTCCCACAGGATTTTGTTATCAGCGATTGAGTATTGATGACAAAGGCGCGCCGTACAGTTTGCATGGGTTTAATGCAGTCTACTTGCGTGAATCTGGCTGGTATCGAATCGACGCTAGGGGTAACAAACAAGGAATCGACGCTCAATTTGCTCCACCTCAGGAACGGCTAGCATATACTCCTCAGCTCGCTGGAGAAGTCGATTTTCCAACAATTCTGGCTAAGCCGCTGCAGGTCGTTGTAGAAGCATTACAGACACAGGCCACATGGGACGATATGTTGCGTAATATGCCAGATATTGCGCTAGAGTCCAGTCTGATGGCAAACATAGCATTTTCATAGCTAGTGCGATGCATCTAGGCAGACTAAAACAACTCTGCTCAAGCATTAATTGCGACGAAGCCTTACTCTCTGGACTTCTGAAAAATGGTTCATTGGGAGTAATCTTCATCAGTCAAACAATCCTCTGCCGTAGACGAATTCAACGTAAGTTCCTTTGACCCACCCTTCGTCTCGACTACGGGGGAACTGCACCAAATACCACTCCTCGCAGTTTTGGTCATATCCCCATTTCGAGATATAGTCAAACCCGGTGTATGAGTCAGAGTTAGGCCGCCTTCTGATTGGTCGTTGTCTGAACTGTCTGCTCAACCCGAATCCCATCGTGAAACGAAACGCCCTCAATGACATCGCCAAGATGTTTGAAGCCTCGAATCCGTTGCCATCGTTTCTGAGCACTCTGCACTAATTTGAACACTAACGAGAGAATAGAATCCGGGGAAACCGCTCCTCTTGTCTTGTCGGTTCTCAAACGCACCGTAGCAAAGGTGAATTCGATGGGATTGGTGGAACGAATATGCGCCCAGTGCTCAGCTGGAAAGTCATAGAAGGTCAACAAGATATCTCGGTCTTTTGCCAAACACTCCGTCGCCTCTGGATACTTGGCGTGATAGGTCTTGATAAACCGGTCAAAGGATTGATGGGCATCGGCTTTGGTCTGGGCTCGATAGATTTCCCACAATGCTCGCTTTGCCTCCGGTTGTAGTTTCTTAGGGAGTTTGTTGAGGATATTAGCTGTCTTATGGACCCAACACTGCTGTGGCTTAGTGGACGGAAAGACCTCGCTCAAGGCTTTCCAGAAGCCCAAGGCCCCATCTCCCGTGGCCACGTGTGGAGCAACCTGAAGTCCGTGATCTTTGAGTCTCAATAACAGGGATTTCCAGCTCAGGGCGGATTCTCGATAGCCAGCTTCAATCCCCATCAGCTCTTTTGCTCCGGTATCGGTGACGCCAATGAGCACCAGAATGCATTGCGATTCCCCCTTACGAATGTTGAAATAAATGCCATCCGCCCACACGTAGACATAGCGCTGATGACGCAGTGAACGGGTTTGCCAGGTTTGATACTCCTCGCGCCACTTCGCTTTTAGACGACTAATCGTAGCGGCCGATAGGCCTTTGGCCCCTGACCCCAGTAAGGCAGACAGGGCCTCACCAAAGTCACCCGTTGACACGCCTTTGGGGTAGAGCCAGGGTAAGACCTCCTCCATACTCCGACTCCGTTTGAGATAGGGCGGTAGCAACAGAGAATTAAACTTGATTCCGCTGCCAGTGCGGTCTCTGACTTTTGGCACCTGAATCTCCACCTCACCCACCCCAGTGGTGATAGTTCGTTGGGGTAAATACCCGTTCCGAACCACACCTTGGCGACCGGTCTGATCTTTGAGCTCGCCATAGCTCGATAAAAACGCAGTTAGTTCCGCTTCAACCGCCTGGGCAATGATTTGGCGGGCTCCTTGGCGGACCAATACGCTTAGCGCATCCGTAAAGCTTTCCTGCGTTTCTTGTGATTTGAACTCAATTACTTTATCGTCAGTCATGGTGTATTTCCATTCTGGTACTTGCTTGTCCAGAAGGATACGCCCTTTTTTATCTCCTATCCCGTACACCAGAAATAGTTATAACTCGTACGGCAGAGTCATTATTGAAATACGGCATATGGATAGGGCTATGGTACTCCGCTCTTTTGCCATGGAGATGTCATCATATCGCCAGTGCTACTGGGCTAAAACTGACGATAAATCGATTAGAGGATGCTAAGCACGAATAGATGAGCCATGATTGTGATCGTTAGAGGCCGCGCTACCCCAGAGCAGGTTGACCAAATGTTAAAGGCTCTGGGAATTTACATTAAGATGGCGGTGGACGTTGAGCGTGAAGTTTTGGCTGGGGGCGGGGAATTGCACGCTGATTGTGAGCTGGTTTTGCTAGATGATGGTAGCGAGCAGAGAAATGTTTGGGGAGCGGACTGGTATCCCACTAATCAGTCTGTGGGCTTTGAATCGATCATTAATATTCGCCCTAGTGCAAACAATCGTTCGATGCAAATTCAAGATCTTGAGTTACGTCAAAAGATAGAGAAAATTATCAGGTCTTTTCTAGAAGGAGTTGAAATTCAATGGGAGTGAATTGGGACATTCTCAAAAAACGATTCCTTCAGGCTGACCAAACAGCTCAGCTGGAAAGTCTTGCGTTGAATTTAACTCGCATTCAGTTTTTTGCCGACAGCGTTACAGGTGAATCAGTTGTTGAACACCTTATTAGGGAAAGTCAGTTTTTTATCGAGTGGATAGTGCCAG
>ERZ1740072.25-NODE-25-length-99435-cov-9.264158_pt1 | contig 99435 bp, 85 predicted proteins | sample MGYA00581733_ERZ1740072 | MGnify/ENA primary metagenome ERZ1740072 (study PRJEB43018, sample SAMN04849741) | marine metagenome | isolation source: floating plastic debris | place: Pacific Ocean | collected 2008-08-30 | study: EMG produced TPA metagenomics assembly...
TCTCTTTTACACGCTGGTTAACAATATCTAAAATATGACGTGCTTCATCTCTAGTAAGGAAGTCAATGGTTAGACTTAGCTTTTCTAATTCACGCAACATGTCTATCATAGTGACGATCTCTTTTCTTTTTTAGTTTATTAATACCAGGCAGCACTCGAATAAGAGATCTGCGACTAAATAACATACCTGATTATCCCGGTTTCGACTTCGCTCAACCGTCCTAGCTTTGAGAGTTGACAGAGTCAAAACTCGAGCTATGGGTATTTTATTTTCAAGCCACTCCCTAAGCTCACATTTAGAGCTGTTATCAAAGTCGAGAAGCCTTTTATACATTTTACCTATACTGCTAAGGGACTGACCTCTTGAAGTCAGCTCAAACATACCGATGCGTGAGCCGAGCTAGCCTTTTGGCAAAGCAGCTATCGATTTTGACTATTTCGCTTTTGTATTATGTTTTGTAAATTCAAGGATGAGTACCGACACAAATTGGAGACCTGCACAACATCGGTGTGAAGAAATTTGCGGCAGCATTTCATCGACATTTTTCTATCAATAAAATTGAAATTTCCTATAATGCCTTAACCTTTTCATTACCATCAATGTTTGGGGCATTTGCTATTCTTCTAAAACATAAGAGAGATAGCGCTGCTGACCCTTGGGGTAATTTAATCGGCAAAATCTCGATGTCTCAAGTGAGGCGTCGATTGGTTTATTTACTCAAGCAGTAGCGACAAAAAATAGAAACCTGAAGTTCGTAGCTGTCGAAAATCTGGACCGTTTTCAGCAACAGAAGGTTTTTTGAAGTGGGGTGCTGAGCCAATGAACTTAGTATTTGGGAAGTTAGGACTAGCGACTTGCTTACTTGCTGTTTTTGCCAGCTGCTCTGCACCAACTGACCCAGCATCGGTAGAAACATCATCAGACGATTTGGCCAGTGGTTCTAGTGGACCTGTGCAAATCGACGGCTCTAGTACGGTCTATCCCATCACTGTGGAGATGGCTGAGCGCTTTAAGCAGATGAAAGCTGCTGACAGCTTAGAAATTGCTGTTAACTTTTCAGGAACCGGGGGTGGTTTTGATAAGTTCTGTCAGGGTGCAACGGACATTAGCAACGCCTCTCGTCCGATTACTCAAGAGGAGATGGCTGACTGTAGGTCTAACGGCGTGCGCTATATTGAGCTGCCCGTCGCCTATGACGCCCTGACTGTTGTTGTAAACGACGAAAACACCTGGGCTGAGGACATGAATCTAGCAGAACTCGAAATGCTTTGGGATTCTAGCGCTGAAAATTCGATTACCCGTTGGAGCCAGGTTCGTCCAGACTGGCCGGATGAGGAAATTCTGTTGTACGGTCCGGGCACAGACTCTGGAACGTTCGATTATTTTACCGAGGTGATTATTGGTGAAGACAGCACCAGCCGCAGTGACTATACCAGTAGTGAAGATGACGATGAGCTAGTGCAGGCGGTTCAAATGGAGCCTAATGCACTGGGCTACTTCGGCTATGCCTACTACAGAGAAGCCAGAGACAGTTTGAAAGCTCTCGCTATCGACAGCGGCAACGGCCCGATCTATCCTTCTGGAGAAACTATTCGGTCGAATGAGTATCAGCCGTTAGCCCGTCCGCTCTTTATCTATGTCAGCGTTGAGGCTTTAGACAACAGCCCAGCTGTAGCAGAATTTGTGGAATTTTACATGGCAAATACGCGCACGGTTGTCAGCGATGTCGGGTATGAGCCGCTGCCTAATGAAGCCTTTGGCATTGCGATGGATCATTTGATGAATCGCAAGGTTGGCAGCGTGTTTGATGGCAAAGCCCAGTTTGACTTATCCATTGAGCAGCTTTTAGAAAAAGAAGCCGCTTTCTAGAGAGGTTAAAAAATCGGCGTTGCTGCTCCTTGGGCTGGTTTTATCTGCCAACAGCTAACCCGTGGTATTTCTAACAGAGCGTTGCATCCCTTAAATCAGTAACGGCAAAAATCTGGCATTAATCTTCTGGTGGACTACCTTCATCCAGACCAAAGGCATCTCTAAATACAATTGGGTCGTAGTATTCGCGAAATAGCTGAATCTGGTTGTCTACCACATGAAAGAGGCCACCATACTGCTGTTGGTAGAGCCGTCCGGTTGGTAGAATATCGACCACACCGTACCACTCAGCAAATACCATCGTCGGTTCTAACATCGGGTAGAACCGCAATTTATCGGTGAAGTTAGCGTTACCGCTGATCTCAGGCCAGGCGGCATAGTGCTGAATCAGATTTTCTCGCCCTTCCAGCCGTTTGGGAAATCCGTCCGGTGAAAAGGGCATATCTTGTACAGCATCCTCGGCCCAGACAGCGGCGAAGGCATCCATATCTTTAGTTTCTAAGCTGGTTAGAAAATTTCTCACTGTTTGCTCGGTCTGCTGCTGTTGTAGGTAGCCTACGGGGTCAGCTAAGGCTCTCTCTGAAGCGAGCGTGACCAGGGTGCGATCGCAAGTTTCATCAGCTAAATTGAACACTATCTGCTCAATTTTCCACTGACCTGCCTGCTTGATAAGGCGATACTCATACTGACCGGTCACTTGCCAAAAGCCTTCTCCTAGATAATGATCGGCAACGACATCGGCGGTAGCCGTGGCGCGATTATCGGCTAGCTCCACCTGTATATTAAAAACATGGTGATAGGTTTGATCAAACCCAGGCAGAACCCCAGCCCAAGCCGTCATTAAGCTTTCCGGTGTATGTGTTTGCGCGTCACCACCCCAAAGAGAGGTGTAATCGACCAAAATCTCGTCTGCGTAGAGTCCTTCTATACTTTCAAAGCTGTTTTGGTCAGCAAAGGTGGCTACGCTATTAACAATGACTTTGATAGCAGCCTCGTCCATGGTTTGGGATGATGTCGGCATTCTATCTTGAGCGCGCGCGACCGATGGCGAACCGTCAATCATTACAGGTATGACAGTCGCGGTCATAGCAACAGCTAAGGCGTTAATAAACAAAGATTTCATTACAGGTTTCTCATAACGTAACTGCAAAATAGCCGTAGCGACAGATCGTAGCGATCGCAAGTCGATCAGGCGAGCTGTCCGCCCGTGACATCAAGATCCATACCGTTGATAGCAGTGGCATCATCTGAAGCCAAAAACATGACCGCCCGCGCCATTTCTGCGGTTGTCATAATGCGGGGAGTAACAAAATTAGGAGCCATTTGCTCATAGGTTAATCCCTGATACTCAAAGGAGCGTCGCAGCATCGGGGTATCAACGGCCAGAGGAGAGATCGAGTTAATCCGAATATTGCGCTTGGCATTTGCGGTAGCGGCGGCTTTTGTCAAACCGATGACGCCGTGTTTGCTAGCGTTATAGTGGGGGGTGTTGGCAAACCCTCGATGTCCGGCAACAGAGGCCATATTGATGATGATGCCGCTGTTTTGCTCAATCATAACCGGCAGCTCGGATCGCATGGAATAGAACACTCCATCTAAATTAGTGGCGATCATATTGCGATAGTTATCGAGATCCATATCTTGAATCTCGACTGGAGTCATAAAAACACCCGCATTGTTAAAAGCAATATCTAGACGACCATACTGTGCAATCGCGGTATTAACAAACTGTTCTACCTGCTGCGGGTCGCGGACATCAGATTGAACATAGGTGGCTTCTCCACCAAAATTGCGGATGTCACGCTCCACCTGCTGTCCTAGGTTTACACGACGTCCATTAAAAACAACTTTGGCCCCTTCTTGAGCAAAGGCTTTAGCCGTTGTCTCGCCAATGCCAGAGGTTGCACCGGTAATTAACACCACCTTTTCTGCAAAGCGACCATTGGAGTTGACCGCGAGAGTTTCGGGAGCAGGCGGGTTTAGGGTATTGGCGTTGGCCTGGTTTGACGAAGCTGCGATCGCAAATCCGGCAGCAGAGAGGGTGCCTGCAGCTAATAGCTGACGACGAGGAAGCTTTGACATAGGGTTTTAGAGAATTGGGTTAGCCAGGTTCAGCTGACCAAAAGCGTATGACAAGCTTTGGCTAGCTGGCTAGGAAGATATTGCTATCTGGCCCCTATAATTTCCGGGGGTGGCCCCAACCTGACGTTTGAAGTGCCAACCAAAGTGGCTTTGGTCGTAGAATCCGGTCATAGTTGCCACAATGGCGATGGGCAACCCTTGGGCTAAAAGCTTCCTGGCCTGGGCAACCCGCAGCTGGGTTTGGTAAACGCTGGGAGATAGACCGACCGTTTTGCCAAAAACCCGACAGAAGTGAAATCGGCTTAGATCTGCGATCGCAGCCAACTCCTGCAGCGAAACATCGTCAGCATAGTGGGCATGGAGGTAGTCAAGTGTACGCCCAATGGCCGCATGGACAGGCTTTACAGGTGCAACAGCCGCTCGGCCAGAGGCATGGTGTGTAATCAGATAGCTAAGAAACGCCCAAACGGTCGTGTCTTGCTCTAGTCGAGACGCCCGACGGTCGATCACGGTTTGTAGGGCTAAAAATAACCGTTGTAACCTGGGGGCAGCGATGCTGGTGGCTGGAAAAAATGGCTCGCTAGTAGGCTTTTCGATCATCTCGGCCTCAACGGTACGTAGCCACTGAGGCTCAAGATGCGCCATCAAAAAGTGGGCCGCTGCTGGCAAAAAGGTGCGATCGCTAGGAGCGTGCACTTCGCCGGAATGAATAATGCTCAAATTCCCTTTGGGAATAGCTTGGCGAACACCACGATAGCGATACTCCCCCTGGCAGTCCAAGCTCAGACCAAACTGATATTCGCTATGGGCGTGCTTGGGAAGGGGAACAACTGTTCCTGAGGTGTAAGCATATCGCTCCAGCAAAATGCCATCGGCTTCCCACGCATGAACAGAGACCATTGCGGCTTTAGCTGACATAGTCTAAACCTTCGCTACAGGGATTGTTCAAAGCACTCGGCAACCTAATGAGTAAAACAGGCTGACATAGTCTAAACCTTCGCTACAGGGATTGTTCAAAGCACTCGGCAACCTAATGAGTAAAACAGTTAGAATTATCCCTGTTTTTTCTAACAACAGAGCTGGATTCGCAACTTTTTTTATACGTTTCACACCGGCTGCGCTCTTACTAGCTCTCGCAAGGGTGACACACCCCTGCGAGACTGTCTGCTGCCGCCTCCCAAGGGGCAATCAGGTATGTAGCAGCTGGCTATTCCTTAATCGCCACCCGTTTGGTCAAAATCACCATGACTTCATTAGTCAGCCCATTTCCACTGGGCTGACTCCAGTCGTTGGGCTCGGCATAATGCTTTTTATGCAGGTCTTGAATCGTGGACATGGCTAATTTCCACAACAACAATATGCTATTTCACCACAGATCTAGCTGCTTCCCATTGTGCAAAAATAGCCTCGATTTGATTTAACTTAAAGGGCTTCCCAATATAATCATCCATACCAGCTGCAAAACAAGCCTCCTGATCTTCCCGCTGTACATTAGCGGTGATAGCAATAATTCTCGGACGATTTTCTCCCAATTTTTCGATAATTTTCTTAGTTGCTTCCAAGCCTCCCATTTCAGGCATCTGAAGATCCATAAAGATCATGTCATAGCATTTATTTTCCAAGGCTTCTAGAACTTCCCGTCCGTTTGCAACAAGCTCGCCCGAGTAACCCAATTGCGCCAAGATTCGTAGTATCACTATTTGGTTTACGGGGTGATCTTCAGCCACCAAGATTTTAATCGGCTCTTGATGGCCGAATTCCCGAGCTTTCACTAACGAAGAGCACCCTTTAGAAAGAGAGTTTTCAATTTTATGCAGGTCTGGAGCCTGAGATTTTGAATAAGATTGGGATAGCGCTTCTACCGGTTGAGTTTGAATGGTGAAATAAAAAGTCGATCCTTGAGCCACTCCACTAGTAACCCAGATTTCTCCTCCCATCAGCGTCACCAAGCGTTTACAGATAGCCAAACCTAAGCCAGTCCCCCCATATTTGCGGGTCATAGAATTATCAATTTGAGAAAAGTCCTTAAAAAGCTTGTGAATACCATCGTCAGGAATACCAATACCAGTATCCTGAACCGAAAATTCTAATGTTATGGGAACTGTAGGTTGACTATTATCCGGTATTTTTGAATGCAATATTTCAGGCTGGGCAAGCCTCACTGAAATCCGAATCCCCCCTTTATCTGTAAACTTAATAGCGTTACTGACTAGGTTCATCAGGATTTGACGTAGTCGATTTGAATCACCTTGAATATAATCAGGTACATCACTTTCAAGATGATTGAATAAGTCTAGATTTTTCTCAGAAGCTTCACTAGTAAAAAGATCTATAACAGCTTCAATACAGCTTCGAAGCTCAAAAGAAGATTCTTCTAGAACCATGTAGCCTGATTCAATTTTAGAGAAGTCGAGAATGTCATTAATAATACTCAGTAAACTTTCGCTGCTGTTCTGAATGATATTGATATACTCATGCTGTTCCACACTCAAATCAGTATTCAATAGCAAGCTGGTGGTGCCGATGACCCCATTCATAGGTGTTCGAATTTCGTGGCTCATATTAGCCAAAAATTGAGACTTGGCCTGACTAGCGATTTCTGCTTTCTTCTTCTCTTCGCGAATGGTCTCAAATTGGTTCTGAATTTGAGTAGACATTGATTTAAACTTCTGAGCCAAGGCCCCAACTTCATCCTTGCCCTTTGGAAGTTTGCCCATGGGTTGAAAGTGACCTCTAGCCACTTCATTCATGGCGTTTTTTAATTGCCTCAGACGTACGAGCAACGATTGAGCACTACGAATCTGTAGCAAGGTAAATATAATCAGTAGAGTAAAGACAGCGGTAAATACGAGAACAGTTTGTAAACTAGATGTCTGTCGTTGGGATTGGAGCTGATCGGCTGTTGCATCTAGCAACTCATTAACTGCTTGCTGACTGTTGGAAATATTAGGGGCGATCCGCTCGAAGTTAAGAGAGGCCTCAGCCATGGATAGCTCTAGCTCAGCCGTGCTGTACATCAGTTTAACAACTAGCTCACGATATTGTTGAACTTGAGTTAAAAGAAATGTCTCAAAGCGAGCAGGGCCGATAAATTCAGACCTGATTATAGCCTGTTCTAACTCTGCGACTTGATTGACCAACTGATCTGACAACCGCATATCCAAGGTACTGCTAAAGTCTCGTTCATAAAGCTGCATTTGAAAGAACTTTGAAACCAAAAATTGTTTATCAGCCACATCCAGTTCAGATTGAATGCGATCTTGAACGATTCGAAGTTGGTCTAAAATTCCTGTCCCATCATCGGCAACAATGCGAGATTGAATTTCGAGGGTTTGATTAACCGAACGCTCATACTTATCAACAATAATCAGAAACTTTTCAAGGGAATCAGCAATTTTGTCATGCTTATGCTCTTTACAAGTTTTCAGTAAAAGATTTGCAGTCTGTCTTGCTCGATCAAGTTGGGCTGTAAACTCAGAGGAGGTTGAAGACTCTTGAATCTGATTGATACTAAATTCATCCAACCGAGCCATGAGCATTGATGATTCCATCTGATTCAAGCGCTCTTTCATCAAAAGTAGCTGCTCCTGTTCTTGAATCAGAGCGTTATTTTGCGATCGGCCTTGAAAGTCTAATAGTGCCAAAGTTGCAGTAGCGGCTAAGGCAACCACTGCAAAGGAAGATAAGTGAGAGAAAAACTTCAGTCTTTGGCGAATCATTAAGCTGAGCCGGATAGTTTTAGGTTAGAGCTCTTCAGGGGATTGGAACTGAATAACAGGCCAGTTGGTAGCGACTTTTTGAAGATTACCCGTACTATCTTGTAAAAACTTTTGTTGGACGTCCTCATTGAGGAAAACATACAAACGAGACTTAATCACGGACCACACTTGTGGATCACCATCGAATTTTTTTCTCAGAACAATCCCAAACGTGCAGTAACCGCCGTTAGCAGGTGCATATTTTTCAGGCTCGTTACTGAATAGATCACGGTTTTTAGCACTTGCAAAGTGCCAGATCGCATCATTCCAGACAAAACTATGGACTGCCTGCCCTTCTACTGGCTGACCTTCTGTAAAGTAAGAAACCGGATCATAGCCCCGTAGTGCAATACCCTCCTCATCCAGATTCAGATGCACCAGATCTTTCTCTATTTGCTCCGTCTCCGTTTGAGGAGCATTCTCTTGGGCACTGGAAGTATCGACCACATCTGACTGGGACCTGCAGCTCCCGAGACCCACGGTCAGCAAGCCCAGGACTACAAAACAGGTCATGGAGGAAAAGGTAACGTTAAATATCCGTTTTTTAAACATAAAGATATACCTGTACGCCAGCTTTTGACCTTTGCTCGTCGGAGACATGAACAAAATGTTACAGCTCTAACTTCACATTTTAGTTTAGCCTTTGAATTAGAAAGACTAAATTTTGACCCGGCTAACGTCGTGAGCTTTTAGGACACTGCACTTTCGGGACACTGTATAAAATGGGAGTGGGCAATGCTGGGTGGCAGCTCCCATAGAGATTTTCAACAGCACATAATTTAGCTATACAGGAGCTGTTGCTACAGATCCGTAATGGGACTAAGAATCTGATGCTGGGGTATCAGCTTAATCCAGGAAATCTTGATTGAGACTAAATTCGGAATTTGGAAGTCAGACAGGGAAGACATTCCGAACTCCGAACTCTAGATTCCTGAGGAAATCGTTCCGCTGTGTATTAGTACCCTTGAACTGTGGTTCTACCAGAGTCCTAGGCTAAAGCCAGAGCGATAGATACCGTCACTCTCTGAGCAGACTCTGCATCATCGTAAAGAAATATTATTCGGCTTCCTTGATTTCTTTCTCAATGAATTCGCGACCAAGCCGCTGATACTCAGTCAGGGTAAATGAGTCCATCTGCAGCGCATCTAGCTGGGCCCGTTCTGCCGTAATTGCCAGATCAGACTCTGCCCCCGTAATCACCCCTGCCCGCAGAGCCGCTTCTACCCGGCCCACGGGTGGCACAATATTTAGCTGGCCATCGCGCAGCGCTACTTTGATTTTCTCAAATACGGGCATCGCCACAACAGACAGCTGATAGGCTCGCTCCAAACGCCCTAGGGGCTGCTTCGCATCGGTGGGCACATATAGTCCCTGAGTCAGGTAATTACGTCCATCAGGAGACTGCAGCAGGTTGCCCACAGCGTGCCCTTGAGAATCATTAGGCATCACACCGATAGGGTTTAATCGGAACCAGGGCAACGTGGTAGATCGCAGAAGACCGCCTAATACAGGTATATCAAGATTCGTCAATAGTCCTTCTAAAGCGTGCTGTATCTGCCCCAGGCCGTGATTCATCGCCCAGTGCACCAGGGGCAAATCTTCTTGGCGTCGTCCCTCGGCTTCAAATCGTCGCAGTGCAGCTGTCGCTAAATACATCCACGAGAACATGTCCGCAAAGCGCCCGGTAATTTTCTCATGACGCTTAAGACGACCGCCATAGGTCAGCATGGCCAGGTCCGAGAGAGCTGCAAACGTAGCTGAGGCCCAGGCCAGTTTTTGATAGTAGCGAGCTGTCTCTCCACGGACGGGAGATTTAACCAGACGCCCCTGAGTCCAGCCCAACACTTTCGCACGGGTGAAATTACGCAGCACTAAACCCACATGTCGCCAAAAAGCATGGTCAAAAGCGGCAACATTATTGTCTTCTAATGCAGCAATTTCATCGACAATATATCCATGACAGCGCATGGCTCCCTGACCACCGATCATCAAACTATGGGAGAGAATATTGGTATCCTCTCTGGTAACCGGTGTAGCCGCATAGCTATTGGCCAACAGATTGCGAGGACCGCGACAGATCCCAGCATTGCCTAGAATATCCATGCCGTCATTAATCATCTGACGGGACAGCTTGGGAAACTGATACTGAACAATGGCCGACACCACCGCAGGCTGTTCACCTTGATCCATCGCGCCGCAGGTATACTGTCGGGCTGCATCCATCAGATAGGTGAGACTGCCAATACGGGCCAGCGGTTCTGCAACACCGTTAAAGTTGCTAGTGGATAGACCCGACTGTTCTCTCACCACACTGTAGGCACCGGCAACACGGGAGACTAGTTTTGCTACCCCGATTGGAAAACCCATATCGCGTTCGGCAGCAAGGCTGTGCATTAGCATGGTCCAGCCGTTGCCAGCCTGGTCTACACCGCCAATAATCTGACTCGCGGGTAAGACAACATTACGACCGGCAACCGGAGAGCTATAGAAGGGAACTCCCATGGGGTCATGACGACGACCGAGCTGGACACCAGGGGTCTCTGCTGGCACCAGCACACAGGTCATTCCCACATCAATGCCTTTGCCTAGAAGGTTGTCGGGGTCACGCAAACGGACAGTTAAGCCGACTAGGGTTGAGATCGCACCTAGCTCCACACAGGACATCTGCCAGTTCAGTCGCAGAGATAGGGTATCGTCTTTACCCTTAAACACCGTACCGCTCGCCTGCAAACTGGCCGTATCCGCCATCGGTGCGGTCATGGCAAAACAGGATAGCGCTTCCCCAGTGGCTAACTTGGGTAGGTATTGCCGCTTTTGCTCATCGGTACCGTAGCGCAGCAACACCGGTCCCAGGGAGTTGGCGGATCCCACCGTCGCTGTATGGGCAAACGAATGCGACGCCAGCTTAGTCATGACCGCGCTATAGGCCGTATTCGACAGCCCTAGACCGCCATACTCAGGCGGAATCATCATGCCAAAAAAGCGCTCCTGCCGCAGATAGGCCCACACATTTGCAGGCAAATCTCGTCGCTGGTAAATCTCCCAATCGGTGGCCATGCGGCACACCTGCTCCACCGGGCCCTCGACAAAGGCTTGCCCTGCAAGATTAAGCGCGGGGTAGGGCTCTGCCAACATCCGCTTAAAGTTGGGCTTGCCAGAAAACAGCTCGCCATCAACCCAGACAGTCCCGGCTTCAATAGCCGCCCGCTCTGGTTTAGAAATCGCTGGCAACAGATTAAAGAATCGAATTGTTTTAACAATTGGAGCCGTAATCACCACCTGACGAATAAATGGCACACTGAAACTAACTGCCACAACTCCAAATAAGACCCACAGCCAGAGGGACGGCTGAATAAGACCGAGTACCAGGGCTCCGTAGACAAACCAGGCCACCATAGGCCCATTCACATAGGCTACAGACAGCCCAAGCAACCCAACCATTAAACCAGCAACCAAAAGAGACATATTGTATTTATCCCGGTTGTCACACCTGGGCTAGGGCATATAGGACGATTTTTTCAGAATCTCTTAATCAACACAGAGCCGACTATTAAGGCACATGAAGAAGAATCTGTAATTTTGTTGAAGCACAGTCAGTAACAATGATTACTTTGTGCTTTTTAAGCCTAATCTGGTTTGTTACTCCCCATGAGTTAGAGCAACAATTTTTCAAATCACTCGCTACTTTGTTTAAGATTTTGTTGCATTAGCGTATAAGGGGCCATCTAGAGAAAGACTTCTTCAACCCCATGCGCGAGTGTCGCAAACTTGGCCTAATGAGATACCCGAGCGGTCTAGCTAGCGCTTGGCCAGAATTAAGCTATGTCATGCTTTGGTCATACAATGTACGTATATACAGTCAGTTTATTTCCGTAGCTCCGACGCGTATTAGCATACAGACAGTTTGCGGAAATTACTTAGACCCTAGACCAGTCGGTCGTTATCACGGCGCGACAGATCATACAGTCTGCTCTGGCTACAGAGCACAACCCAGCCTAGCCAGGTAACGCTGTCTTGAAATTATTATGCCAATGACTTGCTTCATAAAAGTCAGCTTCATACACTACTGGCAGGTGTGTTGTACTGAAATGTAGCAAAATGAGCGTTTTTCTTAAGACTACGGAGACTTCTCCCGTCCGGGATGGATATCGCGAACAGCTAAAAAATGTAGGCTCTTATCTCAAGACAATCCGTACGCAACAGGGACTGTCCCTTCAGCAGGTGGCTAAGCGTACCTACATCCAGCTCAATCAGCTGCGCGCTATTGAAACGGGCAACTGGGTGCAGCTACCTGAAGCCATCTACGTCCAAGGATTTCTTAGACGATATGCCCAGTCTTTGGGGTTAAATGACAGCGCGATCGCAAATATCGTACCCGCCGAACCAGCCACCTTTAACCCTCAATGGAGCAATCGGTCAGATTTTTCAATCCGTCGCCAGGGGGCTGCTCCCAGCTTAATTAACTGGTGGTCTAAGCTGACTCCTTTGGCCTAGCCTGGGCCGCTACGGGTGCGATTTCATCTTGCGTAGATACCTCTGTCGGTGATTCCGGCTCAGCCGTCTCCGCTTCATAGATGGTCAAGTCAAACCAAAATGTGGTGCCAATCCCCACTTCGCTCACCAGCTGCATTTTGCTGCTGTGCTTATCGATAATATTTTTGACAATCGATAGCCCCAGCCCCGTACCTTCTAACGTATGAACCCGGTTTTCCACCCGGTAGAACCGATCAAAGATAGCGTCTTGGTCTTCCGGTGCAATGCCGATACCGGTGTCAGAAATTTCGATGCGCACATTGCCGACATAGTCAGGGTGATCCACCGTTGACGGAGCCCGATAGGCCCGAATCGCGACACAGCCCCCGGCTGTAGAAAACTTCAGACCGTTGCCCACCAAGTTACCAAATATCTGCAGCAGCAAATCATAGTTGCCAAGTACCGGCGGCAGCCCGTCTTCAATTTCTTGAATGAGTTTAATATCCTTATCTCTAGCATTGAGCTGATAGGTGCGCAGGGTTTGCTCAATGGGCTGATGAATATCTACTGCTGAAAACTGATAGCGGCGATGAGACTCCAGACGAGAGAGATCTAAAACGTCATTCACCAGTCGAGTCAGCCGATCGGTTTCATTATTGGCGGTTTCTAAAAATTCTCGGCGTTCTCGCTCGGATAGGTCATCACCGTACTCATACAGCGTTTCAATAAACGATTTGATATTAAAAAGCGGTGTCCGCAGCTCGTGGGAGATATTGCTAATAAACTGGCTTTTGGCTGCATTTAGAGCCACTTCTCGCGTAATGTCCTGCACCGTCAGCGCAATCCCTTTAACCGTTTCTCCGGACTGGTCAAGTACCGAGTTGAGCAATACGCGAATGGTTCGGCTGGTGGGTTCGGTCAGAGCAATGCGAAACTCTTGACTTTCTGACGAGTCTCCCTGAGCCGCCTGATAAAGGGGGCGAGTCATTTGGACCCTGACTTCCATGGGCAAATGCTGCAGCACATTCCCCTCAGGCGGGAGCTGGGTATCCCAGCCAAAAATTCGGCTAGCGGCGGTATTGGCCAGGACAACCTCCATACTGGCATCGATCAAAATCGCGCCATCCGCAATGGTAGAAACAAGCCGCTCTAGCTTGGCTTTTTCTGCCGTTAGTTCTTCAATATTTTGTTCTTCATAGCGTTCTAGACGTTCTGCCATGTAGTTAAAGCTTTGGATCAGTTCTCCTAACTCGTCTCCGCCACGAGACAGATCGATCCGCTGCTTAAAGTTACCCGCCGCAATGTTTTTGACCCCGGTCAACAGTTCTTTAATGGGTTGCGTAATGGTGAGGGCATTAAAGACGGCCCCTAAAATCACCATCACCCAAATACAGACAAACACCGCAATGGTGACATCACGGGTTAGATGGGACGAGGCTACCACAGTAGGGTTGGGATTAATCCCCAGGGCCAACACGCCCAGATAGTTGTCCTTAGACTTGAGCGGGACAAAGACGTCGGTTACTTCGCCCGCCGGTGTTAGATGCTGCCGAACCATGGGCAGGTCAACACTTTTTACATAGTTCTCGGGCAGCTGCATGCGGCGGCTCAGGGTCAGTGAGTTCTTATCGACTGAAGCCGCATAGGGAATACCAAAAAAGATGTTGCCGTCCTGATTGGCATAGAGCATGTAGCGAATGCTCGATGTGCTCTCCATAAAGCGACGAGAAAACAAAGCCAGCTCGTCTAGCTGCTGAGACTCAACCAGAGGTGCCGTATTTGCGGCCAGTAGCAATCCTAAGTCACGACCAAACCGAGTGTCGTTAAGACGAGCATCCAGCTGAATCGTATTTACGGCCCAAAATGTCAGGCTGCTCATAATCAGTGAGACAACCAGCGTTGCTGCCGCCATTAGCCGAGTCTGGAGGGTAAAGTCTTTCCACCAGTCGGCAATTAGCGTACGAATTTTTTGCAACAGTTCAACCATTCAATCGATCTAGACCGCTCAACTGTAGGCCACTCAACGCTATTGTGACATGAATCTCATAATGGGCAATGGGAGCCGCCGATGCGCTTAAAACCGATCTCTAACGCGATGACCGATGTCCTTGCGATAGTAAGCGTTGTCAAATTGAATGGCATCCACGCCACGATAGGCGTTTGCGATCGCATCCTCAAATCCATTCCCTACAGCCGTCACTCCCAGGACCCGACCGCCGTTAGACTTAACCACACCGCGCTCTAGCTGGGTACCGGCATGAAACACCAGGGCTCCCGCATCGGCGGCAGTATCAGCTCCCGTAATTTCCATTCCCTTGGGATATTTACCGGGATAGCCCTCAGCCGCCATCACTACACAGGCCGCATAGCCAGACTTCCACTCAAAGGCAGGCAGATCTTCAAGCCGCTGCTCACAGCAGGCCAGCATGATCTTCTCTAGGGGCGTCTCTAATAAAGGCAGCACAACCTGGGTCTCAGGATCGCCAAAGCGACAGTTAAACTCAATGACCTTAGGCTCTCCTGCCGGGGTAATCATCAGTCCGGCATAGACCACACCACGATAGTCAATACCGCGATTTCCTAGCGTCTGCACTACAGGCTCTAGGACTTCAGTCTGGATTCGCTCCAGCAGTGCTGGCGGCACAACCGGCGTGGGGGCATAGGCTCCCATGCCGCCCGTATTGGGACCCGTATCCCCTTCGCCAATCTGCTTATGGTCTTGCGCCGGTATCAGCGGGCGAATGGTCAGCCCATCGGTTACGGCCAACACCGAGGCTTCTTGCCCGCTCAAAAATTCTTCGATGACGACCTGACGTCCCGCTGCGCCAAACTGTCCATTAAAGATAGCTGCGATCGCATCTTTCGCCTCGTCCAGGGTGGTCGCGACCGTCACCCCCTTACCCGCCGCCAGGCCGTCCGCCTTAATGACAATGGGCGCACCCTGCTCTTCCACATAGGCAGTAGCGGCTTCACCCGAATCAAAAACAGCGCTGGCGGCTGTGGGAATACCGGCCTCCTGCATCAGCGCTTTAGCCCAGGCTTTACTAGATTCCAGCTGCGCCCCGTCTTGTCCGGGACCAAACACCGTAATCCCCTCAGCCCGTAGCCCATCGGCCACACCATCGGCCAAGGGCTGCTCTGGGCCGACCACCACTAAACCAATGTTCTGGACCAGCGAGAACCGGGCAATGCCTTCCACATCATCTACAGACATTGCCAAATTGCTACAGCCCGACAGCGTCGCCGTACCACCATTTCCTGGAATACACACAACATCAGTCACCTTGGGCGACTGTAGTAATGTCCATGCCATCGCGTGCTCGCGCCCGCCACTACCAATCACAATGGCCTTCACAGCGTTTCAGTTCCTGACAAAACAAGGGGCTTTATTCTCCCATGCTGCGGGTGAATTGTGAAAAACTTGTTATATTCTCGGGGCCAAGGTCGCTTATTCAGCCGTTTCATCACGCTCAGTCTCATTGTCAGCCGTTTGATCGTCTGCTAGTCCAGCCGCTGTAATTCCCTCTGTGCCATTGCCAAAACGCCAGAGCACAGCCGCAGCTTCGGCGCGGGTCACTGCCTTATCGGGTTGAAACAGGGTGGTGTAGCCCAGCGCTCGTCGAATGTTAGCAAATTCTCCATTACTGTGGTCTGCCAAAACAGCTTTCAGAGCCGCTGGTTCGATCTTAGCAGCGTCCTGAAATCCCCAGGCTTCAGTAACCGCTGTTGCAGTGGCCGCTGGCAGTGCTGAGCGAGTGTCTAGCGGCACCTTCCATAAAATCAGATCCTTGCGAGTCAGGGGCGCATCGGGTCGAAACTTGATGGCCGTAGAACTACCGTTGAGAGGGCTGGGAATGATCCCTGCTTCTGCCAATCCTTGAATGGCCGCAAAATCTATATTGGTGAGACCGACATCTTGAAAAACCGGCTGACTGCTGGCCACAGCGGGACGAATCTTTTTAGTGCTTTGATCGCCATAGAAATGGTTATTGACGGCCAGCAGCCAGCGAGCGTATTCTCGACGGGTAATAATTTCGTTGGGTAAAAATTCGTTAGGATTACGCTCCACATTGTCATCGGCATTGACATCAATCAGCATCAGCACATCTAGCAGCACCAGGTCTTCAATGTATTGCTGCAGCTCTTCTGGGGCTTCACCAATATCGGTATAGCTAGCGCGGGTCAAGGCAGGTGCAGCGGGTTCTTCTGGCTCTGCTGAGGAGGATGTACTCACACTGGCTGCCGACGACTCTGGGGTTGATGCCTCAGTCGGTTCTGTGGTCACCGTGGGGGTACTCGCTTCCTCCGCGGCAGTTTCTTCTGCCAGCTGCGGGTCAGGCTCCAGGTTTCTTTCAAGAGACGCCCCGAGCGGGCTGCCTTCACAGCTGGCCAACAGTAAACATAGCAGTAGTCCTGAGGATCTGACGACATACTGACGAGGAGAGTACTGCATTCAACGACCTCCGATACTGTGCTACCACGCTAGCGTATATGATCAAATACGCCGCAGGCTAGGCGGCCAGATTTTTGGGGGTCCAGCGCTATGTCCCGTCGAATTATTATTGACTGCGATCCGGGGGTGGATGATGCGATCGCACTTCTCCTCGCCATAGCCCACCCTGATAGCCTCAATATTCTGGGTATCACCACCGTCGCCGGCAACGTTCCCCTCCCTTACACCAGCCAAAACGCCCTCAAAATTTGCGCGCTAGCTAACACAAACCTGCCTGTCTACGCCGGCTGTCCTCGCCCCATGCTGCGTCCCCTCTCTACCGCAGCAGATATTCATGGGGTCACCGGTCTACAAGGGGCCCAGCTGCCCAATCCGCAACAGCCACTAATGGTGCAACACGCTGTTGCATTTTTGGTTGACACGCTGCAACAGGCCACCGAGCCTATCACCCTAGCGACCCTAGGGCCCTTGACCAATATAGCCCTTGCTCTGATCCAGGCTCCCCAGATAGCTGCCAACATTGACTCCATTGTGGCCATGGGTGGAGCGATTACCCACGGCAATATGACGCCAGCTGCGGAGTTTAATATCTACGTCGATCCCCACGCGGCCCAGGTTGTCTTCACTTCAGGCATTCCGATTAGCCTGATTACCCTTGACACTACCCATCAGGTCCTGACTACGGCTGAGCACATCAGCGCCCTCAAACAGCTCAACACATCGGTCGGGACGGCTGCTGCCGATCTCTTAGCCCACTATGGCACCCCCGATATTGAACGCTACGGTATGCCAGGTGCTCCGCTTCACGACCCCTGCGTTATTGCTTACTTGCTCAACCCTGAGCTTTTTACCTTTAGACCCACTTACACCACAGTGGAGACCACTAGCCCTACAAATATAGGACGCACCGTCATCGACTGGTGGGGCCGCACGGCCGCAAAGCCCAACATACATGTGGCAGATACTGTAGATACAGCCAGTCTCTATGAGCTGCTGCTCCAGTCCTTAGCAACCCTCTAATCTTTGAACAAGTCCGTTACGTTACCGCATAGGCTAACAACGATTGCTAAAATGCCATCAGGCCATCTTATAAAGTAATGACCTATACCACCCAGCAACTTATCGATATTCTCGATCAAGAACTTAAAGCCGCCTGGCGTGGGGAGCGTGTACTCTTATCAACCGACGATCGACTAGCAAATCCAGTCATATCGAAAGCTATCGGCGCAGATAAGCTGAGTAAGGTTTTTGCCTATCAAGACTTTCGCGCTCAAATTCATCAGTATCAGCGCGAGCACAACGTATCCGGGCTAGTTTGGCATCCCTGCACCTTTAACGAGAAAACGATACAGCTGCCTGAGATTCATCCAGACCTAACCGCTATTCCAGCTGATAAAGCGACCCTCGCTACCGCCAAAGCCGACATCATTCAATTTTGGCGAAATTCAGCCGAGGGACTACGGCTGTGGGAAGCGGGCCATGACCCTGTCGAAATTGATACTACCAAAGTGGAAGGATACATCCGAGATGCAGAATGGGCAGATCTGACCGCTACTCGTAGCGAACTCTATCTCGGTCTATGCTGGGGTAACCCAAAAGAATGCTACTGCGGCTGGGCTTATCCAGAATCAGGCTGTCACCGAATTATTGCAGCTGCGGCCGAACCCAGCTCAATCAAAGTTTAGTCACGTCGAGCGCATCATATGACGGTAAGCTTGCCATACCTAAACAAAAAGGTGATTTCCATTATGGAAATCACCCAGTCAACAATTCTTGAGCGCTAACTATCAAAAAATGTATGCAGCCTGTTATCTCTAAGTAGATTTGTGGGCAGTCCTGATCCTTGGGAGGGCTTTAATCGCCAAATAGCAGCGGTGATGTTCTCCAGCGATCTCAATTCGTGCCTGCTAGCGACGTTTGACTAGGGAAGTCGTAACAAAACCACCCACCGTCAATAGGCCGAGTATTGAAGCAGGCTCAGGCACATCTTGAGACGAAATAGCACCGATGGCATCAATGTCAGTCCCTGCCCACCCTTCGGTATAGGTATTTTTGCCATTATCCGTCACTCTTACGTAGGAGAATGTGTCATCAGAGGTAAAGCCAAACGCATCAAGATCGATACCTGCATGCTGAGTCCCACCAATCTCCCCCAGGGATGACCAGTCCTTGCCATTCTTACTAATATCAACAAACATTCCCTCAACAAGACCGCCTGCTTCGAAAATCCATAGGTCATCCTTATCGTCATCGCTACCGACCAGGAAATTATCAGTAAATTTGACAGTAATCGATCCTCCCTTGCCTAAGGAAAAATCATCTCTCTGAGGAATTGGTACGCTATTACCCCTCCAAGAAGAGTTAGCCACACCTAGCACCGATGTTGGATCGTCAAATATTTGCGCTGATGCTCGCCAATTTTTGGCATAGGCTTCTTCCTGTGTCATACCGCCAGCATAGACTTTGCTGTATTCAACCACTTCATCTGCGAAAGAGGCTTCGCCCAGAGGAAACTCAATACCTCGAAAAGTAACTGCAGAAGCAGGTTGGGTTATGGCCATAATCAGCCCTAGTGAGCTAAAAGCAGCAACAATAGATGATCTCGATCGGTTAAACATTCGGAACTCCTTTGGCAATAAAAGTCAGCAAGAGAGTGCATGACCATTCCTATTTATGCCGACAGAAAATCCTTTTAGGATCTGAGAAACTACACAAATATGCGTGGTGCCAAACGAAGTTTGTATAAATAAACCAACAAAAATAAGAGTATTCTCAAGTTTTTTACATCCGTAGCAAGCATTTAAAGCAATCAATCCAATAGGTTCCGTAAAAACACAGGTTTTCGATATCAGACTGTCACAAGCGAATTATTAACCTGCCAGTCACGGTTGATATACAAAAAAAGATAGGAAGCCGCTAAGCCTCCTATCTTCAAAACTTGGTCTTTAGACCAGTCTTTTACCTAAATACGCTGATCTTAGTAGCGATAGCCGCCGCCAGAGCCGGGCTTGTGAACGATAAAGCTAAGAATCTGGCACTGCTTCACGTTGTCGAAACCAACTACGCGGACAAAGCAGTCGGGATACTCAGAACGGCAGGCTTGGACTTCGTCTAGAACTTCGCGAGTGCTCTTTGCGTTAAACAAAGGCAGCTTCCACATAGTCCAGTAGTAAGTCTCAGGATTAGAATCTTCGTTGAACTCAACAGCGGGGAAATAGCCCTGCTCGAGTACGTACTGAATCTGACGCTCGATTTGAGCATCGGATAGAGGGGGAAGATAGGACAGCGTTTCGTAACGACGCTCTTTAGGCAGAGTTTTCATAATCTACTCGTCGGTATCGGTTTACAGCGGCTGTTAAACAGCACAAATATCTAAGCCTTAGTCAGGCATGGAATCTTTTTCACTAGCATCCGCCTCACGTTGCAAATCCTCAGAACTCATCTGAGTAATTCGCTCTAAGTGTCGTTTACGATGCTCAATGTTGGCTTGCTGAATGCCGGTTAGCACCATTTCTGGCAAAAACTCAGTCACTTCTTCAGCCAGATGTTGACGGACAGTCATCACCCGCAGGGCTAGATCGGCTTGCTCTTTCATTAAAGAAGCAATAAATGCCTCGCCATCCTGCAACTTATCGCGGGACGCAAACTCATTGAACCAGTACGAACGAGGTAAATTAGTTTCTCGCAACTGTCCCAGGACTACTCGAACCGCTTGATAGGTTAGATAGCTTGTTAGCGTCTTAGCCGTATCCTTTGCAATTCGCTTTAGGTCCATAGGTCAGCTCAATGCATCTGGTGCATTAAAGCAGGTTCAAACAGCTAATGCGGTAGCTAAGGCAGCAATTTTTGAGCATTGCCAACGCATATTGGCAATAGCAGCAGTCTTGCCGCCTTAGCTATGAAGACTAGATAGTGTCCATAGTCTCGAATTCGAACTTGATTTCCTTCCAAAGTTCGCAAGCTGCAGCCAGCTCAGGAGACCACTTGCAAGCTTCGCGGATGATGTCGCCACCTTCGCGAGCCAGGTTACGGCCTTCGTTACGAGCTTGAACACAGGCTTCAAGCGCAACTCGGTTAGCAGTTGCACCAGGTGCGTTACCCCAGGGGTGACCCAGAGTACCACCACCAAACTGGAGAACGGAGTCGTCACCAAAGATTTCGACGAGAGCAGGCATGTGCCATACGTGGATACCACCGGAAGCCACAGCCATTACACCACCCATAGCAGCCCAGTCTTGGGTGAAGTAGATACCCCGAGACTTATCTTGCTCAACGTAGTTCTCACGTAGGAGGTCTACGAAGCCAAGAGTACCGGCGCGGTCACCTTCGAGCTTACCGACAACGGTACCGGTGTGGATGTGGTCACCACCGGACATCCGTAAGCACTTAGCCAGTACACGGAAGTGAATACCGTGGTTCTTCTGACGGTCGATTACAGCGTGCATCGCCCGGTGAATGTGCAGCAGTACGCCGTTATCACGACACCAGTGGGACAGAGTGGTGTTAGCGGTGAAACCAGCTGTTAGGAAGTCATGCATGATGATGGGCTGGTCGAGTTCTTTAGCGTACTCGGCCCGCTTGATCATCTCTTCACAGGTGGAAGCCGTCACATTGAGGTAGTGACCTTTAATCTCGCCTGTTTCTGCCTGAGCCTTGGTGATGGCATCAGCACAGAACAAGAAGCGATCGCGCCAGCGCTGGAAGGGCTGAGAGTTGATGTTCTCGTCATCCTTAGTAAAGTCCAGACCGCCGCGCAAGCACTCATAAACCGCACGACCGTAGTTCTTCGCAGAGAGGCCTAGCTTGGGCTTAATGGTACAGCCGAGCAGAGGACGACCGTACTTGTTGATCTTGTCGCGCTCAACCTGAATACCGTGGGGAGGTCCTTGGAAGGTCTTTAGGTAAGCAACGGGAATCCGCAGGTCCTCTAGACGTAGCGCACGCAGAGCCTTAAAACCAAATACGTTACCAACTAGAGATGTAAGCAGGTTGGTTACAGAACCTTCCTCAAACAAATCTAGAGGATACGCAACGTAGCAGATGTACTGATTATCTTCGCCTGGTACGGGCTCAATATCATAGCAACGACCCTTGTACCGATCCATATCGGTCAAAAGGTCGGTCCACACAGTGGTCCAAGTACCCGTAGAGGATTCTGCAGCAACGGCTGCTGCACACTCTTCAGGAGGAACCCCAGGCTGAGGGGTCATCCGGAAAGCGGCCAAAATATCGGTATCTTTAGGCGTGTAGTCAGGTGTGTAATAGGTCAGCTTGTAATCCTTTACACCTGCACTGTAACCAGCCTTCGACTGCGTCGACGTCTGAGAGTAAGACATATCTCCCTTCCTGTGAATCAAATTAGATGGCTTAGAACTGTTGCAACGCCTGAAAGGGGCGGCCTAACGAATGCCCGCTAAACCAAGTCCCGGTTGAAGCCTCCAGTTGCCTCAACAACAAAACAATAGTTTTGGGCATGGACAAGGGTTAGCTCCCTAGGCAGCTCAGTTCGCAAATGGTATCGAGCAGCAGAAACTGCTAGACAGCCAAATTGACTGTTCTCCTTATTTCCTAGACAGATAGCTACTGTCTAATGCTTTAAGAATACTATCAGCGATTTGATAAGTTAAATTTTGGAAGTTCTGTATAGATTCATAATTTTTATTTATGAATCTACGTGCAGTAGCATTAAGTTTTCAAAATATGAGGCCACTTATACAGCACGAAAGGCTTTGCTGGCCTGAAGAGGATTGGCTAGCACTTTTTTGGCAGAATTACTATCCCATAGGTGTTGAGAAAGTCTTTTCTCTCCTAATAAAGTTTTTAGATTTACTGATGAGTGGCAAAGTTACCGACCGTTATTTTGCTTGACACAAGTACTTGGGCAAGCTATCAAAAGCATCAGGCTGCCGCTCGCTGTGCAGGCAGTCTTAATAGCCCATAGGGAGACGTCACTGTGATTTCTGCTAAGTCATTGATTCAATTAACCATTGGCGCGACCCTTGTTTGGGGAGCCACGACCCAGGTTAGGGCTCAGGAGAATCCGCCCACTTATACGGATCCGCCGCCAAGGGTGGTGCCGCTGCCGTCGGAGCGGCCTAATCAGGTGAGTCCTTTGGCTGATGACTTTCAAGTCGGGGCGCTGCAGGCGGACTACACCGGCAGTCTTTGGGTGGGGTCTCATCAAGGACTGGCCCGGATTAATCCAGCCACAGGTGTGATCCAGTCTCGGGTCAACGTACCTAATCGGTTTATTGATGCGATGGCTCAGGATAAGGTTGGCAGAATTTGGTTAGGAACCTATAACGGTTTAGTCCGAGTTGATCCGCGCATCAATCAGATTACGGCTCAAAATTTTCGCTTGCCGTCTAATCGGGTGTTGGATATGGCAGTGGACGATCGAGGTTTTTTATGGGTCGGCACCGATCAGGGGCTGGCGATGGTTAGCCCCGACCGGGGTCTCTTAATGACCACACTCCAGGAACTGCCGGGTATCAGCGCTAACGCCCTCAGCGTTGATCAAGCCGGTCAGCTGTGGGTGGGGACGCTCACCGGACTGGTGCGGGTAAATACGGCCAATGCGTTTATCTTAAACCGGGTGTCCAACGTACCAGGCGGCTCCATCAGTACGATTACAACCGGGCCGCGAGGACAGCTATGGGTTGGCACATCTCAGGGATTGTTCGTCTTTGACGCAGATTCGGGGACGCTATTGCGATCGGTGACTGAGATGCGAGGTAAGAGCGTTACGGACATTGCATTTGATAAAAGCCAAAGTCTTTGGGTTGGGACTGAAATTGGTCTGTTTAAGCTAAATCCTTACAATGGGGCCGTTGTCAGCCGTGTGCCCAATTTGCCCGCCTCCCATGTGCTGTCCCTGGCCACCGATGTGAGCGATAAGCTTTGGGTGGGGACCACGGAAGGACTAGCGTGGGTCAGCCTGACCACCGGTCGAACATTCACCCATGAGGATTTTGTCAGCCAGCGCGTTCCTCAACAGTGAGGCGAGAGCAACAGGCGATCGCAAGTGGAAATTGTGGTTCTCGCGAAATATTCTAGTTATGGCCTAATTGTAAGAGATGGGGTCTACGCCTCAATCTTGGCAACGTGACTAGGGTATGTCAGCTATGACTGTAACGATTTCTCAGATAATCAATCGGAAGCAAGAGCAGCGGGCCATCGCCGCACTGACGGTCTGGGATTATATCTCTGCGCAGCTAGTGGATGCGGCTGGAGTGGATATTGCTCTAGTGGGTGACTCATTGGCCATGCCGGTCTTGGGGTATGACACAACGGTGCCGCTGACTCTAGAGGAGATTATTCATCATGCTAAAGCGGTGCGTCGCGGTCTTTCTAAAGCATTGATGGTGGTAGATTTACCGTTTATGAGCTATCAGGTCAGCCCAGAGCAGGCCTTAATCAATGCGGGGCAAATTATGAAAGTAACGGGCGCCCACGCGGTCAAACTAGAAGGAGGTCAGCCAGCTATGGCTGCGACGGTCGCCCGGCTCACTCAGATTGGCATTCCGGTCATGGGCCATGTGGGACTCACGCCTCAGTCGGTACACCAGTTTGGAGGATTTCGTAAGCAGGGTAAAACCGAGGCAGAAGCTGAGCAGATTTTGCAGGGGGCGCTGGCATTAGAGCGCGCTGGAGCCTTTGCAATTGTCTTGGAGCATATGCCTGCTGACGTGGCTAAAACCATTACCCAAACAGTGGCAATTCCCACGATTGGCATTGGTGCTGGCCCCCACTGCGATGGTCAAATACTGGTGACGTCTGACATCTGGGGGCTGTCTGACTGGCAGCCGTCCTTTGCCCAGCCGCTGGTGGATTTGCGATCGCAGGCCATTCAAGCCGCCCGACAGTTTTGCGACCAGGTGCGTCAAACCGACTAGCCGCCCACCCAATGGAACCTCGCTCAGGCTTGTCCAGTCGATTGGCTGGGATATCCAGACCTGGAATATCTTGGGCGAAACTCTTATATATGTATTTTCTAAACTAACGAACTATGGCTAAACTATCCGCTGAACTACAGCGCTATTTTTTAGATGCGCCGTCGCTAACCCCCACACCTCACGAAACAGCCGCAGCGGAAGTGTCCACAGCCAGCGATAACGTGACGCTCAATGAGCTACTGACCCTCAGTGGCGAACGCACGTTTGGCTTTTTGTTTGTATTGCTGTCGCTGCCCTCAGCTTTACCCGTCCCGGCTCCTGGCTACTCGATTCCGTTTGGCATTGTGATGCTGCTGCTAGCGGTGCAGCTGATTATCGGTCGTGAAAAGCCGTGGCTACCCAAAGGATGGATGGCCAAAGGATTTGAGCGCACTAAGGTAGCTGGCTTTATTACCAAAGGACTACCGTGGCTACAAAAAATTGAGGCGGTATCGCGGCCAAGACTCTCGGTAATTTGCACCAGTCCGGTGGGGCGACTGGTATTGGGAGTTGCGATCTCGCTTATGGCCAGCTGTATGCTGATTCCCATTCCCGGCACCAATACCTTGCCGGCCATTGGCATTTTCGTCATCGGCTTTGGTCTATTAGACGATGACGGAGCCATTAGTTTGGCGGGTCTGACCATCTGCACCCTGGCAGTGGGGTTGGTGGGTACAATTTTGTTCGTCGGTGCTGAGGTGGTTGACCAAGGTAAAGACTGGGTTAAAGGTCTGATTTTTGGTCAGTAATTAGCTTCAAATCCAGACGCAAACCGCTGCTTTCCGATGAGCAGCGTCCCTTGCTTAAGGGTGCAGAATGACTCGATAGACTACCGCTACATGAGCTCTGGAAACTCGTATACGACAACGCCCGACCCTGGACGATTGGTCACATCCGCGTAGCCGGATTTCACCATTGTTTTAAGTTCATTCTCTATAGTCTCAAAAGACTGCCCCGTTTCCATCACCGCCTGAGTCACTGTAATCTGACCGCCGTGCAGTTTAGCCAGATGGAGCAGTTTGACCATGAGCGCATCTTTACGAACTTCAGCAGCCACAGCCGGTTGCCGATCAAATTCAGAGGGCTGAGCGCCCGACAGCTGCCACTGGCGCTGTTCCGCCATATCAGAAATGAGTAGCAGGTCCACCAGTTGACCAATGCCAAACAGGCCATAGGTACACAGCCACAAAATCCCTGACACATATTTGCCGTTATAGAGTCGGTGCAGTCCACCGATGCCCATCAAAATCCCTAACCAAAGTAAGTAACTAGCTCGTTTGCGCTCTTGAATTTTTTTGGGTGGCACAATGGCAGACATAGCTCAACCAAGGGTAGGGATATACTCATAGCTTACAAAAGGAAAACTGAGAGCGTCCATAAAGATATAGTCGAGTTGACCGAACCTTATTCGCGACGAAGTTCTTCTAGGAGCTGTTGGGCTTCTTCTTCGGTCATATCCATGCGATCGCGCGAATGCTGCCAAAACCGATCCCACCAATCTTCCGGTTCGGTATGCTCGCCCTCATACTCCGTTGGACGTCCCTGACGACCGTCTAGCACCAGACTGCCAACATAGTCAGCATCGTCATACACCTGCTGAATTTGCGCGTGGATTTCACGCATGTCATCGGCCGACACGACACCGTTGCTAGTCGCCTTATAAAACTGCACCGTCACCCGGATGGGAAAGTCCGGATCGCGCTCAATCTCTAGATTATCAATCTCAGTAAACGGCCCTTCCACCTCGCCATGACCAATCACAGCCGCTTCTACATTACTGCTGCGCTGGATTTCGGCTGACTCAAAGACCATCGCATCTTCCATAGGAGCCGCCGCTAACGGTGGCAAAAAAGGCTGCTTTTGCTTGAGCGGTATCTGAATCAGCGTTACCATATTGAGCCCCGCTGTCTCGGCTTCATTACTGCTGGGGGCGCCCGAGGGTTGTCTGTCTTCTGTAGCGCCAGCTTGAAAATCACTCAGACGCTGTCCTGTTAGACTAGCCCGCTCGCCATTTTGGTTAAAAAATAGCCGCTGTCCCCATGTTTGGCCAGCATCAAATGCATCGCGCTGGTTATCAATAATCGTAGCGCTAGTCCCTTCACGGGTAGCGAGCAGAGTTAGGACAGCTGGATCGCCAGGATATGACTGATAGTTAAAAAGAACGGGATTAAATATCGCCTCGTCACCCTGGGGAATCGGCAAAAATGCGGCCTGAGCACTCACCAGCACGTGGGTATCCCTTTCAGCTAGCAATGATTTTTCGCTACCCTGCCAAGAATCAGGTTCGCTGAGGTAGTTCCGCAAGTCTCCTAACACCTCTTCTAGAGAAACTCGCTGTAGTTCATCCCCCTGTTCATTACCTGTCAGCACATAAAACTGGTCTATCGGTACATCCCCAGTGAGATCGGAAAAATTAGGATAGCGGATCACCGGCATCAGATGAAGAGAATATTCGCCCGTGGCTGGGTCCTGCTGCTGTACCTGGATCGTCATATCGCTGATATTGGGGCCAACAGCAGAGTTGTCATAGCGCCCCGTATCCTCCCAGGTTACATCGAGAATATCCAACCCCCAGCGATCCGCTAAGGACTGGCTGCTCTGGTCATAAATCATCGACCGCGTTTTCTCAATAACCTGACGATAGTCTTCAAACTGCTGGCGGCGAACAATACGCGGAGTCTCCTGAGGCATAGCTGAAGACGGATCGGATAGTTCAGACAATAAATTGGCCTTTGCTTGATAGGTTAAGCCCATCGTTGTTAATACACCCAGTCCTAATAACCACAGACGTCTAGTCATGACCCGATCTCCTTTTGAACGCTACGCCTAGCATAAGCAGGGATACAGCCCTCGCTCTACGAGTTACAAAAACTGAAACTGTCTAATCTAAATATTTGCTACGGCAACAGCAGGATAAATACAGTTACAGCCTAGAGTCCCTACCTTTGAGGTCTGGTGTTCTAAAACGTTGATGAGTCCTTATTATGCCTTTACCGCTGGGAATCGCTATGATTGGGGCTAATTAGCTTTGTGCAGCTGTCCTGCAGTGAAACTATCGTTACGAGCGCTGATTGCTATTCCCTTAATTGCTCAGGTCGTTGTAGTGACAGCGGCCACAGGTTTGCTGACATATCGTCATAACCGGAAAGCGATTCAAGATGCCGCTTACCAGATTCTTGAAGAGACTGGCGAACATTTTGAGCACGAGTTGACTAACTACACGGACATTCCAAAGCTGATTACCCAGGAAAATTTAGACGCTCTCGAATTAGAGATGCTAAACTCCAGCAACCTAAAAAGCTGGTTTCCTCACTTATATCGGCAAATTCAGCGATTTCCAGACGTTACCTATATTTACTATGGCAATAGTCAGGGTGAGTACGCTGAGATCAACCGACTGCCAGCTGGTGATTTGGAGTTTGCCCTCAAAGATAGTTCCATAAGCGATCGGGTCACAATTTACCCAATTAGTCATGATGGACGATTGGAGTCTCCTCAGCCAAAACAGGTTTACGACCCTCGTAAACGTCCCTGGTACACAATAGCCCTGAACTATCGACGGGCCCAATGGACCGATGTATACGATTTTGAAGATCCTTCACCCACGTTAGGTATCAGCTTCGTACGTCCCTACTCGGATGACGATAGCAGTCTTAAAGGCGTTCTAGGTGCAGACTTTTCTCTGAAAGACCTAGAACTTTTTTTAACTCGTGACCAGCCTAGTCAATCTAGCGTTTCGTTTCTAATGGAAGCTGACGGTGACGTTCTTGCCAGTTCTAGAGGATTCTCCTCGTTTATAAATCAGCCTCCCTCAGCATCGCCAAAACGGCAACAACATCAGACTCTTGTCAATACGACAGTCGATCACATTCTGGAGAGAAGAGAGTTCCAAGAACAGCTTCAGATAGAACAACAGTTTAGGCTGCGTATTCAAAACCAAAACTATTGGGTGCAGGTTACACCGTTCTCTGGCAGTTATGACCTCAGGTGGTATGGCATCTCTTTACTCCCCGAGATAGACTTTATCCAACAGCTGCGGGCTAATAACCGAGATACGATTTTACTGTGCCTTCTGGCGATGGGTCTCTCTAGCGGAGCCAGTTTTGTCATTGCTCGTCTTATTAGCAGGCCGATTCAACAGCTGGGTCTCGCATCTCGTGACATCGTTACACAAGATCCGGCTCCTCGATGTGTTTTGCCATCGTCAATCTATGAGATCAATCTGCTGATTGAAAACTTTAATCGCATGGGGTCAGACTTAAACCAGTCAAGAGCCCAGCTCAAAAGCTATTCGCAACGGTTAGAAGAACTTGTTGATAGGCGCACCCGAGCGCTTCAGCAGTCGGAAGAGACGTTTTCTAAAGCATTTTGCGCTAATCCTAATGCTATTACGCTAAGCACTCTAAGAGAGGGGCGTTATCTTAAGGTTAATGACCGCTTTGTTGAACTGCTAGGGATAGCCAGAGAAGAGATTATCGGTCGAACCAGCGTCGAGCTAAATATCTGGATTGCCCCTCAAACTCGGGACGTGTTTCGAGAACGGCTTTCTCAAGGTGAAATGCGTAATCAAGAATGGAGATTTCGCAACGCTTTGGGTGAGATCAAAACAGTGCTGCTGTCTGCTGAGGTCATTCACTTTCAAGCAGAGTCCTGTGTTCTTGTCATTGCTAATGATATTGGCGATCGCATCGCGGCAGAAGAGCAGCTACGGCAAAGTGAAGAGCGCTGGCAGCTGGCCTTAAAGGGTAACAACGATGGGATTTGGGATTGGAATATTCTGACCGATGAGGTCTTCTACTCTGCCCGATGGAAGTCAATGCTGGGCTATGAAGAAAACGAAATCAAAAGTCAGAAGTATGAATGGGAGAATCGTCTTCATCCAGAGGATCGAGAGCGGGTTTTACAAGCAACTCAGGCTCATCTAGAACGTAAGACTTCGTTCTTTTCAGAAGAATATCGCCTGCGCTGTAAAGACGGTCGATACAAGTGGATTTTAGATCGAGGGCAGGCGCTGTGGAATGCCGAGGGAATTCCTATCCGGATGACCGGCTCCCACACGGACATTAGCGATCGCAAACAGATAGAAGACGAGCTGCGTCGCAGTCAGGCCAGTCTTGCCACGGCCCAGCGCATCGCTCATGTGGGCAATTGGGGCATAGACTTAACCACCCATACAGCTCAGTGGTCACAAGAACTATTACGGATGTTTGGGTTTGACAGCAACGGCCCTACCCCAAGCTATAGCCAGGTTTTTCGACGCATTCATCCCGATGAACAAGCGGCCTGGAAACGACGCTTTCGCTATGCGCTAGACACTGGCATCCCCCAAGAAATTGATTTTCGGATTGTCTTACCCAGCGGAGAGGTTAGATACATTGAAGGTCGCGTAGAAGGAACCCAAGACTCTCAAGGAAACGTTAGCCGGGTCTTTGGCACCGCTCTCGAGATCACAGTCAGAAAGCAGGCCGAAGCCACCATTCAAAAGCAGGAACAGTTTTTACGCAGTATTTATAACAGCGTGGCCACGGGCATTTTTGTCGTTGATGTCCTTGGTCCCAGAAAATTCCGCTATATTGACTCTAATACAACGGCTGAATCTATATCCGGCAGCAGCAAACACGCGCTAGTCAACGCCACACCAGAAGAGCTTTTTTCTGCAGAAACCGCTGTTGAAATTATTAATAAGTATCAGTACTGTGTAGACCGCAAAGCAACGCTCACTTTTGAAGAGAAGCTGCTGATCAACAATCAGTGGCAGTGGTGGTTAACCACGCTACATCCGGTACCGGATGACATGGGTCAAATACATCAGATTATTGGCACTGTATTTAATATTACTCAACAGAAAACTGCCGAGGAAGCGTTGGCTCAGCAAGTAAAAAATGAGCAGCTTTTGACCAGTATTAGTAATCAAATTCGTCAAAGCCTAGATGCTCAAAAGACCTATCAAACCACGGTCGAACAGATTGGTCTAGCGTTTGGCGCAAGTCGCTGCTGTCTGCATTTATATGGCGATACACCGACGCCCAATATCACGACCGTGGCAGAATATTTGGTGCCTGACTACGGCTCTCGCTGGGATACAGCAGTCCCGCTATCAAACAACTCTCATATCCAGACGGTACTATCCCAGGACATCGCTCTGGTGACAGACGATATTACCCAAGAGCCCTTGCTAGCAACGATCCTACACCGCTGGAAACATCTGCATATCAAGTCTATGCTAGCCATTCGTACCTCGTACCAGGGTCAGCCTAACGGGGTGATTGAAGTGCATCAGTGCGATCGCAAACGCGTCTGGCTACAGTGGGAAATTGAGCTCCTAGAGTCGGTTGCCACCCAGGTGGGTATTGCCATCGCCCAGGCAAGTCTCCTGACCCAAGAGCACGCCCAGCGAAAAGCGCTGAGCCAGCAAAATATTGTCCTAGAAAACGCGATGCAAGCTGCCGAACAGGCCAATCAAGTCAAAGGGCAGTTTCTAGCCAATATGAGTCATGAGCTACGAACACCCCTCAATGCCATTTTAGGCTTTGCTCAACTGATGCAGCGCAATCTTAGGAATAACCCCAAACGCTTTCAGCAAACCTCTGCAGACCATCTACAAATCATCCAAAACAGCAGCGACCACCTGCTTGCCTTAATTAACGACATTCTAGATATGGCCAAGATTGAGGCCGGTAAAGTCAACCTCAACATCCAGCCCTTTGATTTGCCCAATCTCCTACAGATTTTGGTAGCGATGTTTCAGCCAAAGGCCGATGCCAAAGAGCTTACTTTAATCTGCGAACAAACGTCAGATCTGCCTCAGTATATTGAAACAGATGAAGCAAAGCTGCGACAGATCTTAATCAACCTTGTGGGGAATGCTATCAACTTTACCCAGACTGGGCACGTCATCATCAAAGTTTGGTTTCAGCAAAATCTCTTATACTTTGCTGTAGAAGATACCGGGCAAGGGATCTATCCCCAGGAGCTAGAGCATCTTTTTGATGCTTTTTACCAAACCGAAACGGGACGACAGACCCAGGGAGGTACCGGTCTGGGTCTAGCCATTAGCCAAACCTATGTCAATCTTTTAGGAGGAGAACTAACGGTCAGCACCACTCCCCATCAGGGGAGTACTTTCCAATTTCAAATTCCAGTCACGATTAGCGAGCATGCTGGCTGCCACGAAAGCGAGTCTAATCGAACAGTGGTGCGTCTGGCTCCTAACCAGCCCAACTACCGTATATTAGTTGTTGAAGACAAATGGGCAAGCCGGACGCTGCTTGTACAAGTGTTAGAGTCTGCAGGTTTTAGCGTCCAAGAGGCATCCAATGGCAAAGAAGCTATTCGTATCTGGGAGAAATGGCACCCCCACCTCATCTGGATGGATATGCGAATGCCTATTATGAACGGCTATGAAGCGACCGAGTATATTCGTACCCACATTCAAGGACAGGCAACAGCGATTATTGCTTTGACCGCCAGTGCGTTGGAAAGCGAAAAGCAAATCGTTCTCTCTGCTGGCTGTAATGACTTTGTCCGTAAGCCTTTCCAAGAAAAGACTATCTTTGAAAAACTTCAGCAGTATCTAGGCGTCAGATATGTCTATGAGCAGCCCACTGATACCCCGCTACAGTCGTCAGAGAATGTAGCACATATGATTACGCCTGAGCAGCTCTCAAAGCAGCCCCATGAATGGCTCGTACAGCTTTATTCAGCAGCAAGCCTGGCGGATGCCGAATGGGTCTTCCAGCTAATTCAAGACATTCCCCTAGCCAATGCCCCACTGACCACCGCTCTAACTAAACTAGTCAAGGGCTATCGCTGCGATCTAATTGCTGAGGTCGCTATCCTGTGCATAGAACAGCAAAAACCCTAAACTTAGGATGTCAGCGCCGCCGTTCGACTTCACATACTTTCATCAGAACCATTCACACTAGTCCCGTTCCCTGGATTGTGAGTACCATGCCCTCGTCATCAGATACCTTAAGAGATACTGCCATCTACGGAGATATCCTGATCGTGGACGATGTCCCCCCTAATCTCGACTTTTTGTCCACAGTACTCACGCAGCAGGGCTACAAAGTTCGTAGCGCTATCAATGGCAAAGTGGCGCTTAAGATTGCCAAAGCCGCCCGGCCAGATCTGATTCTCCTTGATATTAGAATGCCAGATATGGACGGCTATGAAGTTTGCCGTTTGCTAAAAGCCAGTCCTCTCACCCAAGAGATTCCTGTTATTTTCTTGAGTGCTTTAGATGCCACTGACGAAAAGGTCAAAGCGTTCAGTATCGGAGGTGTAGACTACATTCCGAAACCGTTTCAGACAGAAGAGCTGCTAGCGCGGGTCGACAATCAGCTCAAGCTTCGAGCGGCTCAATCTGAAGTCCAAAAGCTTAATACCGAACTAGAACAGCGCGTTATCCAGAGAACAGCTCAGCTGGAAAAAGAAATTGGCGAGCGTCTACGGATACAAGAAAAAATTGTCCAGATGGCTACCCACGATAGTCTTACGGGCTTACCCAACCAGGTCTTTTTTCTACAGCACTTGCAGCAAGTACTTACTCAAACAGGCACTAGCCGTCGTAGTGGCTCAGCTATGGTTTTACTTCAGTGCAACAAGCTTGAGCTGATCAAAAACTCCCTAGGGCACCAGGCTGTTGACCAGCTTTTAATAGCCATCACCCGACGACTAGAAACATTTATTGACTCTACATTTCTCTTAGCAACGTTTGGAGATAACACGTTTGCTATTCTGCTTGACAGTTCTAGGGGAGAGACATATCTTCTCGATTTTGCCCAGCGTCTTCAGCGAGAATTTAGCACTCCCTTTTATATTAAGAATTACTCCGTTTATAGTCAGATTGATATTGGTATCGTCTTAAACTCTCAAAAATATCAAAAAGCCTCTCACATGTTGAGAGATGCCAACACCGCTCTATCTATGGCCAAAGCTAGCGGCATCGGCAAGATCGAGCTGTTTAGTAAAAAAATGCACCAAGAAATTCTTTCTTCTTTTCAAATACAAAACGAACTTCATAGCGCATTGCGCAACGGTGAACTGATACTGGTTTACCATCCGATTATTTCTTTGGCAGATAATTCTTTGAATGGCTTAGAAGCCTTAGTCCGTTGGCATCACCCAGAGCGGGGAATGCTGACTGCCGCAGATTTTATCACGATAGCAGAAGAATCGGAGCTGATTCTTGACATCGATCGATGCGTCTTAGGTCAAGCCTGTCATCAGCTTAGAGAGTGGCAGGAGCAAAATCTATTGCATTCTTCTTTTAGACTGCACGTTAATCTTTCAGCACAGCAGCTAGCCCATCCTGAGTTTATTCACTATCTCGACAACATTCTGACAGAAACTCAAGTCGATCATCAAAACCTGGCGTTTGATATCACCGAATACGGCCTGATGCAAAAAACCGACACTGTCATGGCTACCTTAGATCACCTCAAACGCTATCAAATTATGGTTAGCATTGATGATTTCGGCACCGGATACTCATCTTTGAACTATTTGTACAGCTTAAAAATTGAAAACTTGAAGATTGACCGCTCGTTTATTCAGCAAATGAACAGTACGGCCAAAGGACTCAAGGTGATTAAGGCGATTGTTAACCTGGCCCATGAAATGGGAATGACGGTAACTGCTGAGGGGGTAGAAAATTCGGTCCAGTTAGCCACATTAGAGACTCTGGGATGCGAGTACATGCAGGGCTACCTCTGGGGTAGACCAGTTGAGGGGAAAGCTATCACTGTCCAGTTGTAACATCATCCCCTTCAGCAAGGCCAGCACATCGGCAGGGTAGCGCTGTTGCATAGAAATTTGTTGCAGCAACCCACCATGGGCCCCAGTATATCCAATCTGGGAGTTTAAGCACCTGATAGCCAATCAACAACAGCTTTTAGCGATCGCACCCCATAATCGGCATGGTCTGACCACATAAATTCTCCTGTATTGTCAATATAGACCGTGGCTGTTCCGGCCCGCTTGCCTGCCATCAGGTCAAACTTATAATCTCCCACCATGACGGCGTCGGCTGGCGCAGACTGCCACCTGTTCAATAACGCCAAAATACCATCAGGTTCTGGCTTAGGTGCATGACAGTCACGACTCAAAACTAGGGTGGGTTCAAAAAAATCCGTCAGACCACAGGCCTTTAGGGTGGCATGGGCAATATCCTTACCATTGCGCGTCAGAATGCCGATTTGCTTCCCTTGATCGATCAGCAGCTCCAGCAGAGCCTGGGCACCTGGTTGAATCGTCGCTTTTTGGGCAATGTCTAGCTCAATCTCTCGCAGCTGTTTATGTTTAACCGTTGCAATATCTGTGGGCAGCCGGCGCAGCGATTCTAAAATTGGCGCTCCGGCAGGTAGGTCTAAGGTTGCTCGAATTGCTTCAAAATCGTGGATACCCAGGGTCAAGGTGCCATCCATATCAAACACCCAGCAGGTGCGATTGGCTAGATTTTTACTGCCGGTGAGTTTCATCGCGTATGTCAATCACGTTTTGATCAGTCTACCGTGTCAGGATATTCGGAATCACGCCGGGCACTCTGTAGCCTAGTAAGACTTAATTTTGCACGTCGCTCGAATGATCTCAAACACCTGGAAATCCACTGCCCGGATGCTGCTATTGATCGCCGCAGGCATCTTTAGTATTGGCTGTACCCCCGTTAGCAGCCAAGTAGCCGCGCCTCTGCCCGCACCTCCAGCCACAACTCCTGAATCATTGGCTCCAACAGATTCTGATCCGGCCAAAACATCGGTATCGCCAGAAGAGGTGGCGCCCACCGACTCTAAAATTGCTCAGAATCGCCCAGAACAAAATTCTCTACCTGAGATTATTACAGGCATGGAAGTGGGTATGCCCTACGCAGAAGCCCGTGCTTTGATCGACCCAGAGATTTGGGGGCCCAAAACGCATCCTCCACTCGACCATATCAGTACGTCTGTGCAGACGATGCGAGACCTAGGCTACGAAGAAGTGAGAGACTGTGCTGGGACCGGGCTGGGACTGTGCCGGATGGAATTTATTGAGCGCGAAGGTCTCGTTTTAGTGATTGTTGTGACCACATCTGAAGCTGAACCAAGGGTCTGGGCTTGGGATGTGGAGTAGGCTGTCCTCAGCTGTGATAATCTCTGCACTTCGTTCTAGGATAGAGCGTCAACAGAAACACCGTTGTTGAGGTATTCGGCTAGAACGACAAGACAGTTTGCGATCGCACCCAAATCGGCAATCTCATAGCCGTGAGTGTTCTGGGTGGGAAAGCTTAAGCAGGCTCCCCGAGGCACATGGCCAAATTTCATCGCAATCGATGCGTCGCTGCCAAACTGCGAAATAACGGCCTGCTGCAGATGAATTCCGGTCGCTGCAGCCGCTGAGAGCAGCTCTTGATTGAGCAACTCGTCATAAAGACCGTAGCTGTCTTGAGCAAAGAGCACCGGTCTAGGACCGTCTACAATCGGATACTCTTTCGATAGCGGACAAATTTCTAGCGCAATCAGCCGACTAAGCCGCTGCCGCTGACTAAAATACAGGGCTCCAATAGCCCCCACTTCTTCTTTAGCCGAGGCCACCAGATATACGTCTACGGGCGGTGTTTTCACCTGTTCTGCTAGACCCAGTAAAATAGCCACTGAGGCTTTGTTATCCAAAGTGTAGCTAGCAATGTGATCACCGAGCCGAAAGGGTCGCTTGCGATGTTTGCCAACAACCATGCGAGTACCGGGGCGAATACCCGCTCTGACTAATTCTGGCGTGGAGAGTTTGGTTTCGACCCAGGCTGTCTCCCAATGGACGGCTTTACCTTCCTGCTGAGATTTTTGAGGCGACTCGTGAGAGACATGACGCGAACCAAAGCTGAGAATTCCTGAGATTGTTGCTTTGTCTCCTAGCAGATCCACTACGCCTTCGCCATAGACCCAAGGATAGGCCCCGCCCAATCGCCTGACCTGGAGTCTGCCTCCAGATTCAATCCCTTTGACCAGTGCTCCGATTTCATCTTTATGGGCGGTTACAGCAATGGCCCTCTCACTGGTGCGACCGGGAATTTTAATCACAATGTTGTCGGCTTCATCCTGCCAGTGGTTAACGCCCAGATGGTCTAACCACTGCTGAATATAGCGATCCACCTCGCCTTCTACACCGCTAGGAGAGTGGCAAAGAACTAGCGCTTCAATCACGCTAAAGAATCGGTCAGCATTCCAGGCAGGCATACTAGGCATCCGAGCGAGATCGAACCAAACCCTGGACCAAATTTTCCAGCTTTTCCTCAGAGCAGCATTCAATCAGCGCGTCAAACACATCTAAAAGCTTAGCGGCTTCGTCACCGTGCATCGGACTCAGCCCCCATATATCCTGAACCCAGTCTTTAGGAGCGGTTTCTTCAAAAATGATGCGCTCCAGCAGCTGTTTAGATTCCACCTTTGACAGGGCCATAGTCTGCGCTCAGTTGCAACTACCCTATCCTGCCATATGAGGAGAGCGTCGTTATATCTGAAAGCCGCGCTACAATAGTTCAAGATTTTCGTACAAGGCAGTCATGATCGATCTTTACTACTGGACCACACCAAACGGCCACAAGATCACGATTTTTCTAGAAGAAGCCAGCGTTCCCTACACCATTCATCCGATCAATATTGGTAAGGGTGAGCAGTTTCAGCCTGAGTTTCTAAAGATTGCCCCCAACAACCGTATTCCTGCTATCGTCGATCAATCGCCAGCAGACGGTGGTGAACCCATCAGCCTGTTTGAATCTGGAGCTATCTTGCAATATCTGGCAGAGAAAACAGGCCAGTTTTTACCCCCAGACCTGCGAGGCAAAAATGAGGCGCTGCAGTGGCTCTATTGGCAAATGGGCGGTTTAGGTCCCATGCTGGGTCAGAACCATCACTTTTCGGGCTACGCTCCAGAGAAAATCCCCTATGCTATCAATCGCTATGTCAAAGAAACCGCGCGTCTATACGGTGTACTCAATCAGCGCTTAGCCGACCGTGAGTATGCTGCTGGAGACTACTCCATTGCCGATATGGCCATGTATCCCTGGATTGTGCCCTACGAAAAGCAGGGGCAGGATCTCAATGGCTTTCCCTACCTGAAGCGATGGTTTGAAGCGATCAAAGCTCGTCCTGCTGTCCAAAAAGCCTATGCTCAGGCAAAAACAATCAACCCTAATGCTAAGCCTCTAACGGACGATGAGAAAAAGCTGCTCTTTAATCTAGAAAAGTAGATCTAGAACAGCAGAGAGCTTTGCCATCAGACGATCCCATGGATGCCATCAGGGGATTCCATTGGTGAATCCCCCACAAGTTGTCACAATGGATGGGGTCATTCTTTACAGACATCATGGGACAGGACCGCGCGAGACAGCTCAAACCGTCACAGCTACGGGTACTGATTGCGGTGGTTGATGGTGGCAGTTTTAGCGAAGCGGCACTGCAGCTACAGCTATCGCAGTCAGCGGTTAGCTATGCCATTGCCACCTTAGAAGAAGAGCTGGGTGTGGTGCTATTTTCCCGTGGCCGCTATGGGGCCGTGCCTACTCCGGTGGGGCAGCAAATTGTTGAGCGCGCCCGCCATGTGCTGCACCTGATGGAAGATATTTATCAGCAGGCCAATCTGGCCAAGGGGTTTGAAGGCGGGCGGCTGCGGATTGCGGCCTTTCGCAGTGCGGCTACCCATATTTTGCCGGAGGTGATTGCTCAATACTGTCAGCGGTATCCTGCGATCGCAATTACCATTGCCGAATATGACGATCGCCCTGATGTTGAAACCGACTTGCGTAAGGGCAAAGCCGATGTTGGCATCACCTATTTGCCCCACGCCCCTGACATCGAAGCGACAAAACTGACGCAGGATGAATTTGTGGTGTTGTTTCCCCCTGATGCGGTCTTACCACATCCGCTCACCTGGGAAGCATTAACCAGCCATCCGTTGATTATGGCTCCTGACGGCGATAGCTGTGATGCCATGGTCATCAACCACGGTCGTCAGTACGGGGTTGAACTCCAACCCACCTACCAAATTCGCTCTGATGCCACTATTGTCAACATGGTAGCTAAAGGTCTAGGTGCCGCCATTACGCCACGTCTAGCCGCCGAACCGATTCCTAAAGACGTACAGATTTATAGCCTACCTGAACCGTTTTATCGCACCATCTGTGTTGGCACTCTAGTCGATGCGCTACTACCGCCACCTGTCTTCGCATTTATGGAATTGCTAAAAACCTCTGTGACGGACGCTCTCATCAGACCCTAAGAAAAATCTCCTCAGCGGTTAGCCAAGGAGATTATAGACAGGATATTTAGGAGTCACTTAGAATTCCTGACATCCGAGTTTTCTCAACCGAAAACCTCAAATATTCAGATACAAGCACGATAGACGTTGCTCAAAATTCAAGTGACGTTCCACGATTTAGTGTTGTTACAAACGTAACTTATTGATTTGTTATTTTCTTGAGTTTTTAAGAAATGCTTTATATTTACCATCTCGCTCAAACCTAATTAGGCTAAGGGTTTTCAGCTATTCAAAGATTCAGATTTATCAGACTGACTATCCGTAGTGCGGAGATTTTTTCGTGTAAATACTAAGCCTCGATAGTACAGGCCACAGCTCCAGCAACAACCAGCCTCTTGTTTACTATCGTCATTCGTTTAATTACCTAAAGTTCAATAGTCTTTGATCGTATAGCTGTCAATAAAATCATCTATTGATAGCGTTTATCTCAAATTTAAAGAACAACCGATCGCAGCGCCACTGGCAGCGGTCAAAGAAAAAGCCTCTCAAGCATAGTACCTGGGAGACCTTTTGACAGGATATTTGGAGGCGCTTGAGATCGGCAATAACCGGCAGAAATGCAGTTACCCATAGGCAACATCCCTGATGAGACCGATGATTCTAGCGTTGCTCCGGGGTTTAGTTTCATGTACTAACGTATCTAAATATGTTGATGCTTGTCATTATCCAAAGGTGGAGTATTCGTGTTTTTATATCTGGGGATATTGAGAGTTTAACAGCCTGTTGTTGTCCGCTGATACGCTTAGGATCGTTCGAGCAAGCCACAGATGCGGAACGACTGTCGAGCTGGAGATCGGATGCAACCCATGAGAACTTCTATGGGTTTTCACGGAAACTCTTCATCCAGGATCGATGCCCTCAGGATGTCTACAACAATTCTTCTAGACGTGTCAACAGCTGTATATTTTGTTCTGGCGTACCGACCGTAATGCGAAGTTTGTCTCGCAGCCCTGGCTGGTCAAAGTGACGCACCCAGACCCGGTTTCTCCGCAGGTCGTCATGGAGCCGTTGGGCTTGAGCATGAGCAGCCAGAACAAAGTTGCCATGGGATGGATAGACCTGAAACCCTAGCTGCCGTAACGCGTCAGCCAGCTGCTGCCGACCGAGCTTAATTCGGGCAACGCATTTATTTTTGTAGGGCTGATCGGCCATGGCTGCAGCGGCGACTTGAATTGCGATCGCATCCACCCCATAGCTATCTTTCACCTTCCATATCTGCGCAAGCAAAGCTGGCTGGGCGATCCCAAACCCAAATCGCAGTCCGGCCAGACTATAGCCTTTTGACAGTGTTCGCAGCACCATCACATGGTCATACTGCTGCACCAGACCTAGGGCCGACCCCTCCGCAAAATCCACATAGGCTTCATCAATCACCAGCAGCCCGCTGACCCTGGCGGCAAGCTCCCCCAGCTCAGCTAGGGATGATTGATAGCCAAACGGACTGTTGGGGGAAGCTATCACCGTCAGAGCCCCGTGGGCGTCTACAAGCCGATCAATCGGCAGCGGATAGGCAGCATCATATAGAATCTCCACAGACTGAGCACCGCAAATCTGAGCCAGAGTCGCATACAGGCCATAGGTAGGAGCAGGATATACAACCGGACGCCCAGGACCTGCACAGGCGCGAATCAATAAATTAAGCAGATCGTCGCAGCCGTTACCAGGGATAATCCAGTCTGCAGGCACGTCCAAAGCCGCTGCCGCCACAGTGCAAAACTCTTGCGCATAGGGGTCAGGATAGCGTCGTAGCCACTCACCATCCAACGTTCTTAAGGTATCGAGAGCCTGAGGAGAGGGCGGGTACGGATTCTCATTGCTGTTCAGTTTGAGAATCGGCGCATCAGGGGATAGATAGGGGCTAGGGCGATGACCAGCGGCCTTAGTAACAACTGGCCGAAAGTATGACATGGGCCGATTATTTCCTATAAAACAGAGCGTCGTTTTCACTCTAGCGTGGGTGCTCCGCCCTCATCTTTAACCAGCCCAGCATCCTGGGAATACTACATTCACAGGCATAATGCAGCCGTTGACTGATATTGACATAGTGCAAATGCCTTTACTGCCCTAGCTGTCAAACTGTCTGAGCCACTATGAAAGCTGCCGTTGACAACATAACGCTAATCGATGCGTTTCTTAAAGGTGACGATTCTCTCTTAGCCAATCGGGAGATGCGAGTCGAGAAAGTTCGTGACGAAACCCAGCTTTTGACCACCCAGGGTATTCTATTAGCAAAAGGCCGGATCAAGAGCCGTCTGCCCAGCATTGTTGTCCGACTACAGTCTGACTATTGGGAACTGATTCATCAGCTAGCGCTTAAGGCTAGTTTGATTCCGCTGCAGATACAGCAAGCCCAATTAGAGAAAGCCGCGTTTGCTCAATATGACTATCACAGCGTGCCTGCAGGATATCAAATTCACTGTCAAGAAGCGTCAGCTTTTTGGAAAACCTGGTGGATCAATCATCGCAAGCTCCAGCTAATGGATCTGTTGCTGCTGTATAACAAGCGCTGGTATCCCGTCAATCAGATGCAGTGCGAAACTGGCACAATCTATGTCAAAACGTGGCGTGGAGAGAAAACTTTCTCGATTACAGATACGGTCATTTGGCTTGATCGCAACACTCACGAACAGCGACAGCGCAGACAGGCCCAAAAACCGGCGCAGATAAAGTCTCTCCGTAAAAAGCCCCTCGCTAACCAAACAACAGATCACCCAGCCATCCCTGATGATTTACGTCAGGTCATTCAGGCCAGCAGCAATCGTCTGATCGTCCACACGGTGCTAGGTCCTGTAATCATAGAAGGTCAAAATCTGACCTGCATGCTAGCGCGTAAGGCCGCTAGAGTGCCGTAAGCTAGCCACCAACGTCAATCCGCCCCACCGACGTGTCCGGATAGTACGCCGATAAAATCTCGTAGTAAAGATAGCCCTGTTCTGCTAAATCTAGGGCTCCTGTTTGACTCATGCCGTAGCCGCTGTGGGCATCGTTCACAATATCTTGATTAGCTGCATAGAGCGACTCCACCACTCCACCGCCATAGCTAATAAACTCACCAGCGGTTTCATGGACGGCCCGATGGGTGGAGCTGGCCTCGGTCCTCACCCCTTTGTAAGCCTGGTAGCGCTGAGTATCATCGAGATCATAGGCCCGGCGCTGATGACGTACGGTATGCACGATGGCATAAGAGCGCGCCGCAACGGCCTGAGCTTTGAGCGCTTCTATCGACCAGCTAGCGGACATTTCTGCGCCTACCACGCTGTAGAGATAGTCTTGTAGCATCACATGGTTGACAGCCATGACGCCGTTATTTTGCCACAGCAGCAGCAGCCGTCCCCGATACCAGCGATCGCCCACAGCCACATAGCCACTGTCCGGCTCTAGCCAGACGGCGGTTGGCACCGGCTGACCGTTGACAAATAATCCTCGCTCATCGGCACTCACCTGGTATCCCACATTCGCGGGCAGGCTTTCGATCAGCTCTCCACTGCCGCTGACAATGGCTCCTCCTTGGGAAGCAGCCACGGTTACAGAGGATGCCTGCTTGGTCAGCGCCACCCGCATTTCTGTATAGCTGTCGATGGTGGGATTGTCAGAGGGCTCTGGCGGCAGAGTACTGACAGCGGCCACTTTGGGTACGGACGAGGTCTGCTGCTGTTGTACCGGTTTGGCAGCGGCGGTAGTTTTTTCAGCAACGGGCTTCGTGGCGGCAGCAGGCTTAGCTACACTCGCAGCTTGGTCGCCGTCTGCGGGTTTGTTCACTAGAGTTCTGACTGACTTGACCATCAGCCACTGCCCCAGAGCCACTGCATCTGCTCTGATAAAGGGCTCAATGGGGGCGGGCGTGGAGATACTTCTTTTCGTTTTTTGGCTATCGCGGACAGTCTGGGACGATGCTTTATCGGCCTGCTCTGGGCTTCGCTTTGGAGCCACGGTGGGTGTGGACGGGGTCGATGCTTTTGCAGGCGCTTCCTGGGTCTGACTGCTTTGAGTACCGCCAGATGTTTGGGCGACGGCGGCTGTAACGGCTCCGGTCAAATGGGTAGCGGCTACCAAACTAGAAAAGATTAAGCGAATAACCTTTGACGATCTCAGTGACATATAAATTTTTTAATAAGCCAGACGGCAGATACCGACGTGCGCAGTTAAAAATAACGGTTTAATAGTGGTTCTTAGCAAACCGTCTCTATTATAGGCGGACGGCATTCATTTCAGACGGGCGGTGCAAATTTAGCCGCTAGACCGTTAGGAGCCGGGAACAAACTGATCCCAGTGGGTGATGGCATCAATCTGGGGTGGCGCTGCTGCAGAAGATGTTCTTTCAGCAGAGCGATCAAAATAGATTGAGCGCATACCCAGCCGCTGCGGTGCGATCGCATCGTTCGTCAAATGATCGCCAATAAACATTACTCTGGCCGGGTCTGGGTTTCCGGCGACTTCCAAAGCGATTTGATAAACCGCATCGCCAGGTTTACGCTGACCGCACTCGGCGCTGTCGAGCACAAACTTAAAATAGTCTCGTAGACCGTAGCGCTCCAGCATTTTCGCAGGCCAACTTGCCATAAAGAAGTTAGAGACCACCCCCATGGCCACATGGCCCTGCCACCGCTGCAGCATATTTTCTACTCCTGCTGGCAGTCTGAGCGTGGGGGGAAAACAGTCCATAAACTGGACTTCCATCTCTGCTAGCACCTGATTGACTGTGGAAATATCTGCCTCCGGACGATAGACCGCGAGCATATTGCGAAATCGTTCCTGTAGAGACTGCTCTTGGGGTTTTCCGGCAATGTACTCCCGTCGCCACTGGAGGTAGTCAGTACGCACATCTTTGACAGTGGCGTATAGCCCAGCGGTAACCGGCACCTGATACATCGGCACCAGACCGGCTTCGTAACCAGTGGTATCAAAGTCGTCAATCAGGGTGTTAAAGCAGTCAAAAAAAATCCAGTCGAGGGATGTGCTCATAGCCATTGGATCGTCCCAGACGCTCAAAAGTCCTTTCCCAGGGTATCGCCATTAGGCGCGTTCCATATGGGCACAGTGAGCTATTTAGACACGGTTAGCTGCTCAAACTGCGTCACACTTTCAGTAACAATACTCAAACTAGCTTGCCAAAACTCAGGCTGGGAAATGTCCTGCTGCAGGTGGTGGGCCACTAGCTCTTCGGCGGTCATCCGACCGGTATCGCGCAGTATGGCAGTGTACAGCTCGTTAAAGCGGCTGCCGTACTGTTTTTGCTGAGCGTAGATCCCCAGGCTAAAGAGGTAGCCAAATAGATAGGGATAGTTATAAAACCCCAGCTGAGCAATGGAGAAATGTAGCTTGGTGGCCCAAAACATGTCGTCATAGTCTGACAAACTATCTTCGTACCATCGCTGCCAGCTATCGCTCATCATGGACTTGAGCTTGGGTGCGATCGCAACGCCCTGTTTGCGCGTCTCCACCAGCTGTTTTTCAAACTCAAACCGCGCTGGAATATTGAGTAAAAAGACCGCTGCGCTCTCGGCATCCTGCCAAAGAATCTCTAGCTTTTGGGCCGGTGTCTGAGCCTGCCGAAGCAGCGCGTCACGCACCAGGGTTTCGGCAAAGATGCTAGCGGTTTCTGCCAGGGTCATCGAATAGTAGGTCTGTGTCAGCGGCAGATCGCGCATCACCCAGTTGTGCCAGGCATGTCCCAATTCGTGAGCCAGGGTGATGACATTGGTCATCGTGCCCTCATAGGACATAAAAATCCGAGGCTCGCGGGGTTCAGCAAACCGGGTGCAGTAGGCCCCCGTGGCCCGATTGGGGGTGGGCTGAGCGTCAATCCAGCCTTTTTGCGCCATCATCACGGCAAAGTCACCCATCTCGGGGGTTAGCTGACGAAAGGCGTTGGCAATCAGCTCGATAGCCGCGTCAAAGGAAATCGTGTCGGCACCGTCGGCGGCTGGGGCCGGGGCTCGCAAATCCCAGGGAGCCATCTGCGGAATATCCAGCACCTGGGCCATCCCCTTAAGAGCACGTTGGCCTATAGCCCGATGCTCATAGGTGGTAGTCATCAGCGCATCTAAAGTAGATCGCTCAATGCGGCTTTGATGACAGCTTTTATCTAAATAGTGCAGCTCTCTAACCGTTGCTCGCTTTTTGGTTTCTTCTAGCCGCCAGCCGTTAATGGCATTGATAATAGTGGCCGATGTTTCCTGGTGGCCAATCCAGGCATTGCGCACCCCCTGCCATGCGGCCAATCGGGTCTCACGCTGCGGGCTGCTCAACAGATTAGAGGCTTTGGCCAGACCCATGGTTTCCCCTTGGACCGTACATTTTAGGGTACCGGCCAGCTGAGTATACAGATTGCCCCAGCTTTGTAAGCCGCTCACTGAGAGACCTGCAATCAGATTTTCCTCAGCAATACTGAGCAGCTGGTCCTTGAGCTTGCGCTCATGGGTAATCAAAAAGCCCATTTCCGAGAGTACCGGATCGGCCACCAGCATCTGAATAAATTCAGACCGGACCCGATTGAGAAAGATATCCATCGGGGTCATGGCCTGACCTAGCTCTGAGCCGACCTGCTGCAGCTTAGACAGCAGCGTACTGGCGCTGGCATCGGTGGCGTCTACGCTTAAAGCCGTTGAGACATAGACACGGACATTGCCCAGCTTTTTGACCACAGCCGTTCGCATCTGGTGAATCTCTCTTAGAGAGGCCAGCAGCGGTTCGAAGTCTCCTTTGGGCAGGGTTTCTGCAGCTTCGACCTGCTGAGTAAAGGGCTTACAGGCGGTAGCAATCTGAGCGATGGCCGCGCTGATTTCACTCAAAGCAGCTGCGATCGCAGGGTCGTCGGTACTCTTAAAAAAGTGACGGTTGTCCCAGGTTTGACGAAGAGGCATGGCACTAGCAGAGACGGGTCTTTATTTTAGTTGGCGTTTCCGATCCTCGGCATGACTTTATCTGCATGATTTTGCAAGATCCTGATACCTGGCATTTTCAACAGATGGGTGTATCACCCCAATCAGCGACAGGTTCTCGTTTAGCCTTTTGATGCCCTGTCTCCAGTTGAGCTATTCAAGGGTTTTGCGCTTAACTGAAGAGGCAAATTAACACCCAGCCCCGCAAAACTAATCGTGTCAACTATTCAGACCATTTTGATTACCGGTGCCACCGGTGGCGTAGGACAGCTGGCCGTTGCCTACGCTCTGACCCAGGGCTATGCCGTACGAGCGGTCACTCGCAATATTCCTAAGGCGCGGGCGCTCTTTGATAGTCGAGTCGAGCTGGTGGAGGCCGACCTACGGGTACCCGACACCTTGCCCGACACCGTAGCAGGGGTTGATGCCGTCCTGTGCTGCAGCGGCACCACCGCGTTTCCGTCGGACAAGTGGCAGGTCGAGCTGCCGGACGATCCGTTAGAGCAATTTTTTGGCTGGGGTCGTATTTTTCTAGATGCTGACTATCGGCAGCAGCATACCAAGAATTCTCCTGCGATCGCAGATGGTGAAGGCGTTCAAAACCTAATTGCAGCCGCCAAAGGCCAGTCAGTACAGCGGTTTGTATTTGTCTCCTCGCTAGGGGTAGATCGCAAACAGGATCTGCCTTTTAGCCTGCTCAACGCCTACGGTGTGCTGGATGCCAAGGCGACTGCAGAAAATGCCCTGCGTCATTCAGGTCTGGACTACACCATTGTTCGACCGGGTCGGCTGATTGACGGTCCCTATACGTCCTACGATCTCAACACGCTGCTCAAAGCCTCTACCGGCGGCAGCCAGGATGTAGTTTTAGGCACGGGCGACCGTCTGCTGGGCCAAACCAGCCGCAAAGATGTGGCAGCGGTCTGTGTGGAATGCTTAAAAGACGTAGCCACTCAAAACAAAGCTTTTGAGATTATCAACCAAGGCAGTCGCCCAGCGGCTATAGACTGGTCTGAGCGGTTTTCTCAGCTGGGGTAGGGTATTGGTTGCGATCGCAGCAGCCTGTAGCACATCCCTATATATACCAATACATAAAACAGAACCGAGCTAGAGGGGCAAACTCTAGCTCGGCCTTTTTCATCTGTTGAGATGTTGCTACAGATCGTAAAACAACGAGCGGAGGCTGTCTCTTGCACTATGCAGTTACTACATCAGCCAGATGACATTCAAGCATCGGCGGCTGGTCTGTCTACTCAGCCGTTTGTTTTAGCTCTGCTAGCACCGATGCAGTTGGATTCGTCTGCTCAAGGGGTGGATTTTCTATCTCTGTCACCGTTACCCAAGGCTCAATTCCCTCACCATCAATCCAGGCAGAATAGTAGGTGATCTCCGTTGAGTCAGGAGTGAGGTCTAACAGCTCAAACTCTCCCCGCATGGTTTTCCAATCCACGATGTAGTTCTCATAGTTGTCAGGGCCAATTCCCTGGGGACCGCCGCCCACATAGTTAGTTGCCACCTGGTCTCGGTAACGAACAAAGCGTTGACCATCCCAGCTCCATTCACGCCCCGGCCACCAAAAATACCCATCGTCCGGCTGACTTTCTGGCCCTACGTAGTAGTCTGCTCCCTGATTGAGCTGTGTGGTAATCCCCGGCTCATAGCTAATTTCGTATCGCAGGGTGGACTCCGGCGTGCTGATGTCAGTATCGGTCACCCACAGCAGGTCTACCGGTCCAGCCGTTTCCAAGGTTCCCATGGAGGTCTCAGCTAGCAAGCTGCCATAGAGAGCCTGGTTGGCAGGGAGATCCGCCATCACCGAAAACTGCCAGCAGGCCCAGCTGTCGTGGGTATCAACGGTGGCCCATTCGACTTCGCATACACCGTTAGCGCTGGCTACCCATAGGGTATCGGCTTCAGCCCATAGCCGGGTGGGAATGGCACCGACCAGGGGACTATTTTCTACGGTATAGGATTCAACGATGCCGGTATCCGAGGGGGCAGTCTCTGAGATGTCGGCATCTGAAGCGTCGGCATCCGAAGCCTCAGTCTCTGGAGTATCGGCATCTGAAGTTTCAGTCTCTAAGGTATCAGTATCTGAGGTTTCAGCCTCTGAGGCGGCGGCTGGGCGATAGGCCACTAGTCCTTTGGCTGGTAGATAGGGGTTGCCCTCACCCGAATATTGGGTCCCTAGCCACAGGGTGAGATCCTCATCAGCACCGGTCACCGCCAGGTCTGTAATCTGGGCACTGCCTAGCTCATCAGGCTGCCAGACAATCAGTTCCTCCGTCGCCAGGTCGTACTGGACTAGAGTAGCTACACCGCTAGCCCCTTCACCCTGCTCAAAGCCAATGGACCACCATAGGGCATCATCGGTGACTAAAGACCGCGTCAGCTGAGGCACCCCGGCAGAGGCTCCCAATTCACGCTCAAGAATTTCCGTATTGGTGTACAGCACCTTGGAAATGGGCTGACTGTCTCCCGGTTTAATCAGCTCAAAAATCACCTGCTCTAGATCGTCGCCTCCAGACGCAGTCTCATCCTTTAGCCAGGAGGCATCCAGACGCACTCTCGCTTGATAGGTCCGATCGTCATCAGCAATCGTTTCGTAGTCTGGCTCGGACAGTGCTTCAAAGTATGCGGCGTAGTCTTCCTCCGATTCGGCAGCTGGATTTAGCGCCGTGACCCCCCAGGTGCGATCGCGCTTACAAAACCGAAAGCTGTAGCGTTGGCTCTTAAAGCTGAGGGTGTCCTCGGTCGCGTCAACCTCAAGGGGACGAAAATTTAAGCGCTCAAAGGGGAGTTCTCCATCGGCAGCAGGCTGCAGAGGAATCTGATCGTCTATCGGATCGCAGCTGGCTGGCTCAGCAACATCGGCAGACTCTGATATGTTGTCATCCGCTGCCGTAGGAGGCGTATCTGCTACCGGGGCCGAGCTACAGGCACCAGCGAAGATGACCAACCCAATCCAACATCCCCAACGCCAAGTGTTCATTACTAGCACCTCCGTGGGCTGCCCCACATCACTGTTACATCTCTTAGGGTAGCGAGTTATACCCAAAACATTGCGTTCTGGGGCCCACCTGTGTAACTGGCTAGGCCGCTGATAAAGAACATCGTGAGATGGAAAAACTCTGTGCAGATTTTAGAGATTACTTTTAAGATCGGGGGGTTGGTTGCCCCCACCCTAGCTCGCCCATGAAAGATTTTGATATTCAAGCCCCGTTTGAACCCAAGGGCGACCAGCCAAAAGCGATTAAAGGGTTACTCAAATACTTAAAGCAGGGACATCAATATCAGACGCTGCTGGGGGCAACCGGCACGGGAAAGACTCACACCGTAGCACGAGTCATTGACAAAGTTGGCCGTCCAACGCTGGTGCTTGCCCATAACAAAACCTTAGCGGCCCAGCTATGTAATGAGCTGCGTGAGTTTTTTCCAGACAACGCCGTCGAATATTTTATTAGTTATTACGACTATTACCAGCCGGAAGCCTACATCCCAGTTACCGATACCTATATTGCCAAGACGGCATCCATCAACGAAGAGATTGACATGCTGCGGCACTCAGCGACGCGATCGCTGTTTGAGCGACGCGATGTGATTGTGGTTGCTTCCATTAGCTGTATCTACGGTTTGGGAATTCCCACTGAATACCTCAAAGCCTCTATCCCTCTACGGGTAGGCATGGAGCTAAACCAGCGTCAGGTGCTCAGAGACCTAGCCTCGGTGCAGTACACCCGCAATGACCTCGACCTCGGCCGGGGGCGCTTTCGCGTCAAAGGTGACGTGTTAGAAATTGGTCCAGCCTACGAAGATCGCATTATTCGAGTCGAGTTTTTTGGTGATGAAATCGATGCGATTCGCTATGTGGACCCGGTCACGGGCACCACAATTCAAAGCATGGAAGCGATCAATATCTACCCGGCCCGTCACTTTGTTACCCCAGATGACAAGTTAGAAGCGGCCTGTAACGGGATTCAAGAAGAGCTGAGAGAACAGCTGGAGCTGCTGGAAAAAGAAGGTAAGCTGCTAGAGGCACAGCGTCTAGAACAGCGCACTAAGTACGATCTAGAGATGCTGCGAGAGGTCGGCTACTGCAACGGCGTAGAAAACTACTCGCGACATCTAGCCGGACGTCATGCCGGAGCCCCGCCTGAATGCCTTCTCGATTACTTTCCTGAAGACTGGCTGTTGGTGATTGATGAATCCCACGTTACCATTCCTCAGCTGCGAGGTATGTACAACGGCGACCAGGCCCGCAAGAAAGTCCTGATCGACCATGGATTTCGTTTACCCAGCGCCGCCGACAATCGCCCTCTTAAGGCAGACGAATTTTGGGAAAAGGTCAAGAACTGCATCTTTGTATCGGCTACACCAGGAGAGTGGGAGCTAGATATCTCTGAAAAGAGAATCGTCGAACAAATCATTCGACCCACAGGGGTGCTCGACCCGGAAATTTTTGTGCGACCGACAACAGGTCAGGTAGACGACCTGCTAGGAGAGATTAAAGACCGCGTCAGCCGTAATGAGCGCACCCTAGTGACGACATTGACCAAACGGATGGCAGAAGACCTCACTGAGTATTTTGACGAACATGGGGTGAGAGTCCGCTACTTACATTCTGAAATTCACTCGATTGAGCGCATCGAGATTATTCAGGATTTGCGCAATGGTAATTTTGACGTGCTGGTGGGGGTCAACCTGCTGCGAGAAGGATTAGATTTACCCGAAGTCTCATTAGTGGCTATTTTAGATGCCGATAAAGAAGGATTTCTTCGGGCAGAGCGCTCGCTGATTCAGACGATGGGCAGGGCGGCGCGTCACGTTCAAGGACAGGCAATTCTCTATGCCGACAATCTCACTGACAGCATGGCTAAAGCCATTGATGAAACTGAGCGTAGACGCGCTATTCAAGCGGCTTACAACAAAAAGAACGGCATTGTACCCACTCCCATTGTGCGGCGTAAGAGCAACGCGATTCTCTCATTTTTGGAAGTATCGCGGCGTCTCAATGCCCAGGAGCTAGAAGAAGTCTATGAGCACAGTGACGATCTGGCTCTAGAAGATATTCCAGAGCTGATTGGCCAGCTGGAAAAACAGATGAAAGCGGCTGCCAAAGAACTAGACTTTGAAGAAGCTGCCAAGTTTCGCGATCGCATCAAGCATTTGCGTGAAAAACTGCTAGGCAAACGCACACCCAGCTGAGTCCTACGGCTTGTCTTTGGTGTAATAGCGATATAAAGACACCAGCATCACCTTGAGGGCCCGATTGAGACCGTCTGAGGTTTCTAGACAGTGGGCTAAAATCGTCAGCTTGCTTTCAAAGTCGCTGTAAGTAGGGCAGTACTCAAACGTTTCTTGCAGCAGGTCCCGCAGCGTCTTGGTATGAAAAATTTGTTGCTGCAAAGGGCTGTTGGCATAGGGGCCATAGAGAACAGAATACAGCAGCACTCTGACCTGGTTGATATCGCACTTTTGGGTCAGTTCCTGCTCTAGAGGGCTCAAGCTATCAGGAGTCGCCACCACCGGCATCGCGGTGGTTCTGTACAGCGGTCGAAATGCGCGTAAAATCTCGCGCGCAATGATCTGGGTACTGGCCCGCGTCGGCTGATGCTTTAGCACATCGACCAGACGCTGCTTTAGCTCTGAAGGCGTTGGCGACTGGCGATGGGTCATCTGCACCAGACTGAGCAAATCAGTACTCGCGGTCTCTGCAATTTTGCCGCGAGCCTGTCCTAAATAGCCCAGGAAAGTTTTGATAATGTCTAGATTTTCAGACTGATATAGAGCATCCAGTACCGGCTTATATAGCTCCACTTGAGACTGAGACTGGACTGATGCCGATAGATTGGCCGCCTGTTGGTCGGTCGAAGGAGTCAATGTCTGCGCAGGCAAAAAAACGTAGCGCAGATAGTAGACAATCACATTTGCGATCGCAACATACAGCTTTTTGCGATTGAGACTGTAGGCTTTCTGATATAAGCTGTCGCGACACTGACGCAGGCTAGAATAACGTCCTAAAACGACGTTTACCAGCGATTGCAACGAAACATTGTTTAGGGTAGGCCCCTCATTTTCCCACGTTCCATAGCACACACAAAACAAGAGCTTTTTAATTCGTACATGCTGGGAGTGCTGCATTAGACTGCTCACTGCCTGCTCGACGGCATCTTGTTTGGTGGTGAATGTCAGTTGGGAATAGTCAATCGAAAGACCGTCAGGGGACATGGTAGTTGGCGGCAGATGGCAGTGCTATTGAGCTTGACTAATATTCTTATCTTAGGACGAAATTGGCTACTTCAGTTCACCTACCTTCATTAGAATTGGTCGAATTCGTTAAGTTAAATATTCATAACTTTACAGAACATAAAGATACATCAAGTATGATTGATACTTAGTGGCCCACCGTCGCCATTGCGGCTCTTTAGCCACCGCTGAATCGTGTATTGACGGAATGTTGAGTCAGCGCCTGCATATCAAAGCTTTCAAAAACCAAGAAGAGAGAAATCGAGATTTTTAGATAATTTGCTCAGTTTCTCGATCAAATAGATGAATACGATGGCTGTCTATTTGCAAAACCACCGTTTCCCCCGGTGTGACTGTGGCTCTAGGATCCAATCGGGCCACAACTTCGCTCCCGTTGGCTAATGTGGCGTAGACGATCAGCTCATGCCCCATGAGCTCAATGACAGAAATTTCCGCTTTGATATCGATTGGGTTAATGCCAGGGGGCCGGTAGTTGGGATGATAGATACCTTCGGGACGAATCCCTAAAATAACGGAACGATTTAGATACGGAGCCAGACGATCGGAGGAAGTCGACAGGGGTAGCTCAAAGCTGGCTGCTTTGGCAAACAGACCGTCATCGTGACTGTCTATAGTCACCTCCAAGAAATTCATAGATGGACTGCCTAAAAAACCCGCTACAAAAATGTTGTTGGGCTGCTCATAAATGGTCTGAGGCGTGTCAACTTGTTGCAGAATGCCTTGGTTCATAATGGCAATCCGGCTACCCATGGTCATCGCTTCGACCTGATCGTGGGTGACATAAATAAAGGTTGTTCCCAACCGCTTATGCAGCTTGTTCAATTCAGCCCGAGCCTGAACCCGTAGTTTGGCATCCAGGTTTGAGAGGGGTTCATCCATCAAAAACGCAGACGGGTTGCGCACAATGGCCCGACCCACGGCCACCCGCTGTCGCTGTCCGCCAGACAGCTGCTTCGGCTTACGCTCTAAAAGAGCCTCAATCCCTAGCTGCTGAGCCGCCTGCTGCACCCGTTTTTGAATGTCTGTTTTGGCAACACCTTGGAGTTCTAAGCTAAAGGCCATGTTGTCAAATACGCTCATGTGAGGGTAAAGCGCATAGGATTGAAACACCATGGCGATATCACGATCTTTGGGAGGGAGATCGTTGACTCTGCGATCGTCAATGTAGAGATTGCCGCTGCTAATACTTTCTAGTCCGGCGAGCATGCGTAGAGAGGTAGTTTTGCCGCAGCCAGAGGGACCGACTAAAACCAAAAATTCGCGATCGCAAATTTCCAGGCTGAGGTCTTTTACCGCGACGTACCCATTTTCATACTGTTTGGTAACGCGCTCAAACCGAACACTGGCCATGGCTGTCTTCCTGCTGCTCTACTCCCACCTCAAAATAGTAACGGCTAATCATGATAGATAGTAATGGCAGCCGCTAAACCTCGCCATCCATCAGCAATTCACCAAAGCTATGACAGATAAACCTAAGTTGCTTGGTCAGATAGAGTCCGTCGTCAATAGCATTATGGGCGTGCAAACGGAGGATATCCCCCAGAAAGACGCTGGCACCGATAGCACTGCCGACTGGCGCGCTATCGGGACTTACATTGCCGGAACGCTGGCTCAAATGGGGCTGATGCTCGTTGCACTGTGGGGGCTACAGGAATTTACCGTGGGCTGGTCAGGGGCCCTAGGCAAGGGAATTGCGATCGCATTTTTTACCCTGGTTGCTATCCGTTCTCGACTGTTCTCTCCCCTGGACAACGCCCGCAGTCGCACCACCTACAGTAGCGTCGTTCGTCCTGGCTGGGCACCGCCTCCGCTAGCATTTCCCATCGTTTGGATGAGCATCGGCGTTTTACGAGTGATTTCGTCCTATTTAGTGTGGCAGACGCTGGGACAGACCTATTTATCGTGGCCCTTAGCCATCTTTATGATGCACCTAGCCCTGGGGGATACCTGGAATACTATCTTTACCGTCGAGGGGCGTTTGGGGGCAGCAGTCCCGGCTGTACTGGCAGGCCCTTTAGCCTCATCCATCTTGGTAACGGCAGTTTACTGGCAAATTGTCCCCTTAGCGGGACAGCTGCTGCTGCCGATGGTCATTTGGCTAGGAATCGCCAGTGCATTAGTCCTCTCCATCTGGCAGCTCAATGGAGCTGAGCCCTGGTATCCGCTGCAGTTGGAGCAGTAGCAGAGACCCTGAGGGCAGGTATAAGCAGCTCTTATTTTTTAGACATTAGCGACAACTTTGTTGTCCTGCTGACGACGTGCTTTAGCAAAAAGACCGGCAGCAGCGGCTCCTAGCCCAAGCAGCATACCAGGCTCAGGAACTTGCTCTGTTTCATCCGTGTAGTCGCCCAGTTTGACCAGACGTGCAAACATATGAGCTTCACTGGTACCGTGCTCCTGGGAGATAAAGTCGGTAACCGCTCCAGCATCAAAATCAGCCGTATCATTAAAGCCAACCAGCTCAAGGGTGTATTCCTCCCCTTCATATTCAAAGCTGTTCTCAGCATTAAGAGCAAAGTCCCAAGTGATTTTGTCAGAACAGCCAGCTCCTATCGTTTGATAGGGGCAAACACCGCCATCATGGGCACTCGCCTGGTTATCAGTTTCTTCAACGCTGAGGGCAAAATCGAACTGTTGCTGCCCGATACCTACATCACCAAAGTCTAGCTGCAGGCTAAAATCCGCTTTGGTCGCATCGCGCCCGTCCAGCCAAATCGTATTGTTGTAATGCTTTAAGGTACCAATATTAAAGACCTTGCCCACCTGCAGAGCTACATTGTTAACTCCACCAAATCCGAGCCCACTCTTTTTGGCAGTGTAGTCTCGATGCCAGCCATATTGGTAATCTTTGCTACCATCGACCGTTTGATACCACCCATAGTCCCAGTTCCACTTCGTACCACCCTCAAAGTTCTTATTGGTGTTGCTATAGACACCGTCACCCCAGCGAACTTGAGAAACGCCATTAATATCAATGAACTCTACATAGTTGTCATCATGATTATTGGCGTAGTTGATAACAGACGGTTCATAATCACTAAAGTTGTTGTTAACAGCAGCTCGGCCAACGGTTTTGCCATTTGATAATCGAGCATTGTTAAAAATAGCAGAGGTGCCAGTGAGGGTAAAGGCATAGCTAGGGGCGACCTCGACAGCGCTAATCATCACGGCGAGACTGAGCGCGGCACGAATATTGAACTTGTTCATAATAGTCTTAGTTGATTGTTGCGTAGTTGGTACGTATTTTCAGCCCCTGTAGGTCAAATTTAATACCTGAGACTGCCGCTGAGATGCTGGTAACCACGCACATCACCCTTAAAGTTTTTGTTACCCCCTTAGCTTTCTAGGAGACTTTTGTGGAGTTTCTAGAAAAGATTTAAAAATGTTGTTGGCTAGCGTTAGTCAATTCTACAGATGTGACTGAGGTGCCGGAAGTACGGTCTCCGTAGGTATCCGCCAACAGGCCATTTATCCCTAGGCAATCAACGCTGACCTGATGTTACGAGCAGCCATGGGACTGGCATATTAAAACGTGAATACCAGATGCAGAGTCCAGTCGCTATCGTTTCGAATCACTTGAATATCGCGAATAAATTCTCGAAAAAAGAAGCGTCGCTCGGGTTCCGAGAGATCTTCCCAAAATTGAGGAATACTGACCGCCTGGGCCAGTTCTTTTAGGTTGACCGGGGGCAGCTGGGCCAGCGACTGACTCAGCTGGGCAATTTCGGTCTGTACGCTGTAGGTACGCAGCTCGGCGGTCGTCTGATCCAAGATGCCTGTCGCTACCAGCTGAGGGAGCTGGGTCAAGACTGTTTGCTTGGCTGCGATCGCAGCCTCTAACGTCTGCTTAGGTCGGCTGCTCAGGGGCGGCAGCTGATCTACCGCCTGAGGTAACTCTACACAAATCGCCTCAATCGTTTTAGTCAGCAGTGCCCCATAGGGCAGTGCCTTACACTGACCTGGGCAGCTAGTAGCCCGCATATAGATATAGTCCTGAGACCGACGATGGGCACTGACCCGACTCACCGTGAGTTTTGCCTGGCAGGTTTGACAGGTGACTAGCCCTGCCAGCGAACGGGCGGCACTGGCCGTCTTAGGCGGGAGGGTGCGATTACGTCGCAGCAGTCGGTCAATCTGGGCCGCTTCGTCTGCTTCTAGTAAAGGGCGATGGGTGTTGAGCACGGTGCCACCGTCGCCATAGCGGGTATGGCCTCGATAGATCGGATGCTTCAGCCAGCGTCGCCCGGTAGAGGCTGAGACCTTTTTACCGTATTGCTTCGCGATATGGCGCACCGCTCCTCGCAGCGAACCATAGAGCAAAAACTGTTCAAAGAAGGCTTTGAGCACCGGGGCGGCTGTCCGGTCAATCACATAGCCCTGCTTACCCCGACGATATCCATAGGGAGCTTTACCCGGCGGCGGTAGCGCTTTAAGTCGTTTAGCCGCATGTCCCTGACGAATTCGCCGCTGACGATGGGCCATTTCCACTTCAGCCAAGACTACCGGCAGCTGCACATTAGCGGTGCCAGGTGCCGGGGTTTGATACACCTGGTCTGTCGCAATCACGGTCGTCCCCGCCGCTTCTAGGGTCGCCAGGGTCTCGGCCACCGCTGGTAAAGAGTCTCCTAGCTCATCTAATCGCCGGACTAGCAGGTAGGTGGGTGCTGTCGCTGCTAGCAGCTTTTGCAGCTGTGGCCGGTTGGCAACAAGGGTCGTATCTTTATAGACATGATCGACTTCCCAGCCCCAGATGCTGTCATCAATTGGCGGTTCCAAACGAGGATCGGTGTAAAGATAGGCAGCGATTTGCATACAGCGCAGGTAGTGTTTGCCGGGTCCAGCAGCACAGGCCCCTAAGCTATCGCTTCTGTTATGGTCCTTGCCCAAAAAACTGGATCAATCTTTAGATTTTTTCTGGTTTGGCGGGTGCGCTACACTCCAATGGAAGCTGGTGTCGCGAAACCAACGAAAAATAATCTAAAAATCAGCAACGACAACCCACACAGATGATCTTGCCCTTAATGCTGCTGCTCCTGTTAGTCAGCTGTGGTCGCTCAAACACGCCCGAAGACGCGCCCGACACGGCCGAAACAACTGAAGCAGCCCCCGAAACTGATCCCGAAACTGACGTGGAGCAGCCTGCGGCTGAGACCACCCCCGAGACGCCACGTTCTGAGCCCGCTGATACAGCTGAGGAAACTACTCGTCCTGCACCTGTAGCCCTCACTAAACAAGACTGTGGGCAAATGGCCACCCAGTTGGAAATGAACCAGTGCGCCGCCGAGAACTACAGCATCTCTGACAAAGCGCTAAACCAGATCTATCAAGACGTTCGCCAGAGTCTGAATGATACGGCTAAAGCGCAGCTCACCACCGCTGAAGAACGCTGGATTGTCTTTCGAGATGCCCAATGCACCTTTGAAAGCGACCGATATGAGGGTGGCTCGATTGCGCCCTTGATTCAAGCGAGCTGTATGGAGCAGATTACCGATAATCGCATTGCGGCTCTAGAGCAGTCGGACCAAACTCAGCTCAGCTATGCTGACGCCGACGCCCAGCTCAACGACGTTTATCAACAGATACAGGCACTGCTTGACGAATCACGCGCCGAGACACTCACCGATGTCCAGCTAAGCTGGCTAGACTACCGGGATGCCCACTGCGACTATGAGGCCAGTCTGCCGGCCGGCCCTGCTCGGAATACTTGTTTGGCCGAGCTGACTGAAACTCGGGTTTGGCAGCTGGAGGCGCTGCAAGACGAGCTATCCCTATAGGCTGGACGGATGGATAATGGCAATTGAGTTTCTGGAATAGTGTCATAGATGACTATATATAAAGGGCTGCTGGCTCTGGCCCTATCGCTAGTCGGAGGGTATGGCGCGATTTGTGTCGGACTATATTTCTATCAAACCAGACTGATATTTAAACCAACGGCCTTATTAACTCAAACGCCTGCCGATAGGCAAATAGCCTACGAAGACGTTTGGATCGATCGTCAGGGCCAAACAGCACCTGCGGGGAAGGGGCTGCACGGCTGGTGGTTGCCAAGGCTGTCAGGCCCACTGCAGCCGCTAACGCTGCTGTATCTCCATGGCAATAGTGAAAATATCGGCGCTAATTTGGGGCTGGCCCACCGCTATCAGCAAATGGGTTTTAACGTACTGCTGGTGGACTATCGCGGGTATGGGCTGAGCCCTGGCCCTTTTCCCAATGAACAGCGGGTTTATGAGGATGCGATCGCATCCTACATTTACCTCACCCAAACGCGTCAGATTTCTCCCCAGCAGCTTTGGCTGTTTGGTCATTCCTTGGGCGGTGCCATCGCCATTGAGGTGGCCACCCAGCGTCCGGCAGCGGGTCTAATTATACAAAGTACCTTTAGCTCCATGCTAGAAGCCGTCAGACTGAGCGGGCAGTATGACTGGATACCCGTCAGCTGGATTTTGACCCAGCGGTTTAATTCCATTGCCAAAGTACCGCAGCTGTTGCTGCCGGTGCTCTATATCCATGGGGTAGAAGACACCACGACAGCGGCTGCAATGTCAGAGCAGCTGCACACAGTATCGCCCGCACCCAAACAGCTATGGCTGGTGCCTGAAGCCGGCCACAACAACGTTTCTGACACCGCTGGAGCCGCCTACGCTACAACTGTCGAAACCTTTGTTCAGCAAACGCAACCCGCTGTGTCTATTCAACCCCACGCGACTCCCGTAGAATAGACGATGGAGTTATAAACCAAATAGCCAATCACGGCTCGTAATTAAGGAGAACGGCAATGCCCGAGGCAGTTGGATCGCTAGAGACAAAAGGGTTTCCCCCTGTGCTAGCCGCCGCAGATGCGATGGTAAAAGCAGGACGAGTCACGTTGGTTAATTACATTCGAGCCGGTAGTGCTCGCTTTTGCATCAATATTCGCGGCGACGTCTCTGAGGTCAAAGCGGCCATGGCAGCGGGTGTGGAAGCTGCAGAAAATGCCTATGGTGGCGTTTTAGAAACATGGGTCATCATCCCTCGTCCCCATGAAAACGTCGTTGCCGTACTCCCCATTGACTTTAGTGAAGACGTACAGCGGTTCCGCAACGCGGTTGAGCAGCCTATTTTGCCAGGTAGACGTTAGAAATTGGTAGGGGCACGATGGTGGGGACATTGCATGCAACGTCCCCACCATCGTAAAGAGATTTAGGTTAGTCGGAGGTGCGGAGGCTGGCTTCAGGTTCCCACAGACAGACGGCATAGCCTTTTGCTGTGGATGCGATCGCACTTCTATTACCTCGCCGCGTAAACTTAGCCGCCAGCTCCAGGGATGCTAGAGCATCCAACCCCGACTGGTAGACGCTGTAAAAGTCATCGCCGTGATGTACGGCCACCATCGGCTGGATCACATCGGGTGTCTGCACATAGCACTGGTGATACTGTTTAGCATCGCCCAGGATAAGACATAGGGCGGGACCACAGGTGGGCCATTCGATACTATTTTTCGTGCGCTCAAGCACTTGGGCATCAGGCTCTAGTGCCCACATCACGTAGCTATCACCTTTCTGCGTGAGTGCCAGCTGGTCTCCTTGTTGAGCCAGTTTGCCCAGGGCCTTCATAGCGGCTTCAGCACTATCAAACCGACGAAACAGACTGTAGTAGTGGTCGTCTATTTTAATAGCAGGCAGTTTGGTATCAACATCTGGAACCTTAATATGACAGGGACTGTACTGACCTTTGTAGGTCAATAGCTTGCAAGCAGCGACAGACATTAGGAACTCACAGGAACAAATTGGGCACCGTCTTAGAGCACATCTGCCGAAAACTGCCGAACTCCAGCAATTACAGACAAAGCGACCCTTGAGTCGAACAGCCAGATAAATTCTAAAGGCTGAACATGAGACAAACACCCCAGAAGTTGCCGAGTTTCATCGGCACGATTACTGAAGTGCAGTGATAGAGTATCTAATACGTTGATTAGCGAAAAACATGCAGGCCCTTGCGGACACCCCCATTACATTTCCCTTAATGGCCGTTGTTGGTCAGGATGCAATTAAGCTTGCCCTATTATTGGCCGCCGTCGATCCCGGCTTAGGTGGCGTTGTGATTGCAGGTCGGCGAGGAACTGCTAAGTCGGTATTAGCAAGAGGGCTGCACCAGCTGCTGCCGCCCATCGAGATTATCAAAGAATCTTGTGCCAACGCGGACCCCAACAACAGACGGGAATGGGATGATGCAACCATAGAGCGCTTTAGCAACAGCGAGTCTGAGGATTTGCCCACCCAGGTGATTCCGGCTCCTTTTATTCAGATCCCCCTAGGAGTAACCGAAGATCGGCTGCTGGGGTCGGTAGATGTGGCCAAATCGATTCAGACCGGTGAGTCTGTCTTTCAGCCAGGGCTGCTGGCAGAGGCCCATCGCGGCGTGCTTTATGTGGATGAGGTTAATTTGCTCGACGAGCAGATTTCTAACCTGCTGCTGGGCACGTTGACCGAGGGACGCAACCAGATTGAGCGCGAGGGCATTAGCTTTCAGCATCCGTGTAAGCCACTGCTGGTAGCCACCTACAACCCAGAAGAAGGGGCATTACGACAGCATTTGTTAGATAGGATTGCGATCGCGCTTTCCGCTGACCGTGTCCTCACCATGGAGGAGCGAGTAGACGCCACCGAGCAGGCCACCAACTACGCCGACGGTCCCGAAAGCTTCCTAGCTGGCTACACCGACGAAATCGACAATCTCAAGACCCAGATTATCCTGGCTCGCGAGTGGCTAAAGGACGTAGTGATTACCTCCGACCAGGTGGAGTATCTGGTCACTGAGGCGATTCGAGGTGGGGTAGAAGGCCACCGCGCCGAACTATTTGCGGTTCGAGTAGCCAAAGCCAGCGCCGCCCTAGAAGGTCGCACCGAAATCAACGCCGACGATCTGCGCCGTGCGGTAGAGCTAGTGATTATTCCCAGAGCGCTCAACCGGGATCAGCCACCGCCAGAAGATGAGCAGCCGCCACCGCCACCGCCACCGCCGGAAAACAAACAAGAGGACGAACAAGACGAGTCTCAGGAGAATGACGACGACGAAAACGATGACGAGGACGAGCAGGACGAGGAACAAGAAGAATCTCCTCCCAGCATTCCAGAAGAGTTTTTGTTTGACCCAGAAGGTGTGGTTCTAGACCCGTCGCTGCTGTTGTTTGCCGAGACCATGAGCAAACAGGGTAATTCCGGCAGCCAGAGTTTGGTGATATCTGAAGATAGAGGCCGCTATATCAAACCCATTTTGCCCCAGGGACCGGTACGACGCATTGCGGTAGATGCCACTCTGCGGGCAGCGGCACCCTATCAAAAAGCTCGGCGGGCCAGACAGCCCGAACGCAAAGTAATTGTCGAGCAGGGTGATATTCGCGCCAAGCGCCTAGCGCGTAAAGCAGGCTCGCTGATCATTTTTGTTGTCGATGCATCGGGTTCAATGGCGCTTAATCGGATGCAGTCGGCCAAAGGTGCGGTGCTTAGTCTGCTGACCGATGCCTATCAAAATCGCGACCAGGTGGCGCTAATTCCGTTTAGAGGAGAGCAAGCTGACGTGCTGTTGCCGCCGACGCGTTCGATCACCTCAGCTCGACGGCGGCTGGAGACCATGCCCTGCGGCGGGGGGTCGCCCTTGGCCCACGGTCTGAGTCAGGCGGTGCGCGTCGGAACCAACGCCCAGCAGTCGGGAGATACAGGCAAAGTAGTGATTATTGCCATCACCGACGGTCGGGGCAATGTGCCACTGGCACGATCGCTAGGCGAACCGATGGATGAAGATGAAAAGCCAGATATCAAGGCCGAACTGTTGGACATTGCCGGTCGGATTCGCATGACCGGATTTCAGCTGCTGATCATTGATACCGAGCGCAAGTTTGTGTCTACCGGCTTTGGTAAGGAGCTGGCGAAGACCGCAGGCGGGAAATATTATCAGCTGCCAAAAGCAACGGATAAAGCGATTGCTAATATGGCACGCGGCGCGTTGGCGGATCTGCAGTCGTAGTGATGCATTCGAGTTCTCTTTTGTTCGGCAGCAACTGCTCGGCAATCTATTCTAGCGGCTGCACTCGATCGGATGGCCAGTAGATTTTGTAGGCTGGTCCTAGAATGTTAGCGTCCGGGACATATCCCCAAACGTGGGAATCATAGCTGCTTGAGCGATTGTCACCGAGCACAAAATAGCTGTTGGCAGGCACGGTTTCAGGTCCCCACTCGTAGACAGCTGGTGTTTGAATATAAGGCTCTGTCAGCGGCCGCTCGTCAGTATAGACACGACCTTCTCTGACGGCTATCTGCTGACCTGGCAGACCAATCACACGTTTTACATACAGAGGATTCTCGGGTATCTGAGAGAGATTTTCGAGAGCCTGATTGGGTGGGGTAAAGACAACAATATCGCCAACGTTAGGCTGATACGTCTGACTACGTCTGACAAAGAGACGATCCTCGATTTGTAAGGTCGGCACCATTGAATCGCTAGGCACAATACACTGCTCAACTGTCTGGCGAATCCAACCTGGGGTTGAACTTAAAACCAGTCGTACGATTAAGAGACCCACCACTAGCAGCGCGATCGCATCCGAACTACGTCCTACCCGATGGCGAGAGCTGACATACACGTGATAACAGCTCAGCGCCCAAATCAGCGGTGGCACCGGTACCAGCTGAGGAACAGAATTGGCTAGCCAGGCGCATACAACTCCTGTGAGCAAAAATAATCCACCAACCAGGGCCTGCTGCAGATACAGGTGTCCCAGACCAGGCAACAGCTGTGATAAAAAAACGGCATACCAGGGGTCAGACTTTCGAGGAACTGAAATCCGGGTGGCGTATCCTGGCTGGGTACCGCGATAGGCATCCAAAATGCTAAAGCTGTATACGACAACAAGACTTACTATCGTCCAGAGCCCATACAAGGTTTGGCCATTGGCATCAAAAATGGACCAAACAGCATAGCCGAGCATCGCAACGGTGATCAGTATCAGGCTAATTCCTTTGGTCCAAAACGCACTATACAGCTGCCCCAGGCCTGGAAACACCAGCGAATAGTTGACCGCCAGCCAGGGGTTTAGGCGATTTGTCGTAACTGACCGAGATGATTTCATTTCGAGAATCCGGCAACGCCCGTTTTATAGCAAACGTCTTCAACAATGTCACCAGTGCTATGGGTATCCGCTAATGTGACCGTTATGCTAGCAATCTCTTTTAGCGAGCGCCATGGGGTTGCCTTAGGTTTATCTGATGGAGAGGGCGCGATCTCAAACCGCACCCATTTAGGGGAATGCAGCACATACATACGCGATCACAACTTGACAGCGCCCATGCATACCGACACCGCCGCCAGTGGATCGGCATAATGCAAAGATTATCTATTTATTCAAAACATTCATGATGCTGATGTCTGACCATAAATATGGTTTGCTGTGAAGGTAGCATCAATCCTGCAGAGAAAAGTTGATATGTCTATTGCAATCTGGATTGCCTTCATCATCGCATCCATAGTCCTACTCATCATTCCGGGGCCAACTATTCTCACAGTCATTAGCTACTCGTTATCTCATGGACGGCAGGCAAATATTCCTCTCGTGATGGCAGTGTCTCTTGGCGATTCGACGGCTATGACGATGTCTCTTCTGGGGTTAGGCACTATCCTGGCTACCTCGGCTTTTTGGTTTGGAGTTATTAAATGGATCGGTGGTTTGTATTTACTCTATCTAGGTGTCAGGCTTTTACTAGCAGATGTTTCTTCGAGCAATGTGACCGCCCTTAGACAATCTAGCCCTCGCTGGAAACTGTTTGTAAATACCTACCTAGTGACTGCTCTCAATACTAAAGGTATTATTTTCTTTGCTGCGTTTTTGCCTCAGTTCATCAACACTGGCGCCAGAGTTGCCCCTCAACTCTGGATTCTTGCCCTCACGTTTATAGCGCTATCTACTATCAATGCCACACTCTATGTCCTTTTTGCAGGTTCAGCCCGTAGACTACTCGCGTCCTCGAGAGTAAGGCGACGTTTTAACTTGGCTGGTGGCTCAATGCTTTCAGTAGCGGGCTTATGGACATTAATGTCAAAGCAACCTACCTGATGTATTGAGGAACTGGTTCTAATTTGGCTAGTAACTACGAGAGAAGAATGGACTAACCGAATTGCCAAAGTTCTCCTATAAGGCAAGATAACACTGCGTTGCAACGACGGAGCATAAGCGAGTTCATCAGAAGCCAAAGTATTGGCAAAAGTTTGACACCAAGCTAGATTAAGACGGCTGGTTACCTGCAATATAGGACTGTGCTGTGTGGAGCTGTGCGACCATTTCTGTACGCGACGAGACGCTTAGCTTACGGAACATTCGCTTCAGAGCCTGTTTGACAGAATTCTCGGTAATCCAAAGTTCATTTCCGATTTCTGCATTGGTGCGTCCTAAAGCAACCAGATGGGCGATCTGTAATTCACGAGGTGTTAATGGCTTAGTGCCCGATGGTTGTTGCCGAGGTCTGATTGGGCTTTGCGCGACTCGCGCGGCTGCAGTCCAAGTAGACAAATGCAAACAAACGGCACCTAGATCTGCTAAATCCTGATTGTCAAAGGCTGGCATCGATTTTTCACGAGTGCAACCTATCGTACCGATTAACTGACCGCCATTAACAATCGGCCCTGCCATGACATGCCAGTGATCCGGACGAGGACAGATCAGCTTCCAAGCTTTGGGTGTTGTTACCAGTCCTTCGTGAACGGGAGTATGACATTCTGCAAGGTAGCGGGCTACAGGATTATGTTCAAGAGATAAAGCCATTTTGAGAACGCTTTGCAGCTTGCGTTCGGCCAAGAGCTGGTCAAAGAAAAAGATTCCTGAGCGCTTGGCAGCAAAGTACTCACCCACCTTTGGTGCCATGTGCAATCTCAGCTCATCCTCATGCTTAAACTGATGAATTTCTTCAAATAAAAGCTTTAAGGAAATCGTCATAGCAGCTAAAAGAGTACTCGATCGAGGACTATGCGCAGTGGGTTCGCATTTCTACTATAAGGATAGTTCACTTGCAATGACCACAAGGACATCCGTACATGACTGATTCACAAACGTACACCATTGGTTTAGTCTTTTACCCTGGTATGACCGCGTTAGATATGGTGGGGCCGCAGCAAGTTTTTAGTGCTTTGCCTGGTGTGAAATTGCATCGAATCTGGAAAAGCTTGACTCCCATTACGTGCGATGACGGATTGGTTATTTTGCCGGATACAACCTTTTCAAACTGCCCACCCTTAGACGTCATTTGTATCGGCGGCGGCCTAGAACAGCAGGCAGTTATAGACGATCTAGAGATGCTTGACTTTCTTCAAAAACAGGGCAGAATTGCGAAGTTTGTCACCTCTGTGTGTGGTGGCTCAGAGTTTCTCTCAAAAGCGGATCTGCTACAGGGGTATCGCGCAGCGACGCACTGGGGAATGCGTGAACAGCTGATGGCAAATCCAGGGGTTGAGGTTGGCACCGAGCGTGTTGTTATGGATCGTAATCGCATCACGGGCGGCGGTGTGACAGCAGGAATCGATTTTGGCTTAGCGATCGCAAGTATCCTTTACGGGGAAGAGACTGCCAAGATTGTTCAATTATTAATGGAATACGATCCCGCCCCTCCCTTTAATGTGGGTTCGCCCGAGAAAGCAGGGCCCGAATTGGTCAAAAAAGCACTGTTATTTATGCAAAAGATGTCAAATTTAGACATTGAAAAATCAGCAAGCTGACATGACTATTTCTTCAAAAAGAGAACACGATATTGTCACTGCAGGCTGGATAAACGTTAGTTTTTACACGACTTCTATCATCTTTAATATTTGCTTAATTGCGCAGATATTGACAGTGGGTGTTGCTTACTTCAGCGATCCTGCCTGGTGGAATCTTCACGTGGGGCTGGTGCGAGGATACAGTGGGCTATCGCTAATCTTACTAGTAGAGTCGTTGATTGCTCCATTCTCAAAGAGAATCCGATTACTTGCCGCTTCCCTGCCTGTACTGCTTAGCCTCCAGTTTTGTAGCATCCATCTCAAAACGCCTCTTCATTTAGAGATTCTTCATCCACTAATCGGCTTCACGCTATTCTACGTTTCTTCAAGCCTAGTTCATCACATATGGCGTGACGGGTTGAAACAGTCAGAGGCTATAACGCAACAGGGCCATCGGGACACGAATCAAAAACGACCTTGACAATCGCCGGAGGTGCTGTAAAAGATACTCACTATCCCAACGGACAAAAAGAGAGCTGAGTCTTTTAGCTCCTCAACGTCCGATCCTTGAGCCAAGTTAGCTACCCTAGAGGACAGCTATCCTCAAACAGAACTAGCTATGAAAAGGCGTGACTTGGGCTACGTTGTGATCGCTTTGCTGGTAGGCAGCAGCCTTTGCGTTTTCTTGACTGGTTTAGTCGCCGATACTATGGGGCTGCATCACTTTAGCTGACATAGTCAGGTGGGCTACCTTTGGATTTCCTTGGCAACAATCCACCTAATACAGACCTGGGGCCGAGTCAAGGCATTTGCTCGCAATCGTTTTCGAGCGGGATCTGCAGCTCGTTCAACGCTGCCCTCGCCTGTACAAATTTCAAGCGAAGTCTCGATCGCCTCTCCGGCAGCAGATAGCGTCGAACCTGAGAAAACACTCCCCTTGCTGGAAGTACCGAAAAGAATTTTAGGGCGGCGCTATCTGTATTTTACCCCTAACTCACTTATCTCAGCTGCTGTATCTGGCTCACGGCATTACTTAGGAAAAGAGAGAGTTTTGAGTAGTGCCGTCCTCCGGAGCCCTATATCCCCTAGAGCTTTATCCCACCTACCGCCATGTGTTGATGGAAGCTGGGCACCTAGGCTAAAACCTATATTTAGCGGCCACGGCTTTGGGACTAGACGTTTACGGCATTGGGGCGTTTTTAGATACTCCTTTAAACCAATTGCTAAACCTGGATGGCGAACAGGAAGCTGCTCTCTATTTGGTGACGGTGGGAGGACAGTAAAATAGAAAATGAAGTAGATGAGCGATAGGGAACACCTGCTGATTTTGCTATCAGATGTCAGATCAGTGTGTTTCACATTAAAAATAATGAAAATTGATGCAAAAGAGATACTGTAGGGATTTATAAGCTATAAACAGAAACCGTATCTAAAAGAATGTTTCCAACCCTTACGATTGATTTTTGACCAAGTTTCGATATATAAAACCTGAGACTGATATGGACAACAGCAAGCGTGAGCGGCTGATTTTAGTTATTGACGATCACCATGACCATTTAGCGGTTATCAAGCAAGTACTGGCCGACAGCACTATTCCTTGTCAGGTCTTTACTGTCTCTAGCGGTAGTCAGGCTATTGATTTTCTGCGCCACCGGGGCGATTATCAGCAGGCTCCTCGACCCGATCTAATCTTGTTGGATTCCCATCTGTCTGATGGCAACGGCCAAACCGTTCTTTCAGAGGTCAAAACGGACGAGTCTTTACGTCGTATTCCCACGATTGTGCTGAGCCCGACAGCCGACCGTGATAGCGTAATCAACAACTATCAGCGTCAGTGTAATAGCTATGTAATGAAACCTCAAGATTTAATCCATCTGCAAGATGTTATGCAGGTGATCGAATCTTTCTGGCTTAATATTGTAACGCTGCCCTCAAACTAACTCAACTCATCAACACAAATTGAACTACCTACTCTATCTTTTTATGCGTCAATAGATATTTAGTCATCATGTAAAAGCCTTGCGTTTCCGACATTCAAGGTGTTGCAGAAGACATATTCTAGAAGCTTCTTTTTTATTTAATTATTCGATCAGAGCGTTTGTTAGAGTCGTGAGATATTCTGCAAGATAACTATCGAAATTATGCGCCAAACGAACAGAGTCTGTCGGTCGTTTGTTGGGCGTCTACTTCCCTGATGTCCATGGAGGACAGTATGGTACGCACAAACCTGACTCAATTAGACCCTAGCTTGGCCGCGTTAAAGCAACCTACGATCAACAATCTCACCAAAATTCAATCCCACGGCGTTGTCCTGGTACTCGACCCAGACGATCTAACGGTGTTACAAACAAGCACCAACACAGTTGATGAGTTTGCCATAGACCCTAGAAACGTAATCGGCAAATCCTTAGATGAAATTTTAGACCCCTTTCAGGTTGAGCAATTTAAATCGAGACTCACAGAAGAGAAACTAGATTTTATTAATCCAGTCAAAATTTGGGTGCATCGGGACGGCGATGACTATAACGTGTTTGACGCTGTTTTTCATCGCAGCAAAGAAGGCTTTTTAATTCTTGAGTTAGAACCGGCTCTAACTCAAGAAAACATTCCTTTTCTCAGCTTCTATCATCTGGCTAGAGCCTCTATCAATCAGCTAGAACTAACGGCAGAACTCCCTGAATTTTGCCAGGTGATTGTGCGAGAAGTGCGCAAGGTGACCGGGTTTGACCGCGTTATGCTCTACCGGTTTGATGATGATGGCCATGGTGAGGTTGTCGCCGAAGAAAAATGTGACGAGATGGAACCCTATTTGGGGCTGCACTATCCCGAGTCTGATATTCCCAAAACGGCGCGTCAGATGTTCCTCTCTAATTGGATCCGAGTGATCCCCGATACGGCAGCGCCAGCAGTCGATCTCTACCCGGCCAAAAATCCGGTGACCCAACAGCCAACTGATTTAACCTACTCAATTCTTCGGAGCGCCTATCCTTGTCATCTCGACTATCTCCATAACATGGGGGTAGGCGCATCATTGACAATCTCTCTGATGAAAGACAATAAGCTATGGGGATTGATTGCCTGTCACCATCGCACGCCGAAATATGTGCCTTATGAGCTGCGCAAAGCCTGTGAGTTTCTTGGACGGGTGATCTTTTCAGAAATTGCCACTAGAGAGGAAGTGGCCGATCATGCCCAGCGGATTCGTACCGCTAACGTTCAGTCAGACCTGATCGATGCCATGTCCCAGGCCAATTACTTTGTTGAGGGCCTAGTGGGCGATCAGGCCAGTCTGCTGGAGCTGGTTGGGGCTACTGGGGCAGCGGTTTATTTTGGTAATCAGTGGACTCTGGTAGGTCGGACGCCTGCAGAGGATGAACTGAACTATTTGGCCCAGTGGCTCAAAAAACATTTAGAAGATGAGATTTTCTATACGGAATCCTTGCCGCTAGTCTATTCAGACGCCCAGCAATTTAAGGATGTGGCCAGCGGGCTATTGGCCATTCCGATTTCCAAACGTAGCTATGTACTCTGGTTCCGGCCTGAAGTGATTCAAACCGTTAACTGGGGGGGCGATCCTAACAACGCCTATGCCGTAGAAGACTCTGAAGATGGGTTACGACTATCGCCGCGGCAGTCTTTTGCGCTGTGGAAAGAAACAGTGCAGTGTAAGTCCCTGCCCTGGAAAGGATTGGAAATCAAGGCGGCTCTAGAACTGCGCAAGGCGATTGTCAATGTGGTTCTACGTCAGGCCGAAGAATTGGCTCTGTTGGCCCAAGACCTAGAACGCTCCAATGCTGAGCTGAAAAAGTTTGCCTACGTTGCATCCCATGACCTCCAGGAGCCTCTTAACCAGGTGGCTAACTTTGTGCAGCTGTTGGAAATGCGCTATAGCGAAGAGCTGGACCAGGATGCCAAGGAATTTATCAACTATGCCGTTGGTGGTGTCAGCCAGATGCAAACGCTGATCGATGACGTGCTGCTGTATTCCAAGGTGGATATTCAGGGCATCGACTGTGCTTTGACCAATGTGGATACCTCTTTGCAAAAAGCCCTGAGAAATCTTCAGGGACGGATACATGAGACCGGTGCGACGGTTACCTATGACAAAATGCCCATGCTGGTTGCCGATGGGACCCAGCTGATGCAGCTATTTCAAAATTTGATTGGGAATGCCATTAAGTTTCGCCGCTCTGAGGTGCCGCCTGAAATTCATATTGGTGTAGAGCGTCAGGAAGATGACTGGCTGTTTTCAGTACGAGATAATGGGATTGGCTTTGGCCCCGAATTTGCTGACCGGATCTTTGTAATTTTCCAACGGTTACATACCCGTGACGAGTATCCTGGCTCAGGCATGGGATTGGCTATTTGCAAAAAGATTGTTGAATGCCATCGAGGCCGGATTTGGGTTGACTCTGATGTGGATCAGGGGGCTACGTTCTATTTCACATTGACAGTTGGAGGTCGAGATCGTACCAGTGGACGCAGGACGCAAAGTTATTTTCTTGATCGAGGATAATCGCGGTGATATTCGTCTAATCCAAGAGGCCCTCAAAAGCGCAGGTACGCCCTGTGATGTTGCTGTTGCCAGAGATGGTGTAGAAGCCATGGCCTATCTGCGTCAAGAGGGGGACTTTCAACAGGCGCGTTTGCCAGATTTGATCTTGCTCGACCTTAATTTACCGAAGAAAGATGGACGAGAGGTATTGGCTGAAATTAAGGCCGACCCTAATCTCAACCATATTCCAGTTGTTGTATTGACCACATCGCGGAATGAAGATGACATATTCAATAGCTACGACCTGCATGTCAACTGCTACATTTCTAAATCCCGTAATTTAGCTCAGTTATTCACTATCATTCAAGGAATTGAAGAGTTTTGGTTGAAAACTGCTACGCTGCCCAAGCCTTTACAGGCAATCGATTAGGGTCTGGTAGCATCCAGGTGTTGCTAATTGAAGATAGTGCTGCCGATGCTCGTCTTCTGCAAGAATTTCTCAGGGAAACTCTACGGGATGAGTTTGAGCTTACCCATGTAGAACGCTTGGGGAAGGCGTTGCAGCAGCTGCAGGCTGGCGGCTACGATGTGATTTTGTTGGATTTGACCTTACCCGACAGTGATGGTCTCAGTTCACTCAATACCTTATTGGGGCAGACGCCGAGTACGCCGGTAGTAGTTTTAACCAATACCAACAATCCTGAGCTGGCGGTAGATGCGGTACGACAGGGCGCTCAGGACTATTTGATCAAACGCCAAATGCACCCTGAGGTGTTGGTGCGATCGCTACACTATGCCATTGAGCGTAAGCAACAGGCCGAAGCCCTACGAACTGCCAACGGAGAATTAGAGCATCGAGTCCAGGCTCGCACTCAGGAGTTAGAGTTAGCCAATCAAAAGCTGCGTCAGGAAGTCAACCACCGCCAGATTGCCCAAGAACGGTTAGCCTTGGCCCAAAAAGCCGGTAAAGCGGGAATTTTTGAATGGAATACCCGCTCTAACGAAGTCACCTGGAGCGCTGAGTTGGAAGCACTCTATGGGGTGCCGCGTGGTGATTTTGATGGCCATTATGACAATTGGATTAAAGCCATTCACCCGGAGGATCGCTCCCAGATTGAACAGGAACTGTGGCGCTCTATTTCCGTTGGCACCGGACTCAATGCTGAATTTAGAATCTCTCATCCCTCTGGAACTCGCTGGATTACGGTCAAAAGCAGTATTTTTAACGGCGACGATGGTAAACCCTTGAGAATGTTGGGAATCCATCTTGACATTACTGAAAAAAAGCAGCTAGAGGCCCAGTTTTTACAGGCCCAGCGGTTAGAAAGTTTGGGGGCTTTAGCCAGCGGTATTGCCCACGATCTCAACAATATTTTGACCCCAATTTTAGCGGCGGGACAGCTGTTACCCATCACCCTAACGACCATCGACAAGCGCTCACGTCAGCTGATTGAAACCCTTAACTGTAGTGCTCAGCGAGGAACCAAATTAGTTCAGCAAATTCTCTCATTTGCCCAAGATGGCAGCAGTATTAGCGATGTGTTATCCATCGGTGAGCTGTTGATAGAAACCAAGCAGATAGTACAGCAGACGTTACCCCCGTCCATCGATATCTGCTTTGATGTGGCGGCCGACCTCTGGTTAGTAAAAGGCAATGAGACCCAGCTGCATCAGGTCTTTATGAACCTCTGCGTCAATGCTCGCGATGCGATGTCTAGCGGGGGAGTTCTGAAGATATCTGCCAAAAACTTACTGATTGATGAGCCCTTTTTGCCCATGCATGACAAAGCCACCCTGGGTCCTCACGTGAAAGTCACGGTGACGGATACAGGCACGGGCATTGCCCCGGATATTCAAAAACAAATTTTTGAGCCCTTTTTTACCACTAAGGCTAAAAACAAAGGTACGGGCTTGGGGCTAGCCGCAGTGCTCAATATTGTTAAAGCTCATGGTGGCTTTATCGATATGCAGTCGGTGGTGGGTCAAGGGAGTCAGTTTCACATCTATCTGCCTGCCGATCCCCATTCGGTCCAGGTACCAACACCGTCGCTAGAGCTGCTGCGAGGGCATCAAGAGGTAATTTTAGTCGTGGATGATGACCCGGCTATTTGTAAGGTGCTCCAACTTGCATTGGAAACCTATGGGTATCAGGCTCTGGTTGCCCATGATGGTTTGGGTGCGATCTCAATGCTAGCAGAACATCGCGCTCTAGTAGACTGCATTTTAATCGATCTGATGATGCCAGATATGGATGCTCAGACGGCCATTCTGCTTTTACAGAGACTTCATCCCAGCGTCAGCATAATCGCTATGACAGCAGAGGCGATTGTCTCCATACAAACCGCCATCGTCATTGAGCTAAAGCTAAAGGCTACCCTGAGCAAACCCTTTACGACCCAAGACCTGCTGCTCGTGCTACAGAGATCGCTTGCATCTGGGTAACAGTCTGACCATCATCGTCAAAAGGACTTAAATCCTGATCCAACCGCCGGATTTAACGTGGGAATGGAAGGCGAAAAGCCCGGTAGATTTAGCCAGACTGCTGCCGAAATTGATGAAGTTAGATCGCGCTTAGAAGGCTACTCTGATGACGAATTAATAACATTCCTATACTCAAGCCTGGAACGCGCCTAAAGCAAGGAGCGGTCTACATCAATCTCAGAGATTCGGAGCGCAAAGAGTATACCGGTATGGCAAACGTTTCTGCTACTGAAGAGGATTACATTATTCCTAAAGCTGAGATTCGTTATGAGCTATGGGCTCGACTGACTGGAGAGAATAAATAATACAGTTTTGGCATCTTGATTGAATACGCCTCGACGACATTGGTTACTCGGTGGGCGGGGTCGGCATAACTACCAGCTCAGTAATATCAACACCGGGGGGTTGCGAGAGCGCAAACAAAACGGTACGGGCCACATCGTCCGGACGGAGCGCATCGGGTTTTGGGTCATCAAAAAATGGGGTATCTACCATCCCAGGCTCAATCAGGGTAACCCGTACCCCTGTACCGCGCATCTCTTCTCTCAGGTTGTACCCAATGGCTGAAACCGCCCATTTTGAAGCGGAATACATGGACCCGCTCAGCACTTTGCGACCAGCAATCGACCCTGTGATGACCACATGTCCCTGGGCTTTCTTAATCGCTTCCAGGCTAGCTCGCAGGGTATAGGCCACCCCTAAGATATTGGTATTAACAATTTTTTGCCAGGACTCCACCGGAGCCCCTGAAAAGCCCCCGGCCTCTCCACCGGTCCCGGCATTGGCAAAGACCGCATCCAGACGACCAAAGGCTTTGATGACGTCATCTACGAGCTTTTCTTGAGAAGCGTAGTCGGTGACATCGCAGGTAAAGGCGCGGACGTTATCAGACCCTAGCTCTTGCGTCAGCTGTTCAAGCTTATCCATCGACCGAGCCGCCAGAGCCAGCTGAAAATTTTGAGCAACGGCTTGGCGAGCAGTAGCAGCGCCAATACCGGAGGAGGCTCCTGTGATCAACAACGTTCGTTTACCTGACATATTCAGCACCCCAGCAGCCAAAACCTTCATGGCTATTCTGCCACAGATACGAATTGTCGGTATTTGGACAATGCTCAACAACTGTCGCTAGTTGGAACCAGTTCATGCTCGCCAGGTGGTTCTTTTTGTTCGCAGTTGAGCCGTCTAGCTAATGCGTTTACCATCTGCGTCAATCATCAGCTTCCCATCTTCCTTCGCAAAGGGGCCTGTGGGCCAGGTATCTAGTAAATCCAAGACCGCTTCGCTAGGACGACAGAGCTTAACGCCTTTAGGCGTACAAACAATAGGCCGATTGACCAAAACGGGATGGTCTAGCATGGCGGCGAGTAAGGTTTCATCATCGATATCCGGTTCTAATAACCCCAGTTCTTTAGCTGGTGATTTTGTTTCCCGCAGTGCGGCGCGTGGCGTTAGGTCTGCGGCTGCAAATAGTCCCTGAAGCTGGGGGCGAGTCCAGCCTTCTTTGAGATATTCGATAACAACCGGGTCGTAGCCCGCAGCCTGAATAATGCGAAGAACGTTACGAGACGTACCGCAATCTGGATTATGGTGAATAGCAATCATGGGGATATCTGTTCAGTCAACAGAATTAACTCTACCCTTTCAATTGCAAAAAGGCTCTCAAAAAGCCGCTGCTGATTTAGGGGATGCACCGATCTGTTAGCAATGCGATATGGCAGCACCTTGCAGATGAAATCATCCCGAGGATCAGCAGCGCCCTCAAAAAAGTATGACAGAAAATAACAACCCGACAGGTTCTTAACCAGTCCTTTACGCTTCCATAACCTAAAGAACTTAGGAAACACAATTACTGTTTAACAGTGACTGGGGCTGCTTTAGTTAATATCCCAGCCTTAGTCTGATTCCATGCGTCTGATACTTACCCAGAAGCGATATTGAGTTTGCCGACGGCAAGAAGTTTCCCCATACAAAGATATACAGTAATATAACGGTCAATAGTGTGAATGCTATCCGCACATTGGTAAAAGATGGTTTGGGTATTCATTTGGGGCCAGCTTGGGTATTTAAAGAAGCATTGAATCAAGGAGATGTTTGTAAAATCCTCTCAGGATACGCTTTAAAGAGCTTCCCGATTCATGCTGTATATGTAGCGCGATCCTATTTGCCTAGAAAGACAGAAGAGTTTATCCAACAGCTATCGAGACATATACAGCATAGTATTTGAGAATCTCTAACGAGCACTGTTTTGAAAATGGGGCATGCCCTGTTTTAGCCAAGCGCTTATTGTCTGGGCATGGCACAGATTGGAAAGAGAATTGTGTAGAGGGGGAGGTATTGCGATCGCACCCATCCTCTCCATAACTCCTACTTAATCGCCACCCGTTTGGTCAAAATGGCCATCACTTCATTGGGTCGTCCGGTGGAGATGGGTTTACTCCAGTCGTTGGGTTCGGCGTAGTGCTTGCTGTGCAGGTCTTGGATGGTTAGCCGCACGGCGGTAAGGCTGCCAAAGAGTAGATGACGTACTGTTTCGTATTGATGGTTGGGCAGTGGTTCGGTGCCAACAGGAAGCGTAGACGCGACTGCGTCCTGGGTGATATCGAGTAACATAAGCTTTGGTCTCCAGACGTTTAGGAAGAAACCAAAGCTCAAATTTAGCTGCCCCGATTATGTGATGCAAACCGGGGCAGCAATAGGATAAAGTATCCCAAGCCTCGGACTGCTGGTTCAGCCGGGGTTAGCCAGCGGTTCGGTGGTACGAACACCTGCCGCTGGTGCTAAATATTGAGCTTTGTAGTCATGCCCACAAGGGCGTGAGAACTAAGGTACTCCTAAGTTATTAGTAACGTCAAGCAAAAAATATTACGATCGACAAAACATCGATAATGTAGACGAAAAGTTGCCTCGTACCATAGCAAAGATTGCTTAGCTAGGATGTGCCGTCCGCCTAACAAGTTTGCTGTGAAATAGGTGGTTAAATTATTTGGTTAGTGGAATCTTAGACTAAACAAATGAAGAGGTAATTAAAAACTTCAAATCGGGTATATATACATATACAGCAGATGCTTCACTTAACGTAAAAGGTTATGTTTTAAATATAAAACCATACCGATGAGTAGAGGCAGACTTGAAAATTAAATTCAACGGAGCACTGAATATATCAAATAGGAAAAGGCTACTGCCCTCAGAAAAAACGTATATTTTCTTAATTAATTTGTTATTTTATCTATTAGCTGGAGTATTCATATGAATTTTGAGAGGCGGAAGATCTCATACAAATTTTACCTGAAATTGTTAGAGAGAGCTGAAGCTCAACTAATTGACTTTAAGGACAAAAGAATCAAACCCAGTAAACTCTGTCAGACTGTTTCAGCACTCGCCAATTCAGATGGAGGAGAAATATTTGTAGGAATTACAGAGCAGCCAGAACGAAAATTTGCTTGGGATGGCTTTAGAAATGAAGAAGAAGCGAACGGAATCATTCAAGCGGTAGAAGAAATTCTATATCTCAACTGTCCCTTTGAGGTAGATTTTCTAGCCCATGAGAAAAGTGGATTAGTATTGAGAATAACAATTTGCAAGGCAAGTAAAGTCATTTACACCTCAGCGAGAAAAGCCTACAGAAGATCTAATGCGCGAAATGTAGAGCTAAAAACTGTCGACGAAATTAGGCAGCTCGAATTGAATAAAGGTGCTGCCACCTACGAAGATATGCCTATAGATGCTGCGCTTGAAGTTATAAGTGATTCTGAAGTAATTTACCAGTTCTTAATTGATAACGATTTTGATATTGAACCTAATAATTTCCTTAGAAAGAACAATTTAATCAAGCAAGATAGTCCTCGTGTAAGCGGGGTCTTACTTTTTGCTGATTATCCTCAAGCTTTTGTCAACAGGTGTGGAATAAAAGTTATTAGGTACAACACTTCTGCCGATATTCCCGAACGGAAAGACATGTTAGATACTCCAATGAGCGTAGAAGGATGTCTTTATAAATTAATTTATAGTGCTGTTTCAAAGGTTCAACATATTGTTGGAACAATGCCATGTACTGATCAAGGATACAAAGTTGATTATCCCCAAGAAACACTTCATGAGATTATTGCCAATGCGGTTCTTCATAGGGATTACTCAATTCAAGATGATATACATATCCGTATTTTCAATAATAGGATTGAGGTCGAAAGTCCTGGCCTTCTACCTGGTTATATAACAGTTCAAAATATTCTAAGTCAAAGATTTTCGAGAAATGGAACGCTTGTGAGAATAATAAATAAATTCTCAGATCCACCGAATAAGGATATTGGAGAGGGTTTAAATACCGCTTTCGAAGCGATGCGACATTCTGGCTTAATTTATCCCAAAATCAAACAGAAAGAGAGTAGTGTCTTGGTCGTAATTTACAATGAAAAACTGCCTAATTCAACCGAGGTTTTTCTCGAGCTGCTAAGTTCTCATGAGATTTTAACTTCTTACGAAATCAATAGAAAGAAAATATTTAAGAATGATTATCAAAGAAATAAAACGATTAAGAAATTGAAAGACACGGGCGTTATCGAAAAAGTACCTTACACTTGGGGAATTGATACAGCTTACCGATTTACTATTGGTAGCCGAAAGTAGTCTGGTAGCTGCGTGACTAACGCAGCTATGACAAACTTTAACCGATTTAAAGACTTCTCTAAGCGCTTTTCGACCCAAGTCACTACACAACCAAGGGATTCATTGATACGTTATCTAGGTAATAAGGTAGATGCCTCCAGCAATCCAACGTTGTCGATAATTTAGCATCCTGATAACGGTCAATGAAAATATGCTCAAAATCTTTGTCACACAATATATTTGGTGTTTTCAAGAACGCACCTACAGTGCAAGCTGCCAGAATCAAGCAAGTTATAATTGTATCGTGAGCGCAATACATTCAAATGGTACTTTTCTAACGTAGAAATGGTTACAACCCTTAAACAGCCATCCTCATTGATACATGAAATCCGACTCGAACCAGTCGGTACCTGGTACTTGTTCAAATTTAGTGAATCACTCCAGCTTCAAATGGAAAGCCTGCTAGATAAAAAGAAAGCAGACCGGCTCACACTTGAGGAAATCGCAGAACTAGATGCCATATCAGAGCTAGATCGCATTTTTACCCACATGAATGCAATGCTGGCTGCTCAGTATGCCAATTAACGATGAAACAAAACGAGCAGTTCGAGAACGAGCGAACTATTTATATGAATATTGCCATTCCTCGGAACGTTTAAGTGCCAGCCGCTTTACTCTCGCACTTGCCTGTCGTCGCTGCAATGAACGACGTTATAACTTTGTTGCCAGCATTGATCCAGAGTCGCAAGAGACAGTTTCTATTTTTAATCCTCGTCTCCAAGAATGGGATAAACATTTTGCTTGGACAGATAACGGCACCTTAATAGAGGGAATTACACCCATTGGTCGTGCAACTTGTATTCGTCTTGACTTGAATGATACTCGCTACCCAGAAGAAGAATCCATCCGAGAAACAAGACGCTTTTGGATTAAGACAGGGTTACATCCACCATAATCTAGCCATGGACCTCAACCGGCTATCCCACACTAGCAATGACTTGCTCAATATCCTGAGAGGGTGACGATAACCGTTTGTTTGAGTTAAGGGAGATGCTGTCCTTAGTCCTATAGACGGTGCGTTGTCATGCACCAGCCATTTTTTGAGGATAGAGAGAATGCCCATGAATCGTTTCTCTCAAGCCATAATGTAGCTTGAGGTGCAACTTTGTTTCAGGCTGAACTAATACACACTCAATGGTGCTCCGTACTCTTGAGTCATTTTTATTCAAAAATTTAAAGGACTTTATGAAGTCTACAAAACTAAAATCTTTTATCGGGTTACTCACTGCCGGAATGCTGGTAGTAACTATTCTGACGATGACTGCAGCCGCGATCGCAAAACCCCACGTCGACAACCCATTTGTCGGAGCAACGGCTTACCTAAATCCGGACTATACCGAAAAAGTAAATAAGCAAGCCGCTCAAACCACCGGCAAATTAGGTGAGCAAATGGCCCAGGTTGCCACCTATCCCACCGCAGTCTGGATGGATCGCATTGGCGCCATTACCGGAACCGCCGCCGATGGTACCAAAATTGCCATGAGCCTACGGGAGCATTTGGATGCGGTCTTAGCGCAAAAGCTTTCTAACCAACCGATCACCTTTTTGATGGTGGTCTACAATCTGCCAAACCGAGATTGTCATGCGCTGGCTTCCAATGGCGAAATTCCCCATGGCGGCCTTGAGCGTTATAAAAGTGACTACATCGATCCGATTGCAGAGATTCTCAGCGATCCAAGGTATGCAGATATCCGGATTGTTGCTGCGATCGAGCCGGATTCATTACCTAACCTCGTCACCAACCTTTCGACGCCTGCCTGTGCTAAAGCAAAATCCAGCGGCGAATATGTTGAAGGGATACAGTACGCCCTAGATCAGCTGCATCCAATCCCCAATGTCTATACCTATGTTGATCTCGGTCATTCCGGTTGGTTGGGCTGGGACAGTGCATTTGGCCCGACGGTCACCCTGATCACCGATACGATCAAAGGCACGCAGGCGGGCGTAGATGCGGTGGATGGCTTTGTTTCAAATACCTCCGGCACCACCCCGGTAGCTGAGCCGTTTCTTCAAAAATATACCGGTAGCCAGCCAGTCCGCTCCGCTAATTTCTACGATTGGAACCCCTATGCGGATGAAGTCAGCTATATGAGCGCGATGTACGATGCGTTTGTGGCTGAGGGTCTACCAACGACGATTGGCATGGTGGTGGATACTAGCCGTAATGGCTGGGGTGGCCCAAATCGTCCGACCACTGCCAGCACCTCTAAAGATGTGACTACCTTTGTCGAAGAGTCTCGCGTCGATAGACGTCCCCATCGCGGTGGCTGGTGTAACCAGATCGGCATGGGTATTGGCGAACGCCCGGTCACAGAACCTTATGAGCATTTTGATGCCTTTGTGTGGGTGAAGCCACCCGGAGAATCGGATGGGGTGAGCGCAGCAGGCATTATTGATCCCAACGATCCGGCTAAAGGATTTGACGGCATGTGCGATCCAAACGCGGCCAATCGAGACAAACCACAGTACTCCACCAATGCTATGGCGGGAGCCCCCCATGCCGGATGGTGGTTCGCGGAACAGTTTGAAATGCTGGTGCAAAATGCCTATCCCCCGCTTCTGTAACTTTCAGTAAGAGGTATGCCTACCGCTGGGGCGCACAGGATTATTTTCTAGATACGACCTGTCCCAACCGATGTGACCAACGCTATAAAAGAAGAAACTGCAGTTGATCCATCGCGACAGTATGAAAATCCATCGTAGAAACGGTCGTCGTCAGTTTCTTGCCACTAGCGTTACGACTGCCTCAGGTCTGATTGGATGTTCGACGCAGCAACAGAGACCCACGGCAGCACCGTCGAACGAGGCTGCTGCCGCTTTGGTCGAGGCCCCCTCGTCCCCGATCTCATTAACAACACCTGCCGCAATGCCGCAGCGGGTGTTGGGACGTACTCAAGTAGAGCTACCCATTTTGGGTCTAGGTGGAGCCGGTCGCACGCCACTATCGAGCCCGGATCAGGAGGAAGCTGCTATAGACCAGATCCAACAAGCTTTAACTCTGGGAATTCGTTATTTTGATACAGCCGCAAGCTATGGACCCAGTGAACAGTATTTAGGCAAAGTGTTGCCCCCGTATCGGAGCGAGGTTTTTCTAGCCAGTAAAACAGCGGTCTTCGACTATGATGGCGCTTGGCGTCAACTAGAGCGCTCGTTGCGCAGGCTCAACACCGATTATCTCGATCTCTGGCAGTTTCACCATGTCTCTTTTGAGGCTGAACTTGACACGTTGTTTGGAAACAACGGTGCCATCAAGGCGTTAGAAGAAGCCAAGACACAAGGGTTAGTTCGCTTTAGCGGTATTACCGGTCACCATGAACCCCAGGTGATTGCCACGGGTCTGCAGCGCTATCCATTCGACCATACGTTGATTCCCGTTAATGCAGCCGATATCCACCATCCTCGACCGTTTATTCCGACGGTGCTGGCAGTCGCTCAAGCTCAAAACGTGGGTGTAACGGCGATGAAGGTCCCGGCCTATGGGCGGTTGTTAAAACCGGGGGTGTTGGATGGCATGCATCAGGCGCTGGGGTACACCCTGTCCCAGGCCGGAGTTCACTGTGCCGTAATTGCCGCTGAAACCATCGCGCAGCTAGAAGAAAATGTGAAGGCTGCTACGGAATTTCAACTGTTGAATGAGACTGACTTAGCCAACATTGAGCAGAAAACAGCCACTGTTTGGCAAGATAATACGTTTTTTCGAGCTTGGACATGAGCTGTGGCATCTGTCAGGTTAGCCCATAAGCTAATGATGTAGTCATGACTGCTGCGGTAAGCCGATGATTGCAGGAATTCCTCTCCTGGAGACCAAGCTTTATCTCCCCCAATGGTCTGCTGCTCTGGTTTCGCGATCGCACCTGATCGATTGCATCCACCCAAAGCGCAAGTTAACCCTGGTGTCAGCCCCGGCGGGGTTTGGCAAAACGACGCTGCTATCAGAATGGGTAGCAGCTGTACCAACGAGACGCGCTGCCTGGGTTTCTTTAGACCAAAGTGACAATGATCCGGCTGTTTTCTGGAGCTATCTGATCACCGCGCTGCAGAAAATTCAACCTGGTTTAGGGGAGCGATCGCACTCGTTACTACAATCACCCCAGCCCCCTTCCATTGAGTCGGTCTTAATGACATTGCTCAATGAGCTGACTGCGGTTGAAGCAGATATTGTCCTGATCCTGGATGATTACCACCGGATTGAGACCCCAGCAATCCATCGCGGCATCGGCTTTTTGCTTAGCCACTTGCCGCCCCATGTGCATTTAATCATCGCCAGCCGATCCGATCCGCCCCTGTCCCTGGCTCGGCTAAGGTCTCGCGGAGAATTGACCGAACTTAGGGTGAACGACCTGCGGTTTACCCCGGACGAAGCGGCGGCTTTTCTACACCAGGTGATGGGGTTAAAGATCTCTGCGGCGGATGTGACCGCTTTAGAAAAGAGAACTGAAGGGTGGATAGCAGGACTGCAGCTCGCGGCGCTATCTCTGCAAGGGCGTGAGAATATCTCTGATTTTGTTGCGGCGTTTTCAGGGAACGATCGCTACATTGTGGACTATCTCCTGGAAGAAGTCCTACAGCGACAGCCCAGTAACGTCCGTCGCTTTTTGCTGCAAACCGCCATTTTGGAACGACTAAGCGGTGCTCTCTGTGATGCGGTTACCGACCAAACCGGTGGCCAGAATATGCTGGAAACGCTGGAGCGGAGCAATCTGTTTCTCATTCCCTTGGATAACAAGCGTCAGTGGTACCGGTACCATCACCTGTTTGCCGATGTGCTCCAGGCCCATGCGGAGCGGCCAGAATACATACCCAGCCTGCACGGACGAGCCAGTAAATGGTACGAGCAGCATGATCTGTTCTCTGAGGCGATTCATCATGCTCTGGCGGCCCAAGCGTTTGAGCGGGCGGCAGGTCTGATCGAACGGGTGTGGCCCACCATGCGTCGGCGTCAGCGAGAAACCACGGTGCTGGGCTGGATCACGTCACTGCCTGACTCCCTGATTCGCCACCGGCCCGTCCTTAGCGTTGCCTATGCCCTGGTGCTGTTAAACGATGGCCAGTTAGACGCGGCTGAAACCCGTCTGCAAGACGCAGAACGCTGCCTGGGAGCAGATTCACAGGAACCGCTGGCGGTTGCGGACCAGCTGCGGTCTTTACCCGCCTCCATCGCCAATGCCCGCGCCTATCGGGCAGTAGCGCTAAGGGATGTGTCTAGCACGGTGAAGTACGCTCAGCAGGCCCTCGAACTGTTGCCAAAAGATGAGGAGTACGAGCGCGGCACAACCATGGCCCTGCTAGGTCTGGCCTACTGGACCAGCGGCAGGCCAGAGGCTGGCTACCGTTCCTTTGCTGAGGGGCTGGCAGTTTTTAAGCAGATGGGTCTCACTCAGATTACCATTGGTGGCACCATGCTCCTGGCACAGATGAGCATAGCCCAGGGGCGTCTCCACCGGGCAATTGATATTTGTGAGCAGTCTTTAAAGCTGGCAAAGGAACAGGGCGACCCGGTGCTGGCGGGCACACCAGAACTGTATTTGGCCTTGAGTGAAGCGCACTACGAACAAGGCGATCGGTTAGCTGCCAGCCAGCTGTTGCTGAGCGGTGAAACGCTACGTCAGCAGGCTTCGCTATCGGGAGTTAAATTTCTTTGGTGGGTGGTGCGGGCAAGATTAACAGCCGCCGAGGGCGATCTAGAGACCGCCCTCAACCAGCTTCAGCAGGCCGAGCGACTCTTCTCCCGAACGTCTATGCCAGTTCCGGATATGCGCCCAATTAAGGCGTTAAGGGTGCGATGGTGGCTGCGGCAGGGAAAGCTGGCTGAAGCGCTGGGCTGGGTGCAGGAGTGTGGTTTGTCGGTAGACGATGAGCCCAGCTATCTGCATGAATACGAATACCTCACCCTGGCTAGAGTTGCGATCTCACAATACAGACGAGAGCGCATAGACAGTGCCCTTGGTCAGGCAATCGGACTCCTTGCCAGACTTCTAGAAAGTGCAGAAGCTGAAGAGAGAACCGGCAGCAGCATCGAAATTCTGATGGTCCAGGCATTAGCGTATGAAGCGAAAGGGGATTTGGCAAGTGCGATCTCATCTCTAGAACAAGCCTTAACCTTGGCCGAACCAGAGAGCTATATTCGCATCTTTGCAGAAGCTGGAACCCCGATGGCGCAACTGCTGCAAGAGGCCTTGACTCGCGGCATCACCCCCACTTATGCTCAGCGACTATTGACCGCCTTAGCAACCTGGGGACAGCCAGACGCGACTCCTGCTTCTGATATACTAACTTTCCAACCTTTAATCGAACCCCTTAGCCAACGAGAGCTGGATGTTCTGCGATTACTCAGCACCGAACTCTCTGGCCCAGAAATCGCCCGTGAACTGGTCGTGGCCTTGAGTACCGTCCGCACCCACACCAAGCGGATTTACAGCAAACTCAATGTCACTAATCGTCGGGCTGCCGTAAAACGAGCCACGGAGCTGGAGCTGATTTAGAGTAGGTCAGTGAGTGGGGAGGCGTGAATGGTAAATAGAATAGGCGAGTGGACCTTCTGGCATGAAAGCCCACTTGCACCATTCCTAAAAACCTACAAACTGAGCAGTTGCCGTACGACCTTTTCCGCAGCAGTGTAATTGTGACCTGAATCGATAAAATAAGCACCGATCAGCGCCTCAACAGCACCACCAAGAATTTTGTAATTAGTACGACATCCCTGCTTTTCTGCACTAGCAGCTAGATATAGCTGCTGCCCAAGATGGAAGCGTTTTGCCACCTTTGCCAGTGCTTTATTACTAACAAATTTGGCTCGCTCCTTTGTCAAACGACCTTCCGAGTAGGTTGGATAACGTTGACTTAGCAACGATGTCACCACTCCCTGAAGAATGCCGTCACCGATAAATTCCAAACGCTCGTTGTGATTAGGCAAAGAGCAATGGGTTAAGGCTTGACGACGCAGAGCAGCGTTTTTTAACTTTGGCAATTTAGCCATGCGAGTTTCCTCGTAATGGTGTACATTACGCACCGCGAATAGCCCAAATTGTCCGCCTAAAATGCGGACTAAAACATTGCCTTAATAGTTCAGCAGTAATCAAAGAGCGCTTGAAATATTTATTCCTCAAACTTGCGATCGCCAAGATCAGTCGTCTCTAGCGTATTGCCCCGCACATCGCAGAGCATTCAGCATAACCCGAACAACAGAGAGTAGAACCAAGCAAGAGACTGCTTATTCAGCAACTCTTGTCCCCATAATCTCGGGGGGTCCGCTCCGTTGAGTGGAGTAGCTGCTGCTTGGGGAATAAATATGCCAAGTAAGCCAAATTGATCTTATGAACAATCAGAGCAACGTTGGATTTTTCTAGGTTCGTATTCACAGGTATAGCTTTCAGGTCATAAAAACGTCAAGAGGAATTTTGACAAGCGTGATCAGTTCAGACAGTCTGAACAGTTTTTAGCCTCACAAGCAGCATGAGGGAAAAATTTTTGTCTGGAATATGGGTGGAACTAGAGAACGTCTAGCAGGTCACAGAATAGTTGCTCTATCTCACTGTGGTGAGTATTGATATCTTCCACAATAACGTTAAGCTTCTCAGCATCAATCAGGAAGCCATATATTTTAGTCGCTACATGGCGAAAAGCCATCAGATTAGTGATAATTACGACAGTCTCTTGGGAGCCTGCTATGTTTCTTTCACTGAGTAAGCTGCCAAATTGCCTAAGCGTATCTCGATGAGAGAATTTTCCCGTAGGCAACTCAATACTGAGATATTTTAAGAAACGAATCATTAAATGCTCAATGGCATTGTAATATCCTAAGCATTCATAGGTGAGTGCAGAGATCTTTATCTTTGGATTGACCTCTAGTTTGGCAAACGTCTCAATGTTGCCATAGATTTTATTCAAGTTTTCCAGGCCAAAGGCAATTTCTTGCTTGAGAATGTCGATGCTCATTAATATTTTCCCTTCCGCTAAAATTCGTTCACGGAAATAGCCGTGGCTAGTATCAAAATCAACGATACTCAGTGAACGATGGGATGCCATCAGGCACTCAGCTAAAGCCCGAAAGAAGTTTTTGCTAGGTAATCCTGCCACACAGAGATCAATATCTGAATCGGGTCGATAGGTTCCCCTCGCCATAGACCCGTAAAGAATGACCTGATTAGCACCGTAGCGCGATAAAACAGAGCCTGCCATGGTGAGATCTAGCAGGACATCAGCAGGAAATAAAGCGTGTTCAATCGCTAATTTTTCCATGACATCGGAGTTACACGGTATGAGTACTTTAACGCGTTTTATCGGCATTAAAGTCATACACTTAGCTCAAAATTGTAACGGCTCTGGCTCACTCACTGTTGCCCGCCACGCAGCACGAACCAAGGTGTGGTTTAGCGGTTTTCACAGTCATCCCCATAAGGCCCAGTTAGCTCATCTGTAAGATCCCCACATTCAATCCCCACATCTGGGGACAACGGCTCCCCACATCCGTTTGTATTTTTGAATTGTTAACGCCGGTAGTGATTAGAGCAGACGCTCGAAACTCCCATGAACCAACCATGTCATTCAGCTAAAAGTCATCCCCAGTATGAAATTTGTGTCAAGGGGCATCTTGCTCCCCATTGGAGCCATTGGTTTGAAGGATTTGCGATCGCACCCAAAGACAACGGTGAAACACTGCTGTCTGGCCCGGTAGCCGATCAGGCCGCGTTCTATGGCGTGCTGACTAAGATACGTGATTTGGGGCTACCGCTGGTCTCTGTCATGCCTGTCCAACCCAAACAAACAGAAAACTCAGACAAAGGAGAACAATCATGAATTTACAGCTGCAGGTGCTGGCGATGAAAGCCAAGCTATCCACCCTGTGGATGTTTTATCTCTTCAATACGATATTTCGAGATATCCATGAATTTATAGAGCCTGGATTTATTGAACAGGTTATGACCGGAACATTCAACGGCATTCAGATAACAGAAAATCTGTTGCTCTTCGGTGGTTTCGTGGCTTCAGTGCCAATTTCTATGGTTCTCTTCTCTCGACTATTGCCCTATGGTGCAAATCGTTGGGCTAATATCGTTGCCGCTTTAGTTACCCTCGCATTTGAGATCAACAATGGCACTACCGATCTGGACGATACCTCGCATATGATCCTTAAAATCGCCGCTTTGCTATTTATAATTTGGTCAGCCTGGCGGTGGCGAAATCCATATCCCAAGCGCTACCCAAGCAGCCAGGAAGCATAGCGCATACAAGAAATGAAGAAACTGTTAAATGAAATAAACGAGGATACGATGAACGCTTCAGCTAAATTTTGGAATAAAGTCGCCGCAGGTTATTCAAAACAACCGATCGCGGATGAAGCCGCCTACCAGAAGAAACTACAGGTCACGCGAGAGTATTTTCAACCCAATATGGACGTGCTGGAGTTTGGTTGCGGCACCGGATCGACGGCTATTGCCCATGCCCCTTATGTACAACATATCCGAGCCATTGATTTCTCATCAACCATGATTGAGATTGCCCAAGCAAAAGCCGATGCCCAGAATATCCAAAACGTCACCTTTGAGCAAGCCAGCATTGACCAGATCGTCTCCGACAGAACTTACGATGCTGTGCTGGGATTGAATGTTTTACACCTATTAGACAATAAGGAAGAGATAATCGTCAAGGTCTATAATATGCTCCAACCTGGCGGACTTTTCATCACTAGTACAATATGTCTTGGGGACACGATGGCTTGGTTCAAGCTAATTGCCCCTATGGGTAAAGTCTTGGGACTTTTTCCATTAGTCAAAGTCTTTACGGTAAAAGACTTAGAGAAAAGTTTGACGGATGCTGGGTTTGCAATTGATTACCAATGGCAACCGGATGATTACAAATTGCCCATCGGTAACGCAAAAATCGTGTTCATCGTGGCTAAGAAAGCTGAGTAGAGTTGGAGGTTGAATCCCTATGAAAAAAGTTGCTGTATTTGGTAATACGGGGGGAGGCAAGTCTACCCTAAGCAAACGACTGGCTGAGATGACAGGGCTACCCTGGGTGCCGCTGGATTCGCTGCAGTACCGGCCTGGTGGCGGTGAAATCTCCCACACCGAGTTTAAAGCCGCCCACGATGAGCTACTCAAACAAGAGCAGTGGATTGTAGATGGCTTTGGCTCGATAGATACCGTATGGAAACGACTGGAAGTGGCCGATACCCTGGTGTATTTAGATATGCCCGTACTACGGCACTATTGGTGGGTGACAAAACGGTTTCTCTTAGGGGCTTGGGTGCCTCCTGCTGGTTGGCCGGAGCGTAGCCCACTGCTCAAAGGGACTCTGAAGTCCTACGCTACCGTCCGGCTGTGTCATGCCAAACTGACCCCAAGATATCGGGAGTATGTAGAGAAGGCTAAGGCGACGAAGCAGGTTTATCATTTGAGATCGCGCCAAGACATCACCCAGTTTTACCAAACCATCGCTGCACTACCCAGGAGCTAAACCATGGCTCAAGCCAGCCGACTTTGGGACAAGATTACCGAAAGATACTCAAAGCAGCCCATCGCCGATATAGTCACCCACTAGAAAAACCAAGTGCTATGACGCTAGATCACGTTTTTATACTGGTTGAGCCAGAAGCTAAGGTTGCTGATCGGCTACTTGAACACGGCTTTCAAGAAGGACCCAGAAATACCCATCCAGGGCAGGGCACTGCCAACCGTCGGTTTTACTTTGCCAATGGCATGCTGGAGTTTATCTGGGTGCAAGATGCCGACGAAGCTAAAAGTGGACCAGGCCAAAACCTACACTTTTCTGAGCGAGCTGACGATCCCAGCGCCTCACCGTTCGGCATCATTTTTGTGCCCCCCAAAGACAATACCAGTCGCAACATGCCCTTCCCCGGCTGGCATTACCAACCCGCTTACTTTCCACCCCCCAGAGGCTTCCATGTGGGCGCAAACTCTCACAATCTTGCCGAACCCCTCTGTTTCTATTTCCCATACCAAAGTCCAGGAGTTCCTAAACCCCAGCCTAGCCGCAACCCTCAGACGGTTAGTGAGGTGATTATTTCCACCCCCTCAACAGATACGGAAGGGGTGCTAGAGCTGGCTTCACAAGCGGATCGTCTCTCAATAAGATCAGGCCCAGAACATCTTATGGAAATCACGTTAGATCATCATGTCTCGGGCTGTACAGAAGATTATCGCCCTGCCATGCCGCTAATCCTGTATTGGTAGACAGGGATATCGCAATTGATGACCACCCAGCGCAGTCCCCAAGCTGATCTAGTCTTTTAGTGAAGACACCCCCCGAGCAACGTTGTTATCGACGTAGGGGATGATCGCTATCTCTCCTCCCGGTAGGGTGGGCAGTGCCCACCAGCTGTTTTAAGCAACCGTCGAAGCCTCACAACACAGCTTTAATTCAGCAACCTTCCGGCGCGATTGTTTAACTCTCTGTTCTAGGGTCGCTACAGCTTTCCATCTATTCAATCGCATCGACAACGCATCTAACCCTCTGCAACAAGAGGGTCAATTTCACTATGCCACTAAACACAACAATTCCAACATTAGACCGCTGGAGAATCCCTCCCGACATCGACACGCTGCGTATGCGCTACGATGCATCTGCCCATCAATGGCAGGACAATTTGACTCGTCTGGGTCAGCTCCACGATTATCAGCTGTTGTTCAACAGTCAGCCTGTGCGCTCCTATTTGAGTCATCTTAACCAAATGTCAAAAATTCTTGACTGTGGGTTGGGAACCGGAGCCTTCAGTCTTGCACTTTTAGACAGCATCGATCAGCCAGCCTGTATCTCTGGTATCGATATTTCCTCCCCCATGTTGACCCGCGCTCAACAGATTCTGGAAACGCGCTGCACAACTCTCGATTTGATCAGGGGAGATATCAGGAGCTTGCCCTTTGACAATGCATCTTTCGATGCAGTCATATTTGCCCATGTTTTGGAACACATGACCGACCCTGTAGAAACGTTGCGTGAGATGGCCCGAGTCCTAAAACCGGGTGCCCCTCTGATTAGTTCAGTGACTCGCAAAGGACTGGGGCAAGTTCTCATGTCCCTGCGCTGGCAAAATCGAGGATACACCGCCAACCAGCTGGACGCTTTCTTGCAAGCAGCAGGGCTTGAGGCCGTGAGGTCGTTTGACTATGGCACTGGTTGGTCAAAATGGATGTGCATAGCCGCTCTCGGAGTTAAACCATAGAACGCAGCCCCGACAACATCAGGGATTGGCGTGAAAAAAAAATACCCGGAGGTAGAGTTTCGACTCCGCTCAACTCTCAAAGTTAGACGGCTGAGACTTCAACGGTGAGACTTCGGCATGATCTCAGCCGAACCGCGAACTCTCAACCGGGATAATCAGGTATGTTATTTAGCCGTAGATTCCTTAGGATTAAACCTATCGCTGTGGAATTAATACCATATCAATTACATGGATAACACCATTGGTGGCTGTGATATCCGCTGCACTAACAGTGGCATCATTGATCATGATTTGTTGGCCCACCTCTACTTGTAAAGGGAGCCCACCCGCTTTACTATCTACAGCTCCTGAAGAAAGCTGGTCAGAGGTTACGCTACCGCCAATCACATGGTAAGCCAGAACGTCATATAGCATCTCTCTATTTTCAGGTCTATAAAGACTTTCAATTGTGCCTTCAGGTAAACGGCCAAAGGCTGCATCTGTCGGAGCAAAGACAGTAAATTCTTTTCCATTAGAGCCATCAAATGCTCCCACCCAACCGGCCTCTTTCAAGAGAGCCGTGAGCACATCAAAGGAGTCGTTCGAGCTAGCAATTTCAGCAATGCTTTGAGCATCAGCACTTTGAGCGGTTATGGGTAATGCCATAAACAAACTGGCGAATCCGATACCAGCTGCCTTGAGACATCGCGAAGTCAGTTTAGAAAGAAGTGCCATAGTCTAGTAAATTTCCCACAGATAAAATGTTATGAACTCAGCCACCGTAAATCACTAAATGGCTCAAACTAGCCAAGGCAAAGCCTCAGGTACACTTTCAGTAACCCATAAGAATCTGAGGTGGAGATTAATCTTTTTTGAATGTAGGCTTAGAATCACTGTCTGATTGCACGCCCCTTCTTCATCAGCAGATTGGTAGGGCAACAATGTGGGAAACCTCATTAAGCCAAAATAATGCTCAATACAGCTGCTTCAGTGCGAAGGGCTATCTAGGTCCGATGAGCACAAAGGTAAACTTTTATCTGTTCTTATTGCCAGCTCTAATCGCAGTACCCTTTCACCGCATCCATTAAAATAGCTCCACAGAAATCTGTATCTTTAGTCGTCACATTATAGAGACGAGCATGGCGCAAATTTGCCCCTTGTAGATTAGCGTGGTTAAGATTTACAGAGTCTAGCTTAGCCCACCTAAGATCTGCGTTACTCAAATCTGCACCAGCCAAATCTGCATTCTGAATGTGGACGCCTTTTAACCGACAGCCAGGACAGTTTTTAGTAACCCTGAGAGCTACTACCCTCAGAGGTGTTTCAGCCTGTAGGACCAAAAGAACAATCAAAGTAGTGAGCAAAACTCGGAATAGCTTCATAGCGTTCTCTCCGAATCAGAGGGTCAAGCTTGAGATGACTGCAATGTAGCATCTCAACAGGTACAGTTCAAGATCACAGGCATCAGATTCGCACCGCCCGTACATCAATTATTGAGAATCAGGCAGTTGCACATTGATAGAGTTCCAGACAAAAAACAGTGAGAAAAACCCTCTCCTACAGTCCTGCGAACATGTCCGGAAGCCAAGGCCAAGAGCAGCTAGAGACTTTCAAACTTCAAACCGTTTTTTATTTTCACGCGGATTCTTTAGTCATTTGCTTGCGTCTGGTGAGTTTGTTGCCATCACCAATTACGACCACAAGAGAACGTACATAGATAGCCGATCTCATCTCTATGCCAGGTCACCGCTCGGTTTAACTGCATCTGCGCTAAATCCCTCGGGCTCGTCGAATAGGGCATTGGTTTGTAGCTTAGCCTTAGCTCGAATATCGGGCGTAATGCTCATGGCAACGCTGGCTAGCGCAGAGGCTATCGTAGTGAAATCATCGGTAAAGCCCACGGCGGGCAGCACATCAGGCACCATATCCACTGGCAAAATCCAGTAGGCCAATGCTCCAGCGATCACCAACTTGGCAGAGGCTGGCGTTTTGGACGAATGCAGCGCGTACCACATAATGTAAACCTGCTCGACCATGGCCTGACCCGCCTGAGCACCAAACGTTTTCATCTTGTGCAAGAACTTTGCGTCAGAGTAGTCCATCTGACTCATGGCCTGCTCCTGGGCGTAGGCCAGCGCCTTTACCGGGATACCCACTGATATCATCCGCTCAGCAGCTGTCTTTAATTCCGGCAGCGCCTCCTGGTTCTGTTCAGGTTTGGCTTTTGCCAGCAGCTGAATAAATTCACGAATCGCCTCAAGCTGAACGTCATTGATCTCAAATGTATCCTGGGCAAGTGCGATCGCATCTGACTCCGCATCCGACATTTCTCCATTGATACAAACCAGGTTGAGAATACAAAATATCAGACCAAATTTTAGCTCCTGATCGGCCTCCGCTAGCGCCTCCATTGATTCCTTTAGCGGCGGCGGATTATAAGAATAGGACTGTAGGATTTTCTGTTGATCAGCAGATAGGTTTTTAGCTTCAGGGCTAGCCAGAATCATCTGCAGCTCGGCCTCGCTAACCTGTTTATCAACGGCGGCTACCGCGAATAGCACCGCAAAAAACGCCAGCGTGTCATCATCAGAAAACGGACGCCAGCCTCGAACAGCTTGGACCAGGTTTGTTGTTTTAGCGCTAATGTTTTTACCTAAACTGCCAGCGGCTGAGGCTAAATCAGATGAGGTTTCACCAATAGTCTGACCGGCGCTGCTAGCCGTTTTTCCAGCGGTAGAAGCTAGTCCGGCAGCAGTTTCACCTAGGGTCTTGCCAACGCTGCTAGCCACACTTTTAGAGGCTTTCAAAGCTGACCCAAACCAGTTCGCCATAGCTAGCAACCTTTCTGACAACGTCTAAACGATATCCGTAGGGTGCCACGAGGGTGGGTAAATGTCATACCGCAAAAGGATGATTTGCGAGAAATTACAGCACAGTCTTGAGATGGCCTGCTACCCGTAGGGCGTTGGCAATAATAGTCAGAGTGGGATTCATGGCCCCCATGGAGGGTAAAAAGCTAGCATCGACAATGTAGAGATTTTCCACATCGTGGGCACGACAGTTAGCGTCAAGCACATTTGTCTCTGCGTCGTTGCCAAAGCGACATGTGCCCACCTGATGCCAAAACACATCCAGACCCATACGTTTATGCCAGAACATATAGAACCCCAGCTCTTTGAGGTGCTGCTCTAATAGACTGATGAGCTCAGTGTGAGGTTTTAGGTTGTTGGGGGTAAAGTGAACCTGAATTTGGCCATCGGCATTGAGCGTAACGCGATTCTCAGCACGGGGAAGATCTTCTGTGGTGACCCACCAGTCAACAGAATGCTGGGCCAGATAGTCGAGCCAATCCTGCGACAGCTCGGTTGGGGCCATAGTGCTAAGCCGTTGCCAGTTGGCTTTACCCGTTAGCTGAATCTGTCCTAGCGGATAGTCTTGAAACGGTCCACCAAAGTAGTAGTCGTGGATGCCTAAGGTTTTTTGGAACGCGGTTTGATTTTTTTCAGGTGCGATCGCAATCAGCGCCGAGTGATTGTGCTTCATCAGGTTGCGCCCCACCTGATCAGAGCTATTGGCCAGCCCGTCTGGATGCTGCTCATTAGCAGACTTCAGCAGCAGCGCGGCAGAGTTAATCGCACCGCAGGCGACCACCACTACGCTAGCCGATAGGATACTCAAGCCTGTATCAGTTTCTATTTCCACCCGATCCACACGGCGACCGTCAGCCGTTGTCAGCAGCCGAGTGACCTTAGTATTGGTCAACAAAGCAACGTTATCGTACTCAAGTGCCGGATCCACACAGGCCGTCTGAGCATCCAGCTTAGCGTCGAGTTTGCAAGGATAGGGATCACAGGTACTGCAGCGGATACAGGGTCCATCCTGGGGAGAATCAACGTTGCGGTCCACAGCCAAGGTGAGATGTACCGGATTTAGTCCCCGCTCGCTCATGCGATCGCTAATCTCCTGAATTCTAGGCTCATGGGGCAGCGCCGGAAACGGATAGTCTGCAGACATAGAAGGCTGTGTGGGATCTTCGCCCCGCTGCCCGTGAATTTTAAACAGGCTTTCAGCCTGGGTATAGTAGGTTTCAAACTCATCATACGCAAGCGGCCAGCTAGGAGACTCTCCATCCGCATGGTGCAGCGTTTCAAAGTCTTCGGCTCTCATCCGCTGCAGCGTAGCACCATAAAATTTTGTATTACCACCTACCATATAGTAGGCCTGGGGATCAAAGGAACGAGACTGGGCATCCAACCACTGTTCAGGAGCCTGATAGCGCCCTTCTAAAAAAATCTCATTTGGGTCCCAATTTTCTTCTTCTTTCGGTAAATAATCACCCCGCTCAATCACGAGAATACGTTTGCCCGTCGGGGCCAATCCATAGGCTATTGTGCCGCCGCCAGCGCCAGCGCCGATAATAATAATGTCGTAATCCATAGTCTGGTAATTACTCTGGTAATACTTCAGTGGGTTAACAGATGTGATCTAGTGACTTCGAACACTTACCGGAGCCGTATGCGTTCAGCGATGCCTAGTTCAACCAATATTCACCTCTAAATATTAAGAAGGTATAAGTTTCTGACCATCCTACTTTTGGAATAAAGTTGCTTGCGAGGCTCACACCGTTCGTATCAAACTGCATTTGTAGAGACGAAAACGAGCTTTGTAGATTGAAAAGGAGGCATAAGGATGAAAGCGATTGGCTATACGACAGCAGGCCCTATCTCAGCCGCAAATGCCCTCGTTGAGCTAGACATGGACATACCGCAGCCTGGTCCCAACGACCTGCTGGTGGAGATACGCGGTATCTCCGTCAATCCAGTCGATGTCAAACTGCGAGCTGGTGCACAGCCGGACGGCGAGTTTCGTATTTTAGGGTTTGATGCCGCCGGGGTTGTCAAAGAAGTGGGCTCGGCAGTCACGTGGTTTCAGCCCGGTGACGAGGTATTTTATGCCGGAGACGTTACCCGTCCTGGGACCAATGCCCAGTTTCAGCTAGTAGATGAGCGCATTGTTGGTAGAAAGCCATCGTCGCTTGGATTTACCGAAGCTGCGGGTATGCCGCTGACCAGCATCACGGCCTGGGAGATTCTCTTTGACAGTCTGGGGCTAAAAGAAGGTGAAGGCAGTGGCGAGTCGCTATTAGTGGTTGGCGGCGCTGGCGGTGTTGGTTCGATTCTGATTCAGCTTGCAAAAAAACTGACGGGGCTGACGGTTATTGCTACGGCATCCCGCGATGACACCCGCGCCTGGGTAACAAAGATGGGAGCCGACCATATTGTCAATCATCGCAACCCACTAGAAGAAGAGATGAAAGCTTTAGGTATTGCTCCTCGATATGTGGCCTCACTTACCCACACTAAAGATCACTTTTCCTCAATTAGAGAACTAATCAAACCACGCGGCCATATTGCCCTGATCGACGATCCGGGCTCTCTTGATGTTGCTTCTCTAAAGCCTAAAGCGCTTTCCTTAAGCTGGGAATTTATGTTTACTCGGTCGATGTTCCAGACAGACGATATGGATACGCAGCAGCATCTCTTAAACAGGGTTTCAGAGCTTCTAGACAATGGCACCCTCGTCTCAACGGTCAACAACTATGGCGGTATGCTCAATGTCGAAAACCTGAAGGCTGCCCATGAGTTTCAGGAAAGCGGAAAGGCGATTGGTAAGACCGTGTTGGATGGGTTTAGTACCAAATAATCAAGATGAAAGTAATGACTAATTCAACAATTAGCCACTAAGGAGGTTAACAATGAAGTCTCTGCTCACCCCTGTAGCTTTGTTGTCGTTAGACAATTCAGCAAAAAAGTACGAACGGTTTCCCATTGATGGTCAGTGAGCGGAGCAAGGGGCTGGCTATGCTGAAGCTTGCCATGGGTATCCACAAGATGAAGAGACCATATAGCACACAAATTTAGGTAAGCCGCAAGCTTGCACGATAGTATCCTTAAAGCTAAGAGGTGACTCAACCAATAATCATGCCGCTGGTTGTGACAGAGCTGGATGATGGACAACTAGATGACTCGCGAGGAGAATTGCCATGATGCTTAAGGCTCTTATACTAGCGACGACGATGTCGCTTAGTGTCCTACCCGCTCAAGCAGCCTTCACAGACTTTAGTGACCTTACGGCTGGCGATAATTTCTTTGGACCTATCGGCGGGCCTAATAACACTATTACGTCATCCGCGATCGCATTTACCATCATCAACGCGGCAGATGCCACCGAGGATGGCAGGATCACCGTGGAAAATGGGACATTTGCTAGAGACCCCGTCTCGGGTAACCACCTCTTCTTTCAAAACCGAGTTGGCGTAGCCGTGGATCTTCTTCCCGGTACGGAATCACTTTCTTTTTCCTTTAATTCAAACTATGGCAATGTCACGCTGGCAGTAAACGACGAATCTCTATTCGCAGGTAGTGATCTGGTAAAACTCGACGGAACCACCATTGGGGACGCCCTGGTTAGCATCGACCTATTCGGCTCTTCTGGTCCATTTACCCAGTTCGGAACGTTGATGCTAGAAGGCGATATCAATGATTTTTCGATCACTGGAACCGAATTTGCCTTTGATAACTTTAGGGCAGAGAGCAATGATAGCGCTACACCCAGCGTTCCCGAGCCAGGAACTGCGGGAATACCCCTGATGGCCATGGGTGGACTCATGCTTCTATATCGACGGCTGGTGTGATTAGGACAAACCAGCAAAAAAAGTACATGTAAAACATATGCGAGCCAAGGAAGCCGTCACGACCCAGCTACGCCGAAAGGTTGCCTAACCGGCTCGATAGATTTTTGGGGTTGTCCCCGTCAGTCGTCGAAACTGTTTGCTCAGGTGGCTGTGGCTGCTAAAGCCGCACTCTAGGGCAATCTCAATAATTGAATTATCTGTTTGTTTTAACCGGCGTTTGGCTCGTTCTACTCGCTGCTGAATCACATACTGATGGGGTGAAATCCCCATGGATTGCTTAAACAAACGCCCAAAGTGAAAGGGGCTCATACTTAGGAGCTGTGCTAAATCTGCCAGTTTGATGTCTTGCACCAAATAAGCATCCACATAATCCAACACCCGGCTGAGCTGGTGAGGAGGTAAACCACCTTGATAACTGGGCAGTTTGGCCTGGTTACTGCCATAGTTTCGCAGCAGCTGTACCGCCAGCACGTTGGCCAAAGAGTCCAAATAAAGCGCGCCACCCGGCTGGCCTTGCTGCAGTTCTGCCAGCAGCATAGTGGCGATGGCTTCTATCTGCCCATTCTGCCTTTGAAACGCGGGGTACAGGGTGAGACGGCTGCCAGCGCCTGCCAGAGTTTCCTCAGCGACAGCGTCCACAAAGCGATCGCAAAGCTGAATCTGTAGGCAGTGCTCAGTATCCTGCCAGCGAGCAAAGAATGGCATATCCGTCGGAGTCAGCGTAAAGTCGCCTCGTCGAAACAACCCGGTGTGGGTCTTGCCATCTTGAGTTTGCAGATAATGAATCGGACGAGGGGTGAAATTGACAAACAGTGTATGGCTATTTTTATTGTGAACCCGGCCTTCACCTGGTGAAAACTGTAAATGCTCAAGGTATATCGTTTCTGTCTGCAGTATCTGGTTGCCCAATACATCAGGGGCTGCAAACTGCTGTGGCGAATCACTCATAGGTCCGGCGGCTTCCCTAGCGAGATATCAACGGGGCAACAAATGTTACAGAACTCCGATATTTGCTCGAAATTAGCAATAACTCCATCAATTTTAGAATTTTTGCTCCCGCTCCACAAGCGATCGCAAGAACATGACATCACCGCACCCCCGACAAACTTGAGATTCAGCACCCTGATGTCATCCGGATACCAGGCGATGTCATGGATACGGACAAAAGTTCTCATCTCAAAATCTCACAGGCTGACGTTGCAGACTTTATTTTGAAGCAGCTAAACGACAAGACCTATCTTCACCAAACTCCGAGTCTGTCGTACCGAAATTAAAATAAACGAAGCTACACGCTTGATCCAAAAATATTCATTGCTAGGGCGTGTCCACGAGAGTTACAATACGCCCTCAACAGACGGTGAGGCGCTCTGGCCATGGAAGGTTGGAAACTGGATCAGAATTTCTCGTCTGCAGAGGGGGCAGTTCGTTTTGGAATTTCGGGGACCGGAGCCGATGTCGTTCTGGTTCACGGCACGCCTTGGTCATCATATACCTGGCATCGACTGATACCCTTTCTCTCGGAGCAATATCGAGTCCACTTCTATGATTTTATTGGCTACGGACAGTCAGAGAAGAGGCCATCTCAGAACGTATCATTAGATGTTCAGGGAAGGCTCCTTGCAGATCTCTTGACACATTGGGGCTTAAAAAAACCGAAGATTATTGCTCATGATTTTGGGGGGGCCGCTTCGTTACGCGCTCATCTGCTGCATGGATGCGATTTCGGTAGTTTACAGCTTATTGACGTGGTCGCACTCGCTCCGTGGGGGTCACCGTTCTTCGCCCATGTCCAGCAACACGAGGAAGCTTTTTCCGGTGTGCCTGACTATATTCATCTGGCCATCGTACAAGCGTATATACGTGGTGCAATGCACAAATTGCTGGATGAAACGCAGTTCGATAAGCTCGTTGAGCCTTGGGTCACGGAAAACGGTAAAGCCGCATTCTATCGACAGATTGCACAAGCAGATTAGAAATACACTGACGAGATAGAGCAGAAGTACTCACAGATCAGATGTCCAGTATCCATACTTTGGGGCGAGAAAGATAATTGGATCCCCATTGAAATGGGACGAAAACTGCACAAAGTCATACCTAATTCGACGTTTGATAGTGTTCCTGATGCTGGGCATCTTGCCCAACTGGAAAATCCTGAATTCGTTCAAGCGAAAGTTTATGACTTCTTATCTCAATAGCGAACGGTAGATACCGATATGGCAGTTTTAATTGGTCGATTTATCCCACAGCTAGCGGCAAAGTAGCATCATGCCCGCGCAATCTACCTTAGAGACAAATAGACTGATTTTGCGATCGCTAACTCCCAAAGACGCACAATCCATTCAAAATACAGCGAGCGTTCATGCTGTTGCTAATACCATGCTCTCGATTCCCCACCCATATCCCAAGGGTGCAGCCGAGCAATACATCACAGCAAAACTTGCCGAGTTCAAAGCAGGGCGTTCAGCAGCTTTTATCATCGAGCGCAAACACGACAACGCATTTTGCGGAATTATCGAAATTCGAGCCATTGAAAAAGAACATTCTCAGGCAGAATTGAGCTTTTGGCTGGCCGTCGAGATGTGGGGACAAGGGTATATGAGCGAAGCATTACAGCCCATGCTTTGTTTCGGGTTTAGAGATTTAGCCCTTAACAGGCTCTATGCGTACCACATGGTCCGCAACCCAGGTTCAGGTAAAGTGTTACAGAAAAATGGATTTATCCAAGAAGGAGTATTGCGTCAGCGCATACAAAGGTGGGGAGTGTTTGAAGATGTCAAACTATGGGCAATGCTTCGACAAGACTGGCACAGCAACACCGCATAACAATTTGGGTACGACGAAATGATACAGGCTCTTGACGAGTGCACCCTCTCCCCCAGCTTAAGCCTCACAGCATGGGTCCACGCACGAAACTCTATTTTGTAGTTGTCGGCACAAAAACTGTCAGACAGTATTGGCTAGGCTGCCGTTGGCAAGTTAGAAACTTGTATCACTATTTTTAGGTGTTACTGATTCTTGACTTCAATGCTATGACCGAATGAACCCAAGGTTTTGAGAAATTCGCTCACTAGCACTACTAAAAGGTAGCTAGTTAAGCCGCCTCGGTGTATCACTGAGGCGGCGTCGCGATTTTCAGCAAATCCTTTAAGTTTCAGAGGTAATGCGCACATTCCGCAGGTTAAGTTTGAAAATCAGGTAATTTAAGCGGTAACGTTTT
>ERZ1740072.26-NODE-26-length-97464-cov-15.479134_pt1 | contig 97464 bp, 97 predicted proteins | sample MGYA00581733_ERZ1740072 | MGnify/ENA primary metagenome ERZ1740072 (study PRJEB43018, sample SAMN04849741) | marine metagenome | isolation source: floating plastic debris | place: Pacific Ocean | collected 2008-08-30 | study: EMG produced TPA metagenomics assembly...
CGCGGTAACCCATGAAGGGTTTGCCGGAGAACGCCATGTCTACGCCGACATCTAACGGTCCAAAAGACCCAGCGCCTGAAATCGATCCTCTCATTCTGCTCGCCATGCGCGGGCTGCCAAAGGATTTTGAGGATTTTCCGCGCATCTATCAGGATGAGCTTCGGCCTGCCCTGCAGGCTAAGGAAGCTGAGCGGCAGGTTGCAGCGAAGAATTCTGTTCGCTGGTCTTGGGTCGGGGCGTTGGTCGCCTTGCTCGGCGTGATCTTTGGCTTTTTCGTGTTTCGCGTGCCGCAGCTGGCAATTGTCGCCGGTATTATCGGCTTTGCCGTTCACGGCGCAGGGCGAGGGCCACTAAATGAGGTGCGTAAGCGAGCGAAGGCGATGATCGTCACGCCCGTCGCTGATCAGTTTAAGATGATATTTGATCCTGAACCTGGCGTGCAAGAGAGTATTGTTGATATGCGCGGCGCAGGTCTCGTGCCTGATTGGGATCGATCTGATTTTGAAGACCGTCTCACAGGTGATCGCAATGGCGTGGATTTCGAATTCTTTGAAGCGCATTTGGAGGAACGCCGTCGCACGACCGATTCAAGAGGCCGAACGCGCACCCGCTGGGTGACCGTATTTCAGGGCCAGTGCCTACGGTTTCGATTCCATAAAAACTTCCACGGAAAGACATTGGTTCTGCGTGACGCGGGGATATTGAACCGGTTTCTTGGTCGGCGCGGCATGGATCGGATCGCGCTCGAATCCAAACAATTTGAAGATGCGTTCGAAGTGTTTGGCACCGATCAGGTCGAGGCCAGGTACTTGCTCACACCTGACTTGATGCAACGCCTCATTGAACTCGAAAAAGTGTTTCGAGGCGGGAAGTTGCGCTGCAGTTTTCAGAATAATGAACTGCTCATCGCGCTGGAGGGCGGGGATCTGTTTGAACCAGGTTCAATGTTTACACCGCTCGACAACCCTGACCGCGTTCGCGAACTGCTCGATGATTTCGCAGCCATCTTCAATGTGATCGATAGTTTTGCAGATCCGAACCGCGTGTCCCGATCAAAGCGGGAATCGGATAAAGACTAGGCTGAGCCAGATATGGTCACACTTTGGACCAGATCTGGGCGTGTACGTTCAGATAAGCTTCAGCTCTAACTCAGTAGGGAAAATGACATGAAACCAATGATTTCCTCCCTGAGCGCCCTCGCGGCCATCGCTGTTTTCGCCACGCCTTATGCCAGCGCCTTAAGTTGTGCGCAGCAGGCTGCAGACTTGCAGAACCGGCAAGTCAAAGCGCAAGAGATTGCTGACGCGCGCCTTACGCTGGTTGAAGATGTCGAAGCGGCGGGTGATGCCTGGGAAAACGCTGAGGCGATGCGGAACTTCGGCGCGGAAGAAGCGGCGGAAGCGGACATCACGAAAGTGACTTACGAGACGCTGAAAGCTGATCTCATGGCGACAGAGAAGACACTGCAAAGCTCAGTCTTATCTTTGAACCAAGAGGTTGCGGCCTATAACGCAAAGTGCGTGCGTAACTAACGGTCTAAGACTAAGATCAGTCGCGCAGTGTCACAATCACTGGGACATGGTCTGACGGCTTTTCCATCTCACGTGCCTTCCGATAAATCTCGACGCTTTCTAAGCGATCAGCCGCTTGAGGGCTAAGCAAGTGATGGTCGATGCGGATGCCATGATCCTTCGGAAAGGCGCCGCCTTGATAGTCCCAAAACGTGTATTGATGGCCACGATTGTCGGCGGCTTCAAAGGCCTCGGTCAGGCCTAGGTTTTTCAGGCGCCGGAACGCATCGCGGCTCCTCGGCAAGGCAAGCGCATCGTCTGACCAGACCGTCTCATCCCAACAGTCTTCAGCGCGTGGAATAATGTTATAGTCGCCGCACAGAACCAGCGGCTCCTCAGCGCGCATCAAGTCTGCCGCATGTGTTTTTAGATGGCCCATCCAGTCAAGCTTGTAATCGTACTTCGGGCCTGGCGCGGGATTGCCATTCGGCAAATAAAGGCCGCCAACCCGCACTGGATTATCCGATAGGATGAGCGCCTCAATATAGCGGGCCTGTTCGTCGTCTTCATTGCCTGGCAGGCCTTTGACCACATCCTCCATCGGGAAGCGTGACAGCATCGCGACGCCATTATAGCTCTTCTGGCCGTGGGCTTCGATATTGTAGCCAAGCTCTTCGATTTCCATGTAGGGGAAGGCGTCTGTCTCGCACTTAATCTCCTGCAAACAGACGACGTCGCAATCGATGGCTTTCAGCACCTCCAAAACAGTGGGGAGGCGGGCTTTGACGGAGTTTACGTTCCAGGTCGCGATTTTCATGCGACGAGCCTTAATCGGGATTCTCGTCTATGTCATCGCTCATCAAGCGGGCAGAAAGCGAAATCTGCGTTTGTCGCCATAGTCCCAGATTCGGCTGTCTTCGAGCGTTCCCAGGCCGATATTGTGGATCGCTTTCCAGCGCCCTTGTCGGTCGCGCCGGCTCGAGAGAATACCGATATGCGGAAGCGTGCCACCCACCCGGCAGGTGATCAGGTCACCTGGCTGCCAATTGGATACAGGCAGTTCGTGACCATACCGTTCAAGCCAAGTCTCCACATTGGGCACCCGCCTATGATCGATGTTACGATCTGTTTGGGTGAGCCCCCACCGCGATGGATAGGCGCCAAAATGGGCCGCCATATCATTGTGAATATGCTCCTGGAAATCGAACGCGAATGCCTCGCGATAGGCGCGAATGATCACATCAATGCAGACCCCGCGATCTCGCGGGACATCGCCGCCGGGATAGTCGAGCGCCACGTAGGCTGGGTCATACTCCGTCGTTACGCCGATCTGTGACCGTGCATGAACGATGAGTTTCGCCGCCTTGGTTTCGCTCAATCCAGCAATGCTCGGCAAAAGCGGGACAGCAAAAATGCCCTGCAGGCAGGTTCGGCGGTTTATCTCCATGCACGCGTTTTGCCCGGCCAGTGTGGCGTGAATTTGGTCGAAGCGAGACCAAGTTGAAGCGTTAGGCGGGGCCGCAGGTCATGGCATTTTGATTAGCGATGATCCCGGGCATGTCTGACGCATCGGCCGCGAAACGACGGATCAGCATGATCCCCTTTGCGGTTGGTGAAATTATCTTCGTTCCGCCAAGCGCGTCTGTGTCTTGGCCCTCCAAAGCGAGGACAAAGTCGAACGAGGGGGCAGCCAATTCCAAATCATTGATCACGAAGAAATTGTCTGAGTTCTGCTGGTAGAATGAGAGAGACCAGTAGCGCGGCCAGGTTTCGCCGGCCACGCGGACCGGTCCATCGCTTAGATCATAGGCCATCGAGCTGATAATGCTGTCCGGATTGGCGCGCCGCGCGGCGTTGGTCCGCGGGCCATAGACCTGATTGTGAAAGCAAGCATTCCAACTCCCCGCACCAGCCACAATCCGTGCTTCGATCGTCGACATCACTTTTACCGGGGCTTTCTGGATCACCATGTTGCGCGTGACGAAAAAAGTGACGGCTGCAAGGGCGATTGCGGCGAGGCTGTAGAAAAGAACTCTGTTTAGCATGATACGCGCTCCACCGTTGGGAGATCGATATTGGGGAGTCGCGCGCGCGTTGAATCACTCGGATTGTAGACTCGGATCATCAGTTCAAAAGTCTTATCCGGCGCCTCCTGAGAGGGCAGCCAGGGTGTCTCTTGCGGCGTTGGCGCGACATGGATGACCCACATGCCGTCATCTGCTCTGGGAACAGACACACTGTTCCAGCTCGAGCGGTTTTCGGCATTCGGAACATAGTGTTGCGTGATGGTGTCATAGAGTGCGAGCGACCACCATCTCGTGTCGATCTTCGGGCCGGTGACGCGATATGTGCATTGAGAGCGTAGGCGGGCGCCGTCATCATCTTTCTGCGTGACGAAATAGACGGCTTCTTTGGCGGACAGTCCGAGCGGGCCGCCAAGGGCCACGCGGGCGCGCTCAACGCCGGAGGCCGCCGCAGCCCCGATTTTGTCGGAGTAGAGCCAAGTGCCGTTGACGTGTTCAAACGTCTCAAAAATCGAGTTTTGGCTGGTGAGGCTTTTCACCGTGGTCGCGCGCGCGACAAAGAACGAAGCGGCCACGATCAAAACGGCTCCAACGAGTGTGATCAAATATTTCAAAACAGCCCTCCCGCACCTCTTGCCAGTATTGCTATCGGACAAATGCGTGTCTGACCACATTGCGGCTTGTGCGCGTGGCGTTTGTCCTTAGAAGCCTCGCAGCTCGGCAAATTCGTTCAGGTCGGCGCGCGCGGTGTATAGCTCGTTCACAGGGTCTGATTTGTCTGGAATTCCGACTGCGATTCCGCACCAGACCATCTCGTGCTCACCCAGTTCCAGATGTGCTTTCAGGCTCGGGCGCAGAATGCCCCAGCACTCTTGCATGCAAGTGCCCCAGCCGCGCTCTTCCGCGAGCAGGCAGAGCGTCTGCATAAACATGCCGGCATGTCCCCACTGGCCATGACCAACCCGTTCATCCATGACAATGAACAGCGCCAGCGAGGCGTTGAAGAACTGATAGTTTCGCGCGAACCACATCATGCGCCCCATCTTGTCTTCGCGCGGAATGCCAATCTTGCCGTACATCTCCTCGCCAACAGCCCGGCGACGAGCGTTCTGAGCATCTGAGATATACTCAGGATAGATCGGATAGTCGGTTGGCTCCCCGCGCGGATTTTCGGCGAGTTTTGCCGCCGCTAAATCGACCACGCCTTGTTTAGCGTCACCTGCCAGCGCGATCACGCGCCATGGCTGTAAATTGCCACCGGAAGGAGAGCGCTGCGCATCTGTCAGCCACTGTTTAACCTCGGCTTCCGGCAAAGGCGTTTCGAGAAAGGCCCGTGTTGAAATCCGTTGCTTAATCGCCGTGCTGACGTCCATGAAGCGCTCCCTGATCTTCGCCTTGAACTTAGACGTAGCGTGGAAACGGCATGTCGCTAGGGGTGTCGTGGCGAGAGCTAGCTTTCTTGGAACAAGGCCAACGCCGCCGCTGTCATGCTCGTGACGCCCGTTTCGATGGTGGCCTCATAGTCCGGCGCAAAGAAGGGGGAATGCAGAGACGGCAAACCAAGCTCGCTGTCTTGGGCAGCCGTCCATTTTTCCGGCTCCACAGCCCCGACCCAATAGATCAGGCTCGGGATCTTGGCCTCGGTCCGGCTATACTGGCTGAAGTCTTCGCCGCCCATAACGGGTGGAGCTTGATTGACATTCTCGGCGCCGATCGCCGCACTGATCGCCGCGGCTGCGGTCGCGGCGAGCTCGGGATCATTATAGGTGGACGGAGTATAGTCTGGCTCGATGAAAATCTCAGGCTCCGGGGCGCCGAAGGCCATGGCTTGCGCTTTGGCGATGCGTTCAATGCCTTCGAGCAGCATGGCGCGTGTCTCATCATCATACGAGCGAACGGTCAGCAGAAGCTTGGCTTCATCTGAAATGATATTGTGCTTGGCGCCGGCTTGGAATGAGCCAACGGTGACAACCGCAGGTGTTTGCGGGTTCACATTACGCGAGACGAGGGTTTGGACGGCCGTCACAATGGACGCGCCGACAACGACCGGATCCTTCGTCGTGTGAGGATAAGCGCCGTGTCCGCCGACGCCTTTGACGGTGATGTCGACACTGTCGACATTCGCCAGTGCGTAGCCGGAAGAGTAGGCGACCTTACCGCTCGGCAAGCTCGCAGACACATGCAGCGCTAAATTGTAATCAGGCTGTGGGAAGCGCTCAAACAAGCCGTCCGCAATCATTGCCTTGGCGCCATTGCCCAGTTCCTCTGCGGGCTGCGCGATCATGATCAGCGTACCGGACCAGTCATCCTTAGCCGCGATCAGATTGCGCGCTGTGCCGACCCAACTCGTCATGTGAATGTCGTGGCCGCAGGCATGCATCACGCCATTGGTAACGCCGGTCCAGGTCTCGTCGATGACGGTCGATGCGTGCGGGACACCTGTCCGCTCCGCGACGGGCAGCGCGTCCATATCAGCGCGGATCATGATAGTGGGGCCATCGCCATTCTCGAACACGCCAACAACGCCATATCCGCCCACGCCGTCTCTGACCTCGCCATTGTCTCGTAGCGATTTCTCTCGGGTCCATGCGTCACCCAGCCGGGTCGAGACTTCGAAACCAAGGCTTTCCAGCTCGTTCGCCATGATCGTCGAACTTTTCACCTCTTTGAAGGAGAGCTCAGGGTTCATATGGAAATAGGTGTAGAGGTCGATCAGATTTGTGCCGGCTGTCGGCATGTCTGCGGTGATTTGAACCGGCGCTTGTGCTAGGTCTGCTGTCTCAATACTGGGCGGTGAGGCGTCGGCAGAGCCACTCGTTTCTGAGGGATTGGGCGCTCCGCAAGCTGTCGCAAACAGCGTGAGCGCCAGCGCGCTTGTTACCGAATTCAGTTGAAACATGAGGCCTCGCTTATCACGAAATTAAGGTCATTCTGGCAAAGTGCAGAGAAGTAACGGCCAAAGCAAGCCCGAGCGCGGGTTTCTCACAGTTCAGGGGTTAGCATGACCTTTCGTCACCGCATCAAAGCATCTTTTCTGGCGCTAAGCCTGATCGGCCTCGCCGCCTGTGGAAGCGAGCCTGTTGATCCAGCTGCCTTCGAAGCAGACGTGCAGCAACTCATTGAGAGCGATGATATGTACGGTCAGATGTTCGTTGTGCTGAAAGAGCGTCGACCAGAGCTGTATAAAGATTTTCGCCGTCATGCCTTCAGCGAATATAGCCGCGGGCGCACGGTGCGCGAGGCTGGCTACCTCGCTGGTCGTGTCATGCACAAACAGCTCAATAACGAGCTGCTGCAGCTGTCCCGCGTCGCGAGCGACGATGACGTCCGCGAAATGATTAGTATCACGATCGCGTCCTTTGAGCATCTGAATGAAGAGGGACCGAAGGACTGTGAGCGCTTGGTCAAAGGTGAAGAGCTGGAGCAGGTTACTGATTTCCCAAATGGGCTCCGAAAGCGCGAGACGCAGCTTGTCATTAACCTGTTGCGAGCGCAGCAAACAGCTGCCAATCGCCGCGCGGCATCGCGTAATGAGGTGACCAATTGGATGATGAACCTCGCCAAACTCGAGCCTAGCGTTGATTTGATGGTTGGACATATCGCTGGGGATGGGAAGCGTTCAAAAAAGGCCCCTAAGGAGATCTGCGAAGGCATGATTACGCTGTACACGCGGCTCAGCTATAAGAGTTCGGAAGATCAGGGAACTCTCTTCCGAGGTATGGCGTTGATGGCGCTTCAGGACCAGCAAGTGCGCCGCAATCTGAACGAAGAAGAATCTGCCTAGGGCTTAGACCGGCAAATATAATAGATGTTCCTCTCCGGCGAGTGAGTTGCTAAAGGTTTGCGCAGAGATGGAGGGGCACACATGTCCGACACACCTGCAGCGCAAACTCAATCCACGGCGTCGCCACCTGCGGCTGAGCCAGCTGGCAAACAACAGACTGGGAGCGTTCAAGACGCGCTCAATCAGCTGTCTGAGTTGAAGGTCTACACACATTCCCCGATCTTGTATTGGTGGCCCATCTGGGCGCTTGGACTGGTATTTGGGTTGGTCTCAGTGTTTGTCTCTGGCGAGGGTACCGAAGCTGCGGCACGTGTCCAAGGACAGACTTTCGTCTTTGTGCTGGTCTTCGTGATTTTCTCGACCACTGTGAAACTACGCGGCGCGAATTCTGTGATTCTGGGACTGATCCTCGCAATTGGCGGAATCCTATTGGCGACGGCGAACCTTTCTGGGCCTATCGCGGCCTTTATTGGCGGGCTGGATATCCGCATGAGCCCTGCCTTCTATTGGTTTGTCGGCATCACCGTATTCCTGATGTGGGCGATCATGATCTTTGGCTTTGATAAAGTGAAATTCTACGAGATTGCTCCGGGTCAGGTCCGCGAGCGGGTATTCTGGGGCAGCGGAGACAGGGCGGAAAGTGGCGCAAATGCGCGCTGCCGATATTTGAAAGACGATTTTCTGCGCCACAGAATGCTTGGCCTGATTGTAACGGGCGACATTGAGATCACATTGGCGGACGGCGAGGTCTGGTATCTGCACAATGTGCTCTTCGCCAAGCAGAAGGCCAATCGGATCAACGAATTGATCGTGACGCGGCCTGTCGACTAGCTGGAAAATATCTCGGCATCTTGCGAGGAAACAGTTGAAATTCGTGTTTTTGTACGAGGGTAGAAGCGCTCTAAACTCCAGCCTAGCTCTCGACTGGGATGTCGACGACGTAAGCGTTTGGCGCTCGCATCCGATGGGTTGGAACCCGTTTGTCGACGGGTATGCCCAATGATCTTGATTTCTGAAGGTGAGTGCCGACCGCTAACCGATGCACGTGTGGCTGTTTGCTGGTTTGCTTTGAACGTGAGTCTGATGCCAGCAGCCAGATGTAGACGAGGAGCTTGAGTCTTTGTGCGAATGTACGAACAGGCACCTTAAAGAAGCGCTATTCTGGGAAGATCTCAACGCGAACCGTTGCGACCGCCGAAAAAGCGCCCTCAAAGCTTCCTGTGTCTCGGTCTTTGATTGTAATTTGAAGTGTGGGTTGCGTGTCGCAGTCTGATCTTATCGAGGCGGTGAAGGGTCTAACGGTTTGTTCAACTGTCTCGTCATCGACGACTAATTCTGCGAAACCAGAACTTCCCAATCCTTGCGAGATGCTAACGCTGTAAGGATAGAAGAGATCATCGCCATCAGACAGAGAGTCGGCTGTGATCTTCACCCCGTAAGAGCCACCTTGGCTGATATGGACGCAAACATCCATCGTCTGATCATCCAGCGCGCCCGTACCGGCTTCTTTTTCAAGAAAAATATCCTCCAATCCTGAGATCTGAGCCTCTATTTCGGTGGACTCAGTCAATTCGACGGAGACCTGAAATGATCCGTCTGCGACGCTGGTTAATCCGTCCTCTTGCGCCAAAGCCGCTGAGCTGAATAGCGTCGAGGAGGCGATGACGCACAACATGTATTTTGCGATGCCGCGTTCCAATACCCTCATCCTAGCGCGCGACCCGAGTGCTCGATACGTCGTAAGCCGGAGCCTGGCCTGTGAACTCTCACACTGGGTGTAGGTGCGCTTCTGCGCGAAGCATTGGCGAGCCCTACGAAGTCGTAAGGCCCACCAATGTTTCTACTCAATGCCAACAGTCTGAATTTAAATGATTAGAGTGGTGGCGTATAGAAACTGGAAGTAGATATGTCCGAAATACGCTGTTTAATAATGGTTTTCAGCGTTTTTTATTTCTTTTGGCTGACTTCGTCACAAGTCACATATTGTTTGGTCTAGTGACAGAGCGCTAAGGCTGGCGCGTTCTCCGCTCGCAGCATTTTGCTTGTTGTGCCGCCAAACAGCATCTGTCCAATTCTCAGATGCCCATAGGCTCCCATCACAGCGAGCGAGACATTGTGAGCGTCACATGCGTTGAGAACCGCATCCGAAACTGGACCGTTCAGCTTCAGCCGTTCGACATTCAGACGTTGCTCATGAAGGATCTCGGTCAATTGGTCGGCCGAGCCTTCGCACACCGGCGCCCATTGGTGGCGAACTTTCTCCAGGTTCTCAGCAATCACCACATTTTTGAAGGTGGAGATAAGCGGCATATGCATCCGAACCGCACGGGCCGAGAGCGGGCTGCCATCCCAGGCGATCAGGCATGTATCCGAAGCTTTCGCTTTGCTCGGCGCGAGAATGAGCGGCAGCCGTGATTCCATCAAAACATGTTCGAAGACCGGGTTGAGCGCATGACCGGATTGGGTCGCTTCTTTTGGGACGATGAAAGCGTCAGAAAGCGCTGCGCGCGTGGCCCCGTGTAGCGCGACAGAGCCGACTTGCTTTTCAAAGCTTGCCTGCAGCCATGCGCCAGCCGCGCCGGTTTGTTTTGTGAAGACCTCATTCAAATCGTGAACGAGATCGTCTTGCGCCTTGGCCATAGAGGCGACCGCAGTTGCGCCGAGCATAACGGTTTCGGCGCCCGTGATATAAACGGCGGCGCTGGCCGGGTCTGGCATCGCGCAGAACCCGTTCAGCGACGTTCCAAACTGCTTTGCGAATTGAATTCCGGTTTCGATCGCGGGTCCGATGGCCGCGACATTCCCACCAAGTGTAACTGTAACTGACATTGAATAGCCTCCTCAGGTTCGATCTCAATCAAATCTAGGAAGTCTGAATGGCTGCCAGTATCAGGGATGTTCCTGAGTGTTCAGGGATATCCCTTATGATTTATTCTGGAAGGTCTGACTGATCGGAAAGCGGTTTGTCTTCGTCCACGAGGATACGATGCGCGGCACCATCCAGATCCTCATACTGATCAGATTTTACCGACCATAGAAACGCCCCAAGCCCAAGCAGTCCGAGGCCGAGCGCGACAGGGATCAAATAGACGATTATGTCCACGCCGCGCCCCCTTTGATGCGCAAGGCATTGAGCGTCACAATCAAGGAGGAAGCGGACATCGCGATTGCGGCAACAAGGGGTGTAACATGCCCGGTGACGGCGATCGGCACAGCGATGCAGTTATAAGCTGCAGCCAGGCCGAAATTCTGCAGCATTATCGCTTTGGTCTTTTTCGAGACGTTCAGCACAGTTCGAATTGCGCCGAGGCCGCCGGAATAGACCGCGTCAGATGCTGATTGCGAAATGTCCATTGCGCCGCCTGGCGCGAGCGAGGCATGGGCCATGGCCAAGGCGCCCGCATCATTGAGCCCGTCACCAACCATCAGAACGTTCTTGCCCGATGCGTTGAGGTCAGAAAGGCGTTCAGCCTTGCCAGTTGGCGAAACTTTCGCGTGCCAGGTCTCAATGGCCAGTGTGTTCGCAATCTTTGCCACAGCGTCTTCGCGGTCACCGGACAGGATCTCTGCGGTTAGACCTTGTTGGGTGAGGCTCGAGAGTGTTTCGCGCGCGTCTGATTGCAGCTGGTCTTCGAAGCGGAATGGGATGGACGCGCCATCTGGTCCCGTAAACCAGAGCGACGGGCCGGAGCTTACGGATGCGTCTTCGATGCCAACCCAGTCTGCGGAGCCCAGGCGATAGGATTCGCCGCCAATCTGAGCTTCAACCCCGAGGCCGGGATGCTCTTTGATCTGATCAGCAATCGGTCCTGGTCCCGCGGCAGCGACAATTGCGCGAGAAAGTGGGTGCCGACTGGCCCGCGCCAATTGAGCCGCGAGATTGAGCTCTGCACCATGCTCTGAGATCAGTTCCGGTGTGCCTAGCGTCAGGGTCCCGGTCTTGTCCAGAACGATATGGTCGATTTCGGCGAACCGCTCGAGTGCGTCGCCAGAGCGCAGGAAAATGCCCCGCTTAAACAAATGCCCAGATGCCACTACCTGAGCTACAGGCGCGGCCAGCGCGAGCGCGCAAGGGCAGGTAATGATCAATGTCGAAACGGCGATGATTATGGCATAGTGAACACTCGCCCCCATTAACAGCCAAGCGATAAAAGCGAGCGCCGCCGTGGTGTGAACGAAGGGCACATATAGGGCCACTGCCTTGTCAGCGATTTGGCGGTAGCGGGCACGTTTCTGCTCCCCAGCTTCCAACATATCGGCGATCTGTGACAGCAGAGAATCCGATACGGCACCGAGGGCTTCCCCGGTCAGGGGCTGATCAAGGTTCAGGCTTCCAGCGTAAAGTGTTTCGCCAGCGCTGATCGTGCGCGGCAGGCTTTCGCCGCTCACCAGACTCTCGTCTATCCCGCTGCTGCCTTGAGTCACTTTGAGATCGACCACAGCGCGTTCGCCAGCCGCGAGCAGAATGCGATCACCCTTTTGCACTTGATCTGCGCGGATCGCTTCTACCTGTCCATCACGGCCGAGGCGATTGAGGGATCGGTTCTGCAAGGCCGCCAATTCGTGTGCGGCGGCCTGTGTTTGTCGGCGCAGCCGAGCGTCTAAAAACCGTCCGACCAGTAGAAAGCAGAGCAACATCACACTGGCATCGAAATAGGCATGCGCGCCGCCGGTCACCGTCTCCCAAACGCTGACTCCAAACGCCAAGATGAGCGCCAGTGAGATTGGCACGTCCATATTCGCATGGCCGTGACGCAACGCGGCGAAGGCCGACTGAAAGAAATGTCGACCGCTAAAGATCAACACGGGTAGGGCGATCAGTCCTGAAATACCGTGCAAAGCCTTGCGGGTCTGCTCGCCCATTTCGCCATGTCCGCCCCACACGGACACAGAAAGGAGCATGATGTTTGCCAGGGCAAATGCCGCAATCGCCATTGATATCAAGAGGTCGCGTTCTTCAGATTTGGCAGCTTTTGCTGAACTATCTTCGGAGAAGGCCGAAACGCCATAACCGAGATTGGAGACGCAGTCGGCGATCTGGTCAGCCGAGGTCGCTCCGACCCAATTGACGACCAGCTTGCCGTTCGAGAGATTCATGCGCGCGCCTCGGACGCCTGAAATCTCGCCGACTTTGGTTTCGATCTTCGAGAGACAGCCACCACATTTCGCGCCGCGAACCGAGAGTGTCAGCGTTTTGACGCCGCCCTTTTCCCGAACGAAGGCCGAAAGGTCTCCCGCCAATGATGTTGAGGGCGGCGCTAGTCCGGAGGGGCATCCCGGTTGGGTCGCATCAACAAAGGCGGTCATGGCACCAGCAGCGTCTTCTCGACATGGAACACGACCTGCTCCCCTTCGGTATCAAACACATTCACCCGCAAGAGCCATTGTCCGGACGCCAGCGCGCCAACCGAGGTTGTGTATTCGCCGTCCAGGCCTGGCGTGAAAGCGATGGCGCGATCCTCCTGACTGGTGGCTAGGCGCCGCAAGTCACCGACAATGAGCTTGTTTGAAATCGGCAGATTGTCTGCGTCCTGGAGGCGGACGATCATATCGCCATCTTGAAATCCAGCCTCTGCCTGCCAGCCAAGTTCCGCTTGCGCCGCACGCTCGGCCAGAATGTTGTTATAGCCAAGGCCCTGCACATAGGATTTCTTCACATCCTCGCCGGGGAAACTGGTGATCGCGTGATAGAGGAAGACACCATTCACCGCGAAAACAACCCCAAAGAAGCCGAGCATGATGAGTAAGACATGCCAGCCTTTGAGAGGTTTTCCAGCGGGTGCAAACTCGGACTCTGTCTGTGCTTGGATCATTGGTTTGGTCCTCTAAAGGATGTGCGGTTGATATCAGTTTCACCACTTTCGACGTCGCGCACCGAGATGGTGATTTGTCGCTGCGGCGCGCCGACCGGTGCACTGATCAGAATGCGATACCGATCAACACCGAACGACTCGACGGGAAGCTCAATCGGTGCGTCGCCCTCATGGTCGAACCCGATTACGGAGAAGGACAAGCCATCGATCCCGGTAATGCTGACCATCATAGTGCGCGGCTCTGAAAGCTTATTGACCAGTTTCAGCGTATAGCCGTTCTGGATCTCTCCATTTGATAATTGCACGAATGGCGGCGAGCGATCCTTAAGTACGTTTGCTTCTATGGTCGCTTTGGTGGCGAGGCCCCAAACAATCAGCGCGCCGATCCCAGTGATCAGAATAGAGTATAAGATCGTGCGGGTCCGCAGCACGCGATACTTTGGCGGCGTTTGGTGATTGGCTCGCGCGGCTACCGCAACATCGGTATCGTAAGCGATGAGGCCGGTCGGGCGCCCGATCTTTTTCATCATCTCATCACAGGCGTCGATGCAGAGCGCGCAATGGATACACTCAAGCTGCGAGCCGTCGCGGATGTCGATGCCAACCGGGCAGACCTGAACGCACTGATCGCAATCAATACAGTCGCCGCGTTCATCCCAGCTCTCGGATTTACGTTTTGGCCCGCGCGGTTCGCCGCGATCAAACCGATACGTGACGTTGAGGGCGTGCTCGTCGGTCAGCGCGCCCTGAATGCGGGGCCACGGGCACATATAGGTGCAGACTTGCTCGCGCATCCAACCCGCAAGGAAATAGGTCGTCAGGGTCAGAATGCCTGCGAACCAATAGGCCGACAGCGGGGCTTCGCCTGTAAACCAGCCTTGCGCGATAGTTGGCGCATCATGCCAGTAGAGGATGAAGGCGCCGCCTGTCCAAAACGCAATGACCAGCCAAACCGTGTGCTTGCCGAGTTTGCGCCAGGCTTTGTTGAAACTCCAAGGCCCGCGATCAAGCCGCATCCGGGCTGCACGGTCACCTTCAAAAGCGCGCTCGACCCAGATGTAGAGATCGGTCCAGACGGTTTGCGGGCAGGTATAGCCGCACCAGACGCGTCCTAAGAGTGAGGTTACCAGAAACAGACCAAGGGCTGCGAGGATCAACAGACCCGCCAGGAAGTGAATGTCCTGCGGCCAGATCTCAATGAAGAAGAAATAGAACTTCTCGCTTCCAAAATCCGCCAGGACAGCCTGGTTCGGGATCCCTTCACCGCGCTCCCAACGCAGCCAGGGCAAAACGTAGTAGACGGCCAACGTGACTGCCATCACCACCCATTTGACAGACCGAAACTTGCCATGTGCCAGCTTTGGATAGATCTGCTGGCGCTTGGCATAGAGGTCCTGCGGGGGCGGGGGTGTTGGTCCGCCTTTACCCGCAGAGGGGTGCATGTTGAGCGTTGTCTGTCCCATGGTTCTCGGGCCTATTCGCCCCCACCCAGTGTGTGAACATAGACGGCGAGTGCTTTGATAGACGCGTCGTCCAGGCGATCCTGCCAAGCTGGCATATGCGAGTTTCTAGCATTGTAGATCGTATCATAGATCGCGCGCTCGGTACTCCCATAAAGCCATTCTTGGTCTGTGAGGTTTGGCGCACCTTGCGTCCGGTCGCCGGTCGCATCGACGCCGTGGCAGGTTGCGCATTGCTGTTGGTAGAGCTCGGTCACGCTATCAGCGAGTTCGGCCTCATATTCCTGACCTGAGGCTCGCAAAACATAGTGCGTTAGGCCATCGATCTGATCGCTGCTAAGCAATCCGTCGCGGCCGAAAGACGGCATCAGAGAGAAGCGTGTGGCATCGTCACCTTCGTGGCGAATACCATGCCGGAGCGTGTACTCGATCCCGTCCAGTGTGCCGTCCCAAAGCCAGACATCATCAGCCAGGATTGGGTAGCCGATGGCGCCGCGCCCGCCAGCACCATGACAGGTTGCGCAGTTGTCTCCGAACAGGCTCTCACCCATGGCGAGCGCGAATTGCTGCAGCTCACGATCAGTTTCGATCTCTTCGAGTGAAGCTTCAAGCAAGGTCGCTGATTGCTCGACACGCGCGGTCTTAAGGTCTGCCACCGCCGCAGCGACAAGGTCGCGATCAGAATGGTTGCGCAGACCCGGCGTATTGGTGCCGAGGCCAGGTAGCGCCGGGATAGCGGGCATGAAGATCATATAGATGACTGCCCAGATGATTGTGACATACCAAACGATCAGCCACCAACGCGGTAGGGGATTGTTGAGTTCCTTGATCCCGTCCCAGCTATGTCCAGTGGTCTCTACGCCGCTATGGTCGTCAATGTCTTTGATATCATTCGCCATTATCGGGGCCTCCATCTTCTAAAGGCAGACGAGCTGCAGCATCGAACTTTTCTTGATTGCGCGGCCAGAGCGCGTAGATGAGCGCGCCAGCGAACATCAACACGAAATAGACGAGGCCGCCTGTTTGCGCGAAACTTGAAAGAAATTCGTACATCACTTCCTCCTATCGACGGTTGCTGAGATCGCCGGCTTCATAGGTTGAGAAATCAACCAAAGTGCCGGTCATTTGCAGATAAGCGACGAGGGCATCCATCTCGGTAATCTCGTCTGGATTGCCATCCCAATCGCGCGCTTCGACGGTGCCTTCGCGGCCTGCTTCCGCTTCGTAGAGTGCCATTAGGCTGTCATAGAAATCGAAGCCTTTATCGTTCGGGTCGGCCTGCGCGAGAATGTGGCCTTTGGCGTTCTCGATCATCTCATCAGAGTAGGGCACACCAACCAGCCGCTCGGTCCGCAAGCGGTTTTCGATATCGTCATATTTCAGCTTCTTATCCATCAAGAAAGCGTAGGGCGGCATGACGCTTTCCGGCACCAAGGCGCGTGGATCGATCAAGTGGTCGACTTGCCATTCAGCCGAATACTTGCCGCCAACCCGGGCAAGATCTGGTCCGGTCCGTTTTGACCCCCACTGGAAGGGGTGGTCATACATGCTTTCCGCGGCCAGCGAATAGTGGCCATAGCGTTCCACTTCATCGCGCAGCGGGCGCACCATTTGCGAATGGCAGACATAGCAGCCCTCGCGAATATAGATGTCACGACCTTTCAGTTCGAGCGGGGTGTAGGGGCGCATGCCGTCCACTTTCTCGATCGTATTGTCCATGTACATCAGGGGCGCCATTTGGATGATCCCGCCAATCGAGACCACGACCAGAATGCCGATGGTGAGGAGCAAAGAGTGGCGCTCCAAGATGCCGTGATTGTTCATCAGTCCCATAGTAATTCAGGGCCTCCTATTCGGCAGGTGCCAGCGCGGCGCGCGGCTCTGGTGTTGCATAAGGGTCGTTGGCCTCTTCGAGGTCTTCAGCCTCGCCATGACCGAGAACGGTCCGGACCAAGTTGACGGCCATGATGGCAGCGCCAGCGAAGTAAAGCAGGCCACCTAAGGCGCGGATCATATAGCTGATATGCTTGGCCTCAACGGTTTCCACGAAGCTGTACTCGAGGAAGCCATACTCATTATAGGCGCGCCACATCAGGCCTTCCATGATCCCGGCAAACCACATGGAAATCATGTAGAAAATGATGCCGATCGTGGAGATCCAGAAGTGCCATTCAACGAGCGATTTCGAGAACAAGCCCTTCTTCTTGTACAGCCAGGGCACCAAGCAATAGAGCGCGCCGAAGCTGATATAGCCAACCCAACCGAGCGCACCGGAATGCACGTGGCCAATGCCCCATTCGGTATAGTGGCTGAGCGAGTTCACAGCGCGCACAGACATGAGCGGGCCTTCAAAGGTCGACATGCCGTAGAAGGCGAGGGAGACGACCATCATCCGAACCACCGGATCGGTGCGCAGTTTATCCCAAGCCCCTGAGAGCGTCATGACACCATTGATCATCCCGCCCCAGCTTGGCATCCAAAGCATAATTGAGAAGGTCATCCCAAGCGTCTGCGCCCATTGTGGCAGAGCCGTATAGTGCAAGTGGTGTGGTCCTGCCCAAATGTAGATGAAGATCAGCGACCAGAAGTGCACGATAGACAGGCGGTACGAATAGACCGGCCGGTTCACACGCTTCGGAATGAAGTAATACATGATCGCCAGGAAGCCGGTCGTCAGGAAGAAGCCGACCGCATTGTGGCCATACCACCACTGCGTCATCGCATCCTGAACCCCAGCAAAGACCTGCACGGATTTAGAGCCGGTTAGGCTGACCGGAATAGAAAGAGTGTTGACGATGTGGAGCATCGCAATCGTCACGATGAAGGACAGGTAAAACCAGTTCGCGACATAGATATGAGGCTCTTTTCGCTTCCAAAGCGTGCCAAGGAAGACGAGCAGATAGACCACCCAAACCAAGGTCAGCCATAGATCAACATACCATTCAGGCTCTGCATATTCTTTGGACTGCGTGATGCCCAGCAAGTATCCGGTGGCCGCCAGCACGATGAAGATCTGATAGCCCCAGAACACAAACCATGGCCACATTCCGCCAGCGAGACGCGTCCGGCAAGTGCGCTGAACGACATAGAAACTGGTTGCGAGCAGAACGTTTCCGCCAAACGCAAAAATCACCGCGCTGGTGTGCAGCGGGCGCAGCCGTCCAAAATTGGTCCAACCCAATTCAGGAAAGTAGAAGACGCTCGGCCAGGTCAGCTGCAGCGCGATGATAACGCCGACGAGAAGACCCGCAATGCCCCAAAACATCGAGGCGGCGACGCCGAATTTGACCAGCGTGTTCTCATACTCGCTTTCGTCAAATGGGTCGCGATCCACCAGTCCGCCAGCCCAAAGCGCCGTCCCGATCAGGAAGGCACCCGCGAGCCCCATAAATGTTAGCGCTTGAATTTCCATGCCCGCGTCTTGCGCGAAGCTTCCCATTAAAAGCGCCAGGAAAAGGAACACGCCGAGGAGCGCCCCCACGGCGAGAATGCTTGTATTGTTTCCGCGTCTAACGGACCCGACTACTTGCGTCATTGTCGCTTTGCCCTTCGATTGTCCCCTGAAAACAGGGGGGTTTCAGCTTGGGCGAGCATTATCCGTGGCCGCGTGATCTCTGAATAAGGGGTTTCCCCTATGTGCGCCGCCGCCGCACTTTGTAGAAGGGGATCATTCTCAACTCACTGGAGTGCACCATGTCGATTTCTTTCCAAGCTGCTTTCGGCGGTCTTTTGATGGCTATCGGTGGTTTGAAAACATGGCTGCATATGGGGACAGTTCCGATGCTGGCGCTGCCCATGTGCAATGGCAAAACCGTCAATCTCGCCCTGACCCAATCGAGCTGGTTCGAACAGGCCCATTGCTGGGGCTGTTATGCTTTCACGCTCGGCCTAGGTGTTTTGGCATATGCGCTTTATCAAGCATCGAAAGAGCGGCGCTCTGTCGCGAAGGCGACGGATTGATCCATGCTGGACGCCCATTACAAAGGATGGTTGATGGAAGACAATCAGCATCCCGTCTTGACTGACATTAATGGGCAGTACGGCGATCGCCGATCGCTTGAGCCTCTCATGCGCAGCGTGTTGGCGTCCGTTCCGGACGCTATGATCGTGATCAATCAACAAGGTCAGATCCTGGCATTTAGCGCAGCTGCGGAGCGCTTGTTCGGCTACAAAGCTCAAGAAGTGGCGGGCGAAAATGTCTCTATGCTGATGACCGGTGCCAATGAGGCACATCATGATCAGTATATCAAAAACTATCTGTCGACCGGTGAGAAACAAATCATCGGGATTGGCCGGATCGTCGAGGCGAAGCTCGCCGACGGTGCTACGATTCCAGTTGAGCTGAAAATCGGCGAAGCTGAGATTGACGGCCAGCGTCTTTTCACCGGCTATATACGGGATATGTCTGAGCAGCAGGCGAACGCCTTGCGAGTCAACCAGATGCAAGTCGAGCTCGCAAACTTTTCCAGGCTAAGCGCAGTTGGAACGATGGCCTCGGCGATGGCACATGAGCTCAACCAGCCGCTCACCGCCGTCGCGAACTATCTTGAGGCGGCGCGCGACCTCCTCAATAATGCCGACAAAGACACATTGGCTTTTATCCAAGAAGCGCTTGATGCGGCGGCAACGCAGTCGATTCGCGCCGGGCAAATCGTGCGCCGATTGCGCGACTATGTTTCGCGCGGCGAACTCGACATGCGGCCGGTCAATCTTCTGGAAGTGGTCGAGGATGCAACCTCACTCGCAAAGGTTGGCGTAGAAGGCCAATTGGCGCGTGTTATTGCGCAAATCCCAGATACCGTGCCAGCGATTTTGGCCGATCGGCTGCAACTGCGCCAAGTGATTGTGAACCTGATCCGAAACGCGATCGAGGCGCTTTCCGATACGGCGAACCCGCAAATCTGGGTTAAAGCCCATGCGGAGGATGGCCTGGCCCATATTACAGTTGAAGACAATGGGCCGGGTATTCCAGGCGCTGATGAAACTTCGCCCTTTGATGCGTTTAACAGCACGAAACCCGGCGGCATGGGGCTCGGTCTTTCGATCTGTCAAACCATCATGGATGCGCATGGATCGGTCATTGAATATGCGCCGTCCGAAAAAGGCGGGGCCGCTTTCAAATTCACCCTTCGGCTAGACCCAGGAGACTTCGGGAATGACTAATCGGACAGTGTTTCTGGTCGATGATGACGAGGCTATTCGTCACTCGGCAAGCTTCATGCTGCGGCATGCGGGATACACGGTGAAAACCTATCCGGATGGCCTCGCTTTCCTCGATAATGTGTCGAGTGATCAAGACGGCTGTATCCTGCTCGACGTGCGGATGCCTGGAATGGACGGCTTGGCGGTGCAGAGCGCGCTTAATCATCGCGGCATCAATATGCCAGTGATCATTCTAACCGGACATGGCGATGTTCCGGTGGCGGTGGAAGCGATGAAGGGCGGTGCCATCGAATTCCTCGAGAAGCCATACGAAAAACAAGCGCTGGTCGGCGCCATCGATAATGCGTTCAGTCTGCTTGATAATCAGATGGCTGATGACAAGCGCAGCCGCGAAGCGAAAGCCCGGCTGACAGAACTTACCCCGCGCGAGCGCCAGGTCCTCGAATGCCTGGTGGATGGCCTCACCAATAAAGGTGTGGCCCAAGCCCTGTCGATTTCGCCGCGCACCGTGGAAATCCATCGCGCACATATGATGGAGAAGCTGCAAGCGGACAGCTTATCAAGCGCCCTCCGCCTGGCCTTTCTGGCGGGAATTGGCGATGAATGAATTGCGGGACACTACTTAGAGACGTGTTATAAGATCACTGATACAATCAATATATGTCCATTCAAACAGCATCCTCCGTGCCTAATGCACAAACTTCACCGTCTCGACTGGTCTTGGTCGAGGACGATGAGAACGTGCGTCGCTCGATGACGATGCTGTTGCGGGCGCGGGGGTTTCACATTGACGCCTATCGAAATGCGACTGAGTTCCTCTTGATGAACGGTCAGCATGGCGGCGATTGTTTGCTGGTTGATTATAAAATGCCGCGCATTGACGGTCTCGAATTGATGCGTCGCACGCGTGAACTCAAGGACGAGACGCCCGCCATTATGATCACCGGATATTATTCAGATTCCTTGAAAGACCGGGCGCTGAATGCGGGCTTTATGACGGTGATCGAAAAACCCACGGCACCGTCTGATCTCGACGCAGCGATCCGGGCCTTACTGAACTAATCTTGACCACATCGACAAAAAAAGGGGCCGCGCGAGGCAGCCCCTTCTCCAAGAATAACTCGCCGACTACCCAGCTGAGTATGGCAGAGACGAGTGGTGCAGGTTGATTTTCAACGCGCCGTCCTCATCGAGAACATAGCCGAATGTGTACTCGACTTTGGTTTCGCTGCCGTCTGGGCCGGTGAAGTAGTAATTGCCCATCGCGGTTGCTGAGTCATTGTCAGTGTAGATGCCATTGCTTTCCCAGCGGACATTGGTCCAGCCTTTGATCGCAAAGCCCGTGTCTTCGGTGCCTTCTTTGCCGATGAAGTAATCAAGTGCTTCATCGAATGTCTCACGGAACTGGTCGTCCGCGGCGAGGGTTGGCTTAAACATTACCGCGGTGTCGTCATATGCGTAGAGCGATTTGATGTGTTGCTTCGCGCGCTTTTTGTAATCGCCCTCATCGGTATGCACTTTTGAGATTGCAACAATCCCATTGCCCCACTCAGTTTGGGCGGCGATGACGTCTGCTTCTGTGATGCCGGCTTTATCGCCGTAGGCATTGTCTGCTGATGCTGAAGAAAGGCTTGCCGCAATTGCCAGACCTGCGATCCCACTGAAAATTGCTTTAGTGTGTTTGCTCATCGAAATAAAATCCTTTTGCTTTCGAGATTGCGATACTTGGAGCGGGTGCCGTCCCCGCAAAATGCCTCATTCGATTTCTCGTTGAGACGTTCAAAACTGAATGCGCCCATCACCTCCGGTCACCGCATGCGATAGGAATTGGTCGTCAAAAAAACGTTTTCAAATAAATAAAACCTATTGATACGACAGTTCGAAACTCTCGTTTTGAAACCACGTCATAAGAGTGCCCCAGTATGTCAGGGCAAACACGGGTTGTGTCGGGTAAAAAACTAAGCGTCGCCGATTTGCCTATTGTAAAGATAGGTTTTTTCGATCTGAACCGCTCCGTTCAGCACCTATGTCCTATCCAACCAAAACGACGGAGAGGAATTGGAATGAAACTCGAACACTCGGTAAAAGCTGCAATGGCCGCACTGCTGACGGCGCCAATCGCGTCTGCCGCGCCCGAATTTGCCTTCCCGAACAGAGACCAAGTGCGCAGCGGAGATGTCGTGGTCTATGTCGGGCCTGACCAAGCGTTGAGCGACAGCGCTAAGCGGATCGACCGAGCCACCGATGGCCGCCTAAGCAACGCGTTACAGGCGGAACAGTTTGATGGCGAGTTCGGTTCGACGCTTGCCTTCCGCGCGATGGCACCTTTCTCTACCATCAGCGTGATCGGCACCGGCGCAGACTCTCTATCAGCACGGCAAATTACCGATCTTGGCGGCTATGCTGCGATGGCAAATCACCAAGATGCTGTTGCCTTGCTGGCAGACGGGTTCCAAACGGATGTTGATGGCCCTGGGGCCTATCTCGCCAAAGGCTATGCACTCGGCAGCTATACTTTCACCAAGTATAAGAGCTTCGATGAAGAAAATCCCGCGCCCGTTCCTTACACAGCAACGATCATCGGGGCCGGGCGTGATAGCCGGTCTGTATTCAACGCTGATCTAACGCATTTGGTCGAGGGCGTCTCACTGGCGCGGGATCTCGGGACCGAGCCTGGCAATACGCTGTGGCCTGCGGAGTTCGTAGACCGTGTTCGCAACGCTTACGAGGGCGTTGATAATGTTACCATTCGGGTCCTGGATGCGGATCAGATCCGCAGCGAAGGCATGGGCGCCTTGATGGGCGTCGGGCAGGGGTCCATTCATGACCCACGGCTTCTGATTGTTGAGTATAATGGCGGCGACAGCGGCGACGCGCCTATCGCCTTGGTCGGCAAAGGCGTGACGTTTGATACGGGCGGTATCTCAATCAAACCAAGTAGTAATATGTGGTATATGAAGTCCGACCTGTCCGGCGCCGCAGCTGTTGCCGGAACCCTTCTCGCTGCTGCAAAGCGCGGTGAAGATGTCAACGTGGTCGGCCTCATGCCTCTGGCTGAGAATATGCCATCCCAAGACGCGATCCGCCCAGGTGATGTGCTCACCACAATGTCCGGCAAGACAATCGAGATCCTGAACACGGATGCAGAAGGCCGCCTGCTTTTGGCAGATGCTGTAACGTACGCGCAGCAGAAATATGAGCCGGAAATGCTACTCAATATCGCGACCCTAACCGGGTCCGCTGCGCGAGCGATGGGCGACGATTATGCGGCGGTCATTACGCGCGACATGCCGCTTAGCCTGGAAATGATGGAGATTGGAAAGGCTGCGGGCGAAGATGTTTGGCCACTGCCATTACATCCAAGCCACTTTGAGCAGATCCAATCTCTGATTGCCGACATCAAGAATATTGGCGGACAGCCTGGCGCCTCAATCGGCGCTGCGGTCGTCGGCACATTTGTCGCTGAAGATTTGCCTTGGATTCACTTGGATATTGCTGGCGTCGATTGGCGCGATATCGAAACCCCAACGGCGCCCATCGGACATGCCGGGTGGGGCGTTCGCTTCATGGACCAGCTCCTACGCGAACAGTGATCGGTCATACTTTAAAAGAAACCGGCAGAGTTCACGCCCTGCCGGTTTTCTTGTTTCAATGAGTTTGAGTAGGAGCTCTACGTTACCGAGCGTCCGTCTGGCCCGCTATAAGCGCGCTCGACTTTGGCGACGCGTAATTCGTAATGCTCGTACCATCTTTCGATACCGCTCTTTTGTGCGAGCAGGTGTGTAGTTTGAGCTTTCCAAGCCTGAATGCTCGCTTCGTCTCGCCAATAAGATACGGTGATGCCGAGCCCTTCGGCGCCCCGCGTTGACTCGATGCCCAAATAGCCAGGTTGCTGTTTGGCAAGCTCGACCAGGGCCTCTGCCATTGCGTCATAACCATCATGATTTGGGCTCTGCCGGCTCGTGAAGATGACGGCGTAATAGGGCGGTTCCGGTGTCTCAGAAAATCCGTTTGGCACGTTCACGCTCTCCCATTTGCTCTTAGATCACTGTTCAACACTTTACGCATAAGGTGGAGACATCTCGAAACTCGCTCATTTCGATTCGGTATATTCGGACGCGCGTCTCTGCTGCTCAAGCGAGCGGGTCATTGGTGTCTGAACCTTGCCGGTATGGGCGGTCGTGTTCTGCTCGATCAGCGCGATTAAGCATTCTTCCTCGGCCTTTGGGCGATGTTTCACGCCGCGCGGTACGACATGAAAGTCACCGGCTTTCAAGAGAACATCATGATCTTGATAGGAAATGGTCAGCTCGCCTTGAAGCACAAGAAAAGCTTCGTCTTCGTGCTCGTGTTCATGCCACACAAACTCTCCGTCAACCCGAGCCACTTTGACCATTGTGTCATTCACGTCGGCCACGATCATCGGGGACCAGGTCTCGTGGCAGTTGGATGCGGCCTCACGCAGATTAACGACTGTCATAGCGCAGTATTCTCCTCGTTCGCGTACACTCATACCGTAAATGTTCAGTTTGCGGATGACAACTACATAACATGCTATATATATGGCTATATGAAACAGCAAGATATTCTTCGCGACCTCGGTCATTTGGCCTTGGGGAGCCGCCTTAAACGATTGGCGGATGCGCTTCTGGCAGATGCCGCAAAAGTCCACTCAGATGCCGGCGCGCCCATGCAGCCGGGACAATTTCCATTGATCGCAGCACTAGACCGATATGGACCAATGTCGGTCAATGACGCGGCCGAGATCCTCGGGATTAGTCAACCCGCAGCGACCCGGGCAGTCTCCGAATCTGTGAAGAACGGCCTTGTGACTTCTGGTCCCGGACAAGACGATAAGCGCTTTCGCGAACTGTCTTTGACGGAGCTTGGGCGCGGCACAGTCACGGATATGAAACGGTCTATGTGGCCGCGCGTCGAAGCGGCTGCGTGCGACCTGACCCGCGGCCTGTCCGGAGACTTCTTGGACAGTATCACTGAAATTGAAAGGCGCCTCCTCGAACAGTCGATGCTTGCGCGCGTTAGAGCGAACACGCTCAGCATTCTGCCCTTTTCGGATGCGCTCGCGCCCTACTTTCAAGAGATAAATCTGGAATGGATCGAAGCCATGTTCACGGTTGAGCCGCACGATCGAGAGGTCTTATCGCACCCAAAAGAGAATATTATCGACAAGGGTGGCGAGATCTATTTTGTGCGCAGCGGTGACAGCGAAATCCTTGGAACTTGCGCGCTCGAGCGTGCTGCAGATGGCTTCATGGAACTCACCAAAATGGGCGTCAAATCCGCCGCAAGAGGGAAAGGGGCAGGGGAGTTTCTACTTCGCTTTATTCTAGAGCGAACGCGTGAATCAGGCTGGCAAGACAAGCTCTTTCTTGTCAGCAACAAACGCAATGTGGCGGCGGTCAAACTGTATGAGAAACTCGGCTTTGAGCATGACACCGAGATCATGGATCTGTTTGGCGCCCGATATGAGCGCTGCGACGTCGCTATGCGCTACCGCGCGCGCCTGTCTCAACTTTGATGTGCAGGCTGGTCACCAGAGAAAAGTTGGAACGTCACAACGTCGTCACCACAACCATTATATAACCGCGCTCTATTGCTAGAAATGGTGCCCCCACACGGACTCGAACCGCGGACCTACGGATTACAAATCCGTTGCTCTACCAGCTGAGCTATAGGGGCACTGGCGGGTCGTTTATAATGAGCGATGGCAAAGCGCAAGCCGTCATTACAAGATCATGCAGTTGCCACATTTGATCCTGATCCGGGCATGATTTCGCCCTGCGCCAAGCGTTTCTTCATCTCACGCAAGATGGGAGCGCAAAAATGATCAAGATCCTGACAAGCCTCACCGCAATCACCGCTTCAGCCGCTATGGCAAGCGCACAGCCTTTGCCGGCGCCGCCAACCGAGAAGTTCACGCCGATTGAAGAGACGACCTGCGATGCCAAAGTGCTGCAAGTCTATTTCCAAGCCGGCGAAAGTGACTTGAATTCGGCTTCTAAAGCTCTGTTGCAAGCGGCGCAGGCGCAACTTGATGGCTGCATTCTTGGCCCGGTTTCATTGCAGGCGAGCGCTGCTGATGCGGCAACGCGTGGACAAGCTGAAACGCTGGCGGAGGCGCGCCTTGATGCCGTTGCCACCGCCCTCGAAACCTACGAGCTGACCGGGACACGTCTGAATGCAACCTATGAACCGTCTCGCGTAGAAGGCCCTCTCAATGTGCCGATGACCCGCAGCGTTGAGGTCCGCCTCTCCGCTTGGGCGCCGCATATCGGCTAACCAACAGCACGTTTCCTCCCAGATGCTCCTTTCTCCTCCCACCGGAGCATTTAAACTAAACCCCCGGACCGTTCGCGATCCGGGGGCTTTCTTTTTTAATGGCCAGCATGCTTAGTCAAAGAAAGACAAGACGGCGCAAGCTGCAATAATGGTGGCGATCGCATGGCTGCCATCGACAAAGAAGCCCATCAAGGAGCGGTAAGGCGTGTAGACGGTGTCATAGGCGACCAAAGGCAGGCCAATCAGCAGACTGATCCACAGCCCGAACAGCACGGCTGTGCTAAGCTTAGAGATATTCTTTTGTTGCATATGCCAGCCAAGTCCGAAGCTTAGCACGAGTGACAAAACAAAGCCGGCGAGCATGACCATTGGGTCGGGGCCCATAGCTGTGGCTGTAGACTGGATACCGTCTGCACTGAGCCATTGGATGTACTCTTTCGCTGGATCGACAAAGAACATTCCGTTCGCGGCCATCCAGGGTTCTTGGAACAGGACCCCGTACCAAATGAACCCGATAAAAAACATGGCGACCGCGGCCAGCAGCACGCCAAGTAGGTTTACGCCTGCAATTTTTGGCATTCTTCCCTCCTTAAGGATGTTTCCTTTATCCCATCACGCGATTAGACAGGCCGAAATTCTCTGGTCGACTCAGTCTAACGCTAGGGAAAGCTTAGAGGAACGAGACTCTTGAGTAAACGACGCATCCTGATCACCTCCGCCTTGCCGTATATCAATGGCATCAAGCACTTGGGAAATCTCGCTGGCTCTATGTTGCCTGCAGACGTCTATGCGCGCTTTCAGCGGCTGCGTGGGCATGACGTGATGTATATCTGCGCCACAGATGAGCATGGCACGCCCGCAGAGCTCGCGGCTCAAGCGGCAGGGATCAGCGTCCGAGACTATTGCGATGAACAGCACGAAATCCAGCGCGCTGCGGGGGAAGGGTTCTCGCTCTCTTATGACTGGTTCGGGCGGTCCTCCAGCGACGAAAACAAAGTCCTGACGCAGCACTTCGCGCGCGTGCTGGAAGAGAAGGGTCTGATTGAAGAGCGCGTCTCTCAACAAGTCTATAGCGTCGATGATGGCCGTTTCTTGCCCGACCGCTATGTAGAAGGCACATGTCCGCATTGCGGCTATGAGAAAGCGCGCGGTGATCAGTGCGATAATTGCGGACGCTTGCTCGATCCAGTGGATCTGAAAAACCCGTACTCAGCGGTTTCAGGCGGGACCAATATTGAGATCCGCGACACGGCGCATCTCTTCCTCTTACAGTCGAAAATGCAGGACACGATCCGCGAATGGGTTGAGGCCTCAAAAGACTGGCCGCAATTGGCGCGCTCCATCGCGCTGAAGTGGCTCGATGAAGGGCTGCGCGACCGGGCGATTACCCGCGATCTGAAATGGGGCGTTCCGGTCCTTGGTGCTGATGGCAACCCACGGCCAGGGTTTGAGGACAAGGTCTTCTACGTTTGGTTCGACGCGCCGATTGAATATATCGCGGCGACGGAAGAGTGGGCAAAAGCCAATGACGGTGATTGGGAAAGCTGGTGGCGCACCGACAAGGGCGCTGATGATGTCGAATATGTTGAGTTCATGGGCAAGGATAATGTCGCCTTCCATACGGTCTCATTCCCGGTCACAATCTTCGGATCCGGCGAGCCTTGGAAAGTGGTCGATAAGCTTAAAGCCTTTAACTGGGTGACCTGGTATGGCGGGAAGTTTTCAACCAGCCAGAAGCGCGGCGTGTTCATGGATCAAGCGCTTGAACTGTTACCGGCGGACTATTGGCGCTGGTATCTGATGGCAAATGCGCCGGAGGGGTCTGATGCGGCCTTTACCTGGGAAGGGTTTCAGGCCGCGGTGAATTCCGACCTGGCTAACGTACTTGGCAATTTTGTGAACCGGATCACGAAATACACGGTCAGCAAGTTTGATGGGGCGCTACCTTCCACGGGCACACCCGGCGAAGATGAAGCGTGGATGGAATCTGAGCTGAAAGCCAGCTTGGAGCGCATCTCTGAACATTATGAGACGATGGAGTTCCGTAAAGCTGCCGCTGAAACGCGGGCGCTTTGGGCGGCGGGGAATGAGTATCTGACCCGGGCTGAGCCTTGGGTGAAGTATAAGAATGATGTCGATGCTGCCGCAGTCGGGGTGCGCACGGGTTTGAACCTCGTCGTCCTGTTTGCGATTGTGGCGCAGCCGCTGATCCCGAACACAGCAAAGTCGATCTTGGATACGCTCGGCATTCCAGAGGAAAATCGCAAATGGCCGTCGCCTGATGATGCAGGCCTCCTGGATGCGCTGCCGCACGGTCTGCCAATACAAGCGCCGCCTGTCCTGTTCCAAAAAATCGAAGACGCGATGGTCGAAGAGTGGACCACACGTTTCGGCGGCGAAGAGGCTTAAGTCATGCCGCTTCAAAACCGCGTTGATCCTTTTGGTTTGATTCACGCGGTGCTGGAACGTGGCACGATGATGGGCAATCGCGGGGGATGTTTCCACACCGAAGAAAAAACGCTCAAGCCGACCCATTGGAAAACGCGGCAATGGATTACCTGCGTGCTCGAGTTCAAAGGCCGCCAGCGCGAGCTGATGGCAGAGCGTCAGTATACGGAACTGTTCTTCCTGGATGAGGTGACTGCACTCGCAGCGGGGCACCGGCCTTGTTATGAGTGCCGCTATGCTGAGGCAAAGCGATTTCGAGAAGCGCTCGTGCGCTCTGGGGTGTTCCGATACCGACCCAAGGCTTCCGATCTCAGTGATGCAATCGCGGGCGAAATTCAATCCGTCCTGAAGGGGAAGTCTGAACGCGAGACGATTGTTCCAGCAGAGCTTCCCGACGGGGCGATGTTCACGACTGGCGCGGCGCCGTTTTTGAAGTGGAAGGGGCAGGCTTATCCGTGGGATTTTGTCGGATATGATGCCCCCACGGATTTGCCGGAGCAGGGCGTTCGTTTGACCCCTCACATCACCTGCCAAGCGCTCGCGCATGGTTACGTGCCAGCGGTGCATGAAAGCGTCCAAGCTAGCGGGTGACAATGCGATCCCAATGTGAAAGGCTTTGCGCCAGAAACGCGACTCACCCTGGGTGTGAAGCGCAAAACAAAAGAGCTGGAATAGAATAAATGCGGCTACCAGTCATCGTGAGTATGGGCGGCGTAAACGCGGCCGGGCGGACATCTGGATTTCAAAGCTTTCGGCGGATGATCATCGAAACGCTCTCGGCGGAGGAGCGGCAAAGCACGATTGCAGGCCTCGCGGTGATGATGGGTTTGGCTCAGACCGATGATGGCGAAACCTATCGCTGTGAGGATGGCGCCGAGCTAGACCAAGCCGGAGTCACGGCACGATTTGAGACTGATGTCTTGAATGGAACCCTGGTCCGCCGCGTCGAGCAAAGCCACTTCAATGTCGACGCGCTGTACTGGCAGTCGAACGCAACACTGCAGTCTGATGGCGGCGATAATGATGCACCAATCGAATTCGTCGTCGCGAAAGATCGCCTTCCAAAACCCTTGCCAGAGAGCTGGTCTGTTGAGGCGCACGACGAAGACCACGTCCGCGTCACGGCGACAGGCGGGCTTGATGTAAAGTTCAACAATACGCGAGAGTTCCCCATCAAGGCAGCTGGTCAGTTGCCAACCGGGTTTGAGATGGCGAGCCTCTACAATTCCCGCTTTCAGCCGCGCGGCCTCCAAATGGCACTGTTTGGCGCGACGGACGCTTTGCGGGCGATGGGCGTGGACTGGGACACTGTGCTTGAGCACATCAACCCAGATCAGGTCGGGGTCTATTCCTCGAGTGGCTTTGGCCAGATGGACAAGGAAGGCTACGGTGGCATGCACCAAGCGCGCCTCAAAGGCGAGCGTGTGACCACCAAGGCGCTCGTCATGGGCATCAACTCGATGCCGACGGACTTCATCAATGCTTACGTCTTGTCGAATGTCGGGATCGCCAGCAGCTCTGTCGCGGCCTGCGCGACCTTCCTCTCTAATTTGCGCCATGCAGTGTCGGACCTTCAGGCCGGGAAAATCCGCGTGGCCATGGTCGGCAATAGCGAGGCGCCAATCGGTCCGGAACTGATGGACGGGTTCGGAACAATGGGCGCTCTGGCCAGCGACGACAATATGGTCAAAACCTATGGCACCGACGAGATTGATTATCGCCGGGCCAGTCGGCCGTTTGGAAAGAATTGCGGGTTCACGATCGGCGAGTCGAGCCAGTACTTCATCCTCATGGATGATGCGCTCGCCTTGGAGCTTGGTGCGCCCTGTCTCGGTTCGATAACCGATGTGTTCATTGATGCGGATGGGACCAAGAAGTCGATTACGGCGCCAGGACCCGGCAATCATATCAGCATGGCGAAAGCCGTTGCAGCGGCCTCTACCATTGTTGGAAAAGAGACGGTCCGCGACAAGAGCATGGTCCTCGCGCATGGCTCCAGCACACCGCAAAACCGCGTCTCTGAATCGCAGATTTTTGACCAAGTTGCTGAAGCGTTTGGAATTGAAGATTGGCCAGTGATCGCGGTGAAAGCCTATCTCGGCCATACGATCGCACCGGCCAGCGGTGACCAGCTCGCTGCGGCGCTTGGCTGTTTCAAATATGGAGTCCTGCCGGGCATCAAAACCATCGATGGCGTTGCCGATGATGTCTTTCAGGACCGTCTGAGTCTCGGAGCAGATCATCAAACGCGCACGCCAGAAGATGTCGAGGTTGCGATCCTCAACTCAAAAGGATTCGGCGGGAATAATGCGTCTGCCGTGGTGCTGTCGCCGGCACGAACCGAAGCGATGCTGGAAAAGCGTTACGGTGCAGAGGCAATGCAGGCTTACCTCAATAAACGCGAAGCCAGCCTCACCGCATCCGCCACCTATATCGCGAAAGCGGATTGCGGGGACTATGCGCCCATCTACCGATTTGGCGAGGCTCAAATCCAGGACACCGATATCGAAATTAGCGAAACGGCGGTCAAAGTGCGCGGCTTGGCAAATGCGATTGTCCTGCCGACCGAGAACCCCTTCGCCGATATGACGGAGTAGGGCTTTTCTCTACGGAAGGCCGTCCCTCAAATTGACAGCGCTACAGCCGAGCCGCAAGTTGGAAAAAAAAAGCGGGAGGTTGCGCATGCGCCGTATATATTCAGGGCTGCTGGCAAGTGTGGTGCTAGCAAGCTGTAATTCGGGTTCAGATGACGGTACGATCGAGGCTGAAGCACCGCCAGAAGCCGCTCCGCAGGCGGTGTTAGAAACCATCGCGACGGGCGCTAATATCTCCGGGGCGAATGGCATTCATTTTGGGCCCGACGGCTTGCTTTATGTCACCTCGGTCATCGGCTCAGATCTAACAATTCTCGATCCTGAAACCGGCGAAAAGGTCCGGCGATATACGGCAGCGGATGGTGTGTTTGGACCAGACGATGTCGCTTTTGCGCCCGACGGGTCCTACTATTGGACTTCAATTCTGACCGGCGAAGTGGCTGGCTTCACGCCAGAGGGCGAGAAAGTGGTCGCGGCGCAAATTCCGCCTGGCGCTAATCCGATTACATTTTCAGATGATGGCCGCCTCTTTGTCTCGCAGTGCTTCTTAGGGTCAAACCTCTATGAGCTCGACCCGAAAGGGGAGACGGCGCCGCGTCTGATTGCAGATGACCTCGGGCCGGGCTGCGGTTTGAACGGGATGGATTGGGGACCAGATGGGCGCCTCTATGGTCCGCGCTGGTTTGCCGGTGAGGTGGTTAGCTTCGATGTCGATACCGGAGAGCGCCGAACCGAGGCGACAGGGTTTGCGGTACCAGCTGCGATCAAGTTCGATAGCGAGGGCACATTGCATGTCCTCGACACAGGCACAGGCGAGGTCATTCGCATGGGCGAGGAAGGCCGTGAGGTGATCGGAACGCTGACGCCTGGCCTCGACAATTTCGCCTTTGACAGCACCGACACCATCTATGTCTCAAGCTACACTGACGGCTTCATCAAGCGCCAAAATGAGGACGGGACGTTCACCGATCTTCAGCCGGGCGGCATGTCCCATCCCGGCGGCGTGGCTTTAATCGGCGATACGGTTTGGGTGGCTGACGTGCACGCCTTGCGCGGCTTTGACCGTGAGACCGGTGAAGAGACTATCACGCAGCGAAATGTCGTTGGTGTCGGCGAGCTTGGCGGCTCGCTAAATGTTTCTGCCGACGGCGATAATCTGATCCTCAGCTCTTGGTTTGATGCTGACGTTCGGATTTGGGACCCAGCCACACAAACGCGATTGCGCCATATTCCAAACCTGGCCGGACCCGCCTCTGCTGTGCGCTATCAGGGCGAGCTCGCGATCGCGGAACACTTAAAAGGCGCTGTGACTCTGTTCGGCGAAGACGAAACCACGGTACTCGCGAATGATTTAGCGGCCCCAACCGCGCTCGTGGTGGACGGCGAGGACCTCTATGTGAGTGACCGCAGCGCCGGACAGATCCTGAAGATTGCCAACGCAGGAGACGCTTTGGAAACGCCTGAAGTCGTGGTTAGCGACCTTGCCAATCCAGAAGGGTTCCTTGTGACCGACGATGGGTTCGTCATCGTCGAGGCAGAGGCCTCTCGTATTCTGCATGTGAACGGTGAGGGCGAACGGCGCGAGATTGCGTCCTTCCCAGCTGGAACCCCCGGATTGCCCGGCTTACCGCCGTCTCAGATCTTCAACGGGATCGATATGGACGAGGATGGAAACCTGTTCGTCACCGGCGAGCAAGACCGCGTCCTCTACCGCGTAAAGGCGCCTTGGTAGTCTTTTTCAAGAACTGGCGCACCTAAGAGGATTCGAACCTCTGACCTCTGCCTTCGGAGGGCAGCGCTCTATCCAGCTGAGCTATAGGTGCTTCCAAGCGCCTCATACGCGAAGCTGTGGAGCGATGCAATTGGAAGAATGCGGGTAACGGACTTGAAAGCAGCAGGGCGATACGCACATTGAGACCAATCAATGAGGAACAATCATGAACAGATTACGATTGGGCGTAAGTAGCGCCATTCTTGGAACGGCGTTAGCGCTTTCGGCTTGTGGAAACAATGAGCCGGCCCCTGTGTCTGACACCGATGCTGTGGATGTCGCTGAAACGACAGAGGCGCCGACCCGGGCCTCTAAGGAAGAGATTTTGACGCGTTTTGAAGGTGCGCTGGAGAATGCACGCGCCTCAAGCGGGCCAGGAGCGCCGGTGATGTGGACGCTGTCTGACGAAGACACCGTGATCAACATTTTCGGCACGGTCCACTTGCTTCGCCCGGATCTGGAATGGCGCACAGACGCGTTGAACCAGGCGATTGAAAGCGCCGATACGATCGTCTTCGAAGTCGATATGAAAAGCGAAGAAGCGCAACGCGCTATCGCAACCGACTTCCTCGCGCGCGGCATGTATCAAGATGGCCGGACGCTGAAAGACGTGCTGAACGATGAGGATGAGGCAGTGATTTCCGCAGCCTTCGATTCGATTGGCGTGCCGCTCGATGCGATGAACACGTTCGAGCCCTGGATGGCGTCGGTCAATCTCGGTGTGATGAAACTGGTCGCGGATGGATATGATCCAAACTCCGGCGTTGAGACTGTCATCGAGGCCGAAGGCAGTGCAGCGGGTAAATCATTCGCCTATCTCGAGACTATCTCGCAGCAAGCAGACGCCTTCGATTTACTGGCTGAAGATGACCAGGTTCAGATGCTCTATGAGTCTGCGCTTCTGCTGGATGAGACGCCTCGTATGCTCGACCTGCTCGTCGATGAATGGGCTGACGGCGATGTTGCGGGGATTGGCTCGCTTATGGCCGATCCAGACGGGTATGGCTTTACGGACGAAGCTTATGAGCGCCTCATCGTGACGCGTAACGAAGCCTGGATCCCGGTAATTGAGGACATGCTGGAGCAGCCTGGGTCAATCCTGATCGCGGCGGGTGCAGGCCACTTTGCGGGGCCAGACAGCGTGATCACCATGTTACGCGACAAAGGCTATGAGGTTGAAGGGCCTTAGGGCTCGTTGCCGTCCCAATCGACGATCCAATCTTCGATTTGCTCAACATCATCAGGGTCGAACAGAGTGTCCTCACTCAGTGTTCGGCCCATAATGGATTCGCCGCGCCGGTGGATCAGCTCGGGGTCGCCGCTGATCAGATGGTGCCAGTCGGGCAGGGGTTTGCCCTCATGCACGAGCCGGTAGGAACAAGAGGCCGGCATCCAGCGCAGCTCTGACACATCCTTCGGGGTTAAGATCACACAATCCGGCACGTGCTGTTTGCGGTTTGGATAATCGCTGCAGCGACACGTTTCGGCGTCGAGCAGTTTGCAATGCAGCCGGGTCATCGCGATTTCGCCAGTGTCCTCGTCTTCGAGTTTTATCAGACAGCACTTCGCGCAGCCATCGCAGAGCGACTCCCACTCTTGTGGATTTAAGTCCTCAAGTGATTTGGATTCCCAAAACGGCTTGTCTGTCTCAGCCATTTGAGGGGCCATCTCCGATCAGCCAGATGAAGGGAATGATTTCTGTCAGCTCAAACAATCCGGCCTTGGCGTAAGGGTCTTCAGCGGCCCAGGCGTACACTTCATCAAGCGTTTCGAACTCGATAACAAAGGTCGATCCGATCATCGTCTGACCATCGTCGGACAGGACAGGCCCCGCCATTGCGATCTTATGGCGATACTCTCCGGCCCATTCCAGATGCGCCTGCCGCGTCGCTTGCCGTAAATCAGAACTGTTTGCCTTGTCGCGGGCATTTACGAGGAAGAGCGGCATTCTATTCTCCTTTATAAGGGCGTGCGAGCAGGCTGGTGATCGCGTCTCTTACGGTTGTGCGTTCACTGAGTATGGCATCAACCGCCTCGCAGATAGGCATTTCGACAGCATGCTTTTTAGCGAGCGCGATCAGGGCAGGGGCGGTCGCAACGCCCTCTGTCACAGAGTTGCGCGCCGCGAGGATATCGTGCGCAGATTGACCTTGGCCGAGCGCCAGACCAAAGCTCATATTCCGTGACTGCGGCGAGGAGCAGGTCAGGACCAAATCACCTAGGCCGCACAGGCCTGCAAGGGTTTCCGATCGCCCTCCCATGGCGCTGCCAAGCCTGGTCATCTCGGCAAATCCGCGCGCGATGAGCGCGGCATGGGCCGAACGCCCGAGTTGTAGACCTTCAACAATTCCGCACGCGATCGCGAGGACGTTTTTAACCGCGCCGCCAATCTCGGCACCGATTAGATCGTTTGACCAATAGGGCCGAAAGCTCGGTTGCCCGATCGCATCCATCAAGGCTTTGCCAATGGCTTCGTCTTCGCAGGCGAGCGTGACGGCAGTTGGGAGCCCTCTGGAAACGTCCGCCGCGAAGCTGGGGCCTGACAAGACGGCGGGGATCGCGCTTGGAATAATCTCCTTCAAGACATCCGTCATGAGGCTCAGGCTGTCGCGCTCAATGCCTTTGGCGCAGAGGAGGATGGCTGTGCTAGGGCGGACGATGCTCGCAAGGTTGCTAAACACTGACCGCGCGAACTGAGCTGGCACAACGGCCAGAATTGCGTCACATCCTGAAAGTACTTTGAGGTCCGTGCTGGCTTGCATCTTCGGTAGATCTATTCCCGGAAGATAGGTTGGGTTGCCGCGCCCAGCACTCAGAGCGCTGGCGACGTCGGCTTCGAGCGCCCAAACCGGAGCAGGGGATGCTCCCGCATCAGCCTTTTGATATAAAGAGGCCGCAAGCGCTGTGCCCCAGGCACCCGCACCCAGGACGCCAATTTTGGTGAATTCAGTCACACTTCTTCTCACAACTGCGTGCGAAATTGAACAATTTGTTGATCATTCACACTTTTCCTATATTCTAATACCATGAACGAAAAACTCGACACCCGTGAGCAGATTCTCCATGCCGCCATGGAGCGTATCATGCACTATGGCTACGCCAAGACGACAATGGCTGAGATTGCCCGCGACTGCGGAATGTCTGCTGGGAACATCTATCGATTCTTTGCCTCAAAGATAGACATCGCTGAAGCCATGGCGCGAAAACTCAATATGGAGATCAACGCCCAGAACGCGGCATTGGTGCGCCGAAAAATGCCAGCCTGCGAAAAGCTGCGGGTATTTCACCATCTCGCAATGACCAAAACGTTCGAGAAGCTCGACAAGGATGCGAAAGTTCTTGAAGTCGCGGAAGTTCTGTCCAGCGAGCGGCCAACATTTGCGAATGAAGAAATGGCACAAGAGCGTGTCTATCTCGTACAAATTCTGGAGCAGGGCATCGCAGAAGGCGTCTTTGCTCCTATGGAAAATCCCAATTTCATTGCAGAAATGATGCAGTCGGCGACCATGAAATTCCGGTATCCACAGCTCTGGTCGCGTTTGACCCTGCCGAAGCTGGAACGGGAACTGGACGGCGTGATGGACATTATTCTGGCTGGGTTAAGTGTTCCTATCAAAACGCGTGAGTTATTGAACGCTGAATAAATTTCAAATCATTCATTGATTTTGGTTTTTGAGTTCCTATCTGGTGTTCATGGACGGCGAATAGTCGCCGCCTAGAACGCAAAGAAGGACTAATCCCATGCGTGTTTCCTCCCCAGCCGAAGCTCGGACGAGCTTCATCGCTTCAGCCGTCTCTGTTCCGCTCGCCGTATTCGGAGCGGTCCTCACTCTTGGGCTTTTCGGAACAGTTGTATGAGCTTGATCTAGCGCCCGGTCTGTTCCCCTTACAGGCCGGGCCACGATGAATTGATCACCGTTTTATTCGACGGTCACGGACTTAGCGAGATTTCTCGGTTGGTCCACATCTGTGCCTTTTTCAACGGCAATATGATAGGCCAGCATTTGAACCGGCACAGCATATAGGATCGGCGCCACGAAAGGGTGGCAAGCCGGCACTTCGACGCTGTTTGCTGGTGTATCTCCGGCTTCCCTGACGCCTTCTGCATCACTGATCAGCAAGACATTCCCGCGCCGTGCGGCAACCTCTTGAAGATTAGACAGCGACTTATCAAACAATCCATCAAATGGTGCGACGAAGACGACCGGGGTCTCTTCATCAATCAGCGCAATCGGCCCATGCTTGAGCTCACCGCTGGCATAGCCTTCGGCATGAATATAGCTGATTTCTTTGAGCTTCAGCGCGCCTTCCAGAGCGATCGGATAATGCACGCCGCGGCCCAGATAGATGACGTCTCTTGCCTTCGAAAGGTCCCGTGCGAGCGTCGCGATTGGGGTATCGAGCGCAAAGCTCTCCGAAATTAAACGTGGAACACCGCTCAAGGCGTCGACAAGCTCAACCTCTTTTGCGCGGTCGATATGCCCGCGCGCTTTACCAGCCGCAATCGCTGCAGCCGCGAGCGCGCAGAGCTGCGCCGTGAAGGCCTTCGTAGAAGCCACGCCAATCTCTGGTCCTGCGAGTGTTGGCAAGACCAAGTCGACTTCACGTGCGATCGTCGAGGTTGGCACATTCACGACCGCTGCTGTTTTAAGCCCTGCCTCTTTGCAATAGCGCAGTGCCGCGAGCGTATCAGCTGTCTCACCCGATTGGCTAACAAAAAGCGCTAAGCCGCCGTGTTTAGGTAAAGCCGGCTGGCGATAGCGGAACTCTGATGCGATATCGGTTTTAACCGGCAGACCGGCAATTTGTTCGAACCAATACTCGGCGACGCAGGTCGCGTAATAGGCCGTGCCGCATGCGACCATGTGGAGATGCGTCACGTTCGCCCAATCAATTGCGGCTTCATCGCCCGGCAGTTCGATGGCTTGATCGAGCGCGTTGACATAAGCGCCGATGGTGCGAGCTGTGCTGTCTGGCTGCTCGAAGATTTCCTTCTGCATGAAGTGGCGATAATTGCCTTTTTCCACAGCGGCACCTGCGGCCTGGACGATTGTCTCGGGCCGTGACACTGCGGTGCCGCTTGCGTCGAAGATCTCGTAAGAGTTCTGGCGCAAGGCACACCAATCACCTTCTTCGAGATAGATAACGCGATTTGTGAACGGGGCGACGGCGAGCGCATCTGAGCCGAGAAACATTTCATTCTGACCCACGCCGATCACCAGCGGTGACCCTTTGCGGGCGCCGATCATTAGGTCTTCATGGCCTTCGATGATGATTCCGAGGGCGAAAGCCCCTTCGAGATCCGCCAAACAGGCTTTCACAGCATTTATCGGATCCACGCCCTCCTTCAGTTTCGAGGCGATCAAATGCGCGATGGTTTCTGAATCGGTCTCTGTTTCGAAGATGTGGCCTTTGGCTTCCAAAGCTTCGCGGAGGTGGCGGAAGTTCTCGATAATCCCATTATGTACGAGCGCGACTGGTCCGGACACATGGGGATGCGCATTTCTAGTGTTTGGCGCGCCATGTGTTGCCCAGCGTGTGTGGCCAATCCCTACAGAACCCGGAATAGGGGTTTCGGTTAGGACTGATTGCAGGTTGCTGAGCTTGCCCGCCGCGCGGCGGCGATCCAGTTTGCCCTCATGAAGCGTGGCGATACCAGCACTGTCATAACCTCGATATTCGAGACGTCGCAGCGCCTCCATAGCACGATCTGAAGCTGAACCTTGCTGGCTCAAAATGCCAATGATTCCACACATCTACTCATACTCCACGCTATTGATAGTATCACGCGATTCCCTAATCCGACGCGCGCAATCTCGTCATTGCAAATCCTATTACGGAATGTGTCGAAGGCGCGGACGCAAAAAGGTAACAAGGGGACCCGTTTGGGTCCCCTTGTCCAAAGGTCATCATTTTAAGGTGAAGTCGGCTTACGAGCCGGTTACGCCCATGTCGCCGGTGGCGGCGCGGCAGCAGCGAACTTGCATTTCCAGCACTTGGCTGTTGAAGCGGCACTGCTCATTGTTCAGTTCACGCAGGAATGACAGACCGCCAGCACGGTGTGTGTAGCGTGTCTGGACACAGCCCATGACGGTGTAACCCGGCTCACATGTGCCTGTTGTCGACTGCTGAACGGTCGTTGTTTTGCAATCCAAGTCTTTTTCAGACAGGTGATTGGCAAGCGCAAAGGCTTCGTCAGCGCGGCTTTGCGCTGCATCTGCAGAAGATTGAGCCGCTGCAGCTGCAGACATTGCGCTGTCAGAGATCTGACGCGCTTCGCGCAGGCTCATATTTGTTTCGGCGAGCGCCGTGGCATTGCCGTCAATTTCGACCTTCAAGCGGCAGACTTCTTCTGACGCACGGTCTGGGTTGGCGCAGTATTCTGCGACAGTCATATCGGGTGTGAGCCCAGTGGCGCACCCGGCGAGTGAAGCTGCGAGCATACCGCCCACAAGGAATGATTTTAAACGCATTTTGCGTGTCCTCTCTTTTCCCCAACAGCGCCTGATATGCAGAAGATGTGCCATCAGGACGTGTATCCTGACTTGGAAACTTCAACCAAATTGTGGCATGGCGCCTTGTAAGGGCTGCAGAAAACCCCTCGAAACAGGGTGAAGCAAGGAATTAGCGCATTATGACACGCAAATACTTCGGAACCGACGGAATCCGTGGCACAGCGAACACACCTCCAATGACGCCAGAGATTGCAATGCGTTTAGGAATGGCGGCCGGAAAGTACTTTCGGACCACTAGTCCGCGCCGTCACAGCGTCGTTATTGGGAAGGATACTCGCCTTTCTGGGTACATGATTGAGCCGGCTTTAGTGGCTGGTTTTACCTCTGTTGGGATGGATGTGACCCTTTTCGGGCCACTCCCGACACCGGGCGTTGCCATGATGACGCGGTCATTGCGGGCCGATCTGGGTGTCATGATATCCGCGAGCCACAATAGCTACGAAGACAATGGAATTAAGCTCTTCGGACCAAATGGATATAAACTGTCCGACGAGATCGAGCTTGAAATCGAAAGCCGGATGGACAGAGCGCTTGATGATAAACTTGCAGCGCCTGCCGAGCTCGGACGGGCCAAGCGCGTGGATGATGCCCAAGCGCGTTATGTCGAAATCGTGAAAGCCAGCTTCCCACGTCGTAAAAACCTGAAAGGGCTCCGTATTTGTATCGATTGCGCGAACGGGGCCGCTTATAAGGTCGCCCCGGCCGTCTTGTACGAACTTGGCGCCGAAGTGTTCAAAATTGGCGTTGAGCCAAATGGCTTCAATATCAATCTGGAAGTAGGCTCAACAGATACGAATGCGCTGAAAGAAGCGGTGCAAACCTATCGTGCCGATATTGGGATCGCGCTTGATGGCGATGCTGATCGCTGCATCATTATCGATGAAAAGGGCAATGAAGTAGATGGTGACCAGCTGATCGGACTAATTGCTGGGCATTGGAACGCGCGAGGAGATCTGTCGCAACCCGGCGTGGTCACCACGGTTATGTCCAACCTCGGACTCGAGAAGCACTTACAAAGCCTTGGCCTAACACTCGAGCGAACAAAGGTTGGCGACCGCTATGTCGTTGAGCGGATGCGCGAAGGTGGGTTCAATCTCGGCGGCGAGCAGTCCGGGCATATCGTCATGTCTGACTATTCGACGACGGGTGATGGTCTGATGGCGGCGCTGCAGGTGCTTGCGGTCATGATCGAAAAAGAGAAACCTCTCTCTGAGATCGCACATGTTTTTGATCCGGTGCCTCAAAAACTGGTCAATGTTCGCTTTAAGTCGGGCGCACCATTGGAAGAAGACGCTGTCAAAGAAGCGATCGCAGCAGCTGAGAAACAGCTTGGCAATAAGGGCCGTTTGGTGATCCGGAAATCAGGGACGGAACCTTTAATCCGCGTCATGGCTGAGGCAACGGATGCCAAGCTCATGGACGCAGCCGTTGAATCAGTTGCGGACGCGGTGCGAGCGGTCAGCTAAGGCCTTCGATCGCCGCAAGACCGCTGGCACCTGCAACACAAAGTGCATTGTTGTGCTTCACCCCGCCGAGCGCATAGAGTGGAAGCCGGTTGGATTGGGCAAGTCGCCTTAGTCGCAGACTGCCGATTGGGCGGCTTGCGCTCAGGCTCTTTGATGGGAACACCGTTGAGACGAGTGCCGCGTCGACTCCCATTCGTTCAGCAAGAACGATTGCAAACCTTGAATGCGCGCTCGCCGTCTGTAGTCGAAAGCGACCGTGCCATTTGAAGGCCTCGCGCAGCCGTGCTTCCGGCCAATGCACGCCATGCGCGCCGACCTCAAGCGCGAGTTTTGGATCTGCGGCGATCAGAAGTTTGAGCCCGCGCCGTCGCGCGAGGTCTGCCAGACTTGCAGCGACGGCGAAGCGATCTTTTGCGCCAAAGTGCCTGTAAATGATGCCGCTCCCGGTAGGGAGTTTTAGCGCCATCAACGCCGGATCTGGTGTTCTCTCGGGATCGGTTAGGAAGAGAAGCGGGGGCAAATGCGGGGGAAAATGCGATTCGACGCGCCGGATTGCGACGCGCCACTTGCGAGCGAAGACGGCTTGGTGTTTCAACCCCATATGAGCGAAGATACACAGACACACACGATAAGCGAAGCCCGCGCGAACATCCTTTCAGAGATTGGGGATCAGGTAACCTTGGTTGCTGCGTCGAAGCGGCAACCGGATGACAGGATCGAGGCGGCACTTGAGGCTGGGCAGCGCGTTTTTGGCGAGAATCGCGTGCAAGAGGCGCAAAGCCGGTGGGAACCTCGACGATCCGCTCATAGCGATTTGGAACTCCGACTGATCGGGCCTCTGCAAACCAATAAGGCAGAAGATGCCGTTCAACTGTTTGACGTGATTGAGACGCTGGATCGCGAAAAACTGCTGAAGGCGCTGATCAAAGCGGTTGAGAAAACGGGGGCGTCCGCCCCAGATCTGCTCATTCAAGTCAATACAGGCGACGAGCCGCAAAAAGGTGGGGTTAGCGTTGATGGGCTGGCAGCTCTGTTAAAGACCGCGCGAGAGACCTATCCGGGGCAGGTGACTGGCTTGATGTGTATTCCGCCCGCTGAAGAACCAGCTGCGCCGCATTTCGTGCTTTTAAAGAAACTCGCGGATCAGCATGAGCTCAGCACCGTGAGTATGGGCATGAGCGGAGACTATGCGCTCGCGGCTCGGCTCGGGGCGACGCATGTCAGGGTTGGCACCGCTTTGTTCGGCGCGCGCGATTACTAATCGGCGTATTTGCCGATGATCGCATCTAAGTGCGTTGTTACAGCCCGCATCATCAAATCGCGCCAGGCAGCATGGGGAATAAGTTCTGTTGCTTCGTGCTCTTGCAAGCTGACATAGCCATGCGACAGCGCCCATAACTGAAGCGCCGCTTCGCGCTTCTCTCGTCCGGTCAAAGAAGCGGGCAGGGCGCGAGATACGAAATAGGTAAGCCGATTGAACGCCTCTTCACCCACCGCGATCGCACTGGAAGAGGGCGTGTAGCTCGGATCGCCCCGTCCGAAGATCAGTTCATAGTGTCCGCGATGCCCGGTCGCGAGGTCGATATAGTTAGACAATCCCTGAAGCACGGCATCGCGCGGTGCCAAGCTCTTATCCTCGACGCGGATCGCGGTCATGACCATTTGGAAGCCCTCTATATAGAGCGCGTCCAAAATGCCCTGTTTGCCATTGAAATGATTATAGATCCCAATCGTAGACAAACCTGCGCGTTTTGAAATTGCGCGTACACTTAATGCCCCTGCGCCTGCGCTTGCGAAGAGTTCTGAAGCTGCTGTTAGGATTTTGGTCTTACTTTCAATCACAGGTATGTTTCACTTGACTTTCAATAACGGCGTTATTAACACGCAATAACACTGTTATCAAGGTCTATTTATTTTGAGGAGGCGGCTATGGCTGCGGAGACGTTTGAGGTTGATTATCTAATTGTTGGCGCCGGTGCGATGGGCATGGCGTTTGCGGATATCATCCTGTCTGAAAGCGATAAGACCGTTTTGATCGTCGATATGCACCACAAGCCAGGTGGGCATTGGAATGATGCATACCCTTATGTGACGCTGCACCAACCGTCTGCGTATTATGGCGTCAGCTCGAAAGAACTGTCCAAAGGCATTATCGATTCGACTGGCTTGAATAAAGGCCTTCAGGACCTTGCGACTGGCCCAGAAATCATGGCCTATTTTGACGAAGTGATGCGCTATCAGTTCCTGCCGACAGGGCGCGTGACTTATCTTCCGATGTGTAAGTATGAGGGCGATGGCAAAATCTCTGCGCTGACGTCGGATAAAACCTATGAGGTTGTTGCGCGCGAAAAGATTGTTGACGCGACTTGGTTAAAGACGACCGTTCCTTCCACGCACACGCCGAGTTTTGAAGTTGCCGATGGCGTCAAAATGATGCCGCTCAATGATTTGCCGAAAGTCATGGAACAACCTTCGCGCTATGTGGTTGTTGGCGGCGGTAAGACGGGGATTGATGCGGTTGTTTGGCTGCTTGAGAACCATGTTGATCCAGATCAAATTCATTGGGTGCGTCCGCGTGATGCCTGGCTGATGCGTCGCGAGACCACGCAACCTGATCCTCGCTTTTTTGAGGCGACCATGGGCGCGCAAGCGGACCAAATGGAAGCGATCGCGACCTCAACCTCGATCGATGATATGTTCGACCGGGTCGAAAAAGCGGGCATCTTTGTGCGCATTGACGAGTCGGTTCGCCCAACCATGTTCCACGGCGCAACTATTTCCGATCCAGAACTGGCAGAGCTGCGCAAGATCAAGAATGTCATCCGCAAGGGTCGCATTCAACGCATCGAGCCGGATCAGATCATTATGGATGAGGGCATTTTGCCAAACGATCCCGACACTCTGTTTGTTGACTGTTCTGCCTGCGCTGTCGGCAATGTAGAAGAGACGGCAATTTTCCAAGGCGATACAATCCGCCCGCAGACCGTTCGAACTGTACAGCCCGTCTTTAGCGCCGCCTTTATCGCGCACATTGAGCTGACTCGCGACACTGAGGAAGAGAAGAACCGGCTTTGCCAGGTCGTGCCGCTACCGAACCACGCGACCGATTGGATCCGCATGCAGAGCGCGTTCATGATGAACCAATTCCACTGGTCACAGGAAAAAGACCTGCGCCAATGGCTGCGTCAGAACCGTTTGGATGGATATTCGCAATTGGTCTCAGGCATTCAGGAAGATGAGACCGAAAAGCTCGCTATCCTGAACAAGCTTCGCGAAAATTCCGTGCCATCAGTGATGAAGCTTCAGGAATACATGGCTGAGATTGCTTAGAGCTCGTCCGGCTCGCTTCGGTCCACCACACAATATCCCTTACGCGGGTTGAAGCCGATCATGTTGGCCGGTGGATGTTCGGCGGCGTCTACGGCGTCGTCATAGGTCTGGTATGGACCATGCTCGCCGGTTTGGGTCACGAGATAGAAGCTCCCAAATTCAGGGCGCTCAGGTGAAAACTCAGTCAGCTGAAACATTTGCAGCCTCCATACGAAGCCCGCCCCACGTTAAGAGTTCGTTGATTCGTGTGGCGGGAATGTGTCCGGGCGCTTGTTGACCTCGCCCCGTAGAGTTGTTACCTACTATTTGTAAGTTACGATTGGTAGGTTGTGAGTTCAGTCTCCGAGACCCGTTCTGAGCGTCCAAAGCGTCTGAGTAAGGCGGACCGGCGACGTCAGCTCTTAGAGGTTGCAAAACACCTCCTCGAAACCATCGGCGCGGACGAACTCACCCTGGCTGTCTTGGCAGAGCGAGCGGGTGTCAGCAAACCCATCGCCTACGATCATTTTGAGTCGCGCTCCGGTCTTCTCATCGCCTTGCTCGATGACACGAGCCAATACTACGCCTCCGATGCAGAAGCGAAGATCGCGCGTGCCCCGCAAACCGTTCGCGCCATCGCGGAGATTGTCGCGACCGCCTATGTGCAATGCTCTCTCGACGCAGGCCCGGCCTTGATTGTGCTGGCCGCCGCAGTTGAGGCGAATTCTGAAGCGCGTGAGGCGGGACGCGCTGTGCAAAGCGATCATGTGGCAAGCTTTCAGCGCGCGTTTGAAGGCGTGCTCGATGACAAAGTCGGCCAGCGCGCACCGCTCTACAAAGCCCTCGTCGCGGCGGCGAATTCGATCTGTGACGATCGCCATAAAAATAAGATTTCAACGGAGCAGGCGGCCCACGCCCTGACCCATCTTCTGGTCACGAGCCTCAGCCCGTTCGCAAAAAACGCATAAAAATCGGAGGCTTGGATGATATTGGTGACTGGGGCGACAGGGAATGTCGGAAGCGAAATTGCACGTCAATTGATCGCGCGAAACGTAGCGTTCCGCATCTATGTGCGCGACGCGGACAAGGCTGCCTCTATGATCGGGGCAGACGGATATGAGGTCGCCCTTGGGGATTTCTCGGATGAGGCGGCTTTCGCGTCCGCCTTAGACGGCGTCGACGCTGTCTATATGGTCACCAATCAAAGCGACGCGTTCAAAAGCGACTTGCAGCGTATGGTGCGGCAGGTCGAGCAGGCGGGGGTCGATCGATTTGTTATGCTGTCTGCCGAGGGCGATCCAGAGAGCGAGATCCTCTTCGTCCGCCGCACCGGCGAGCTGGAAGAGATCGTTCGAGGCACAAGTCTCGATTGGACGTTCTTGCGACCCGATTGGTTCATGCAGAATTTTGCCGGATTCGTCGCGGCCGGCATGGTTGCGTTCCCAGAGGGACCCGGCAAAACAAGCTTTGTCGATGTTCGCGATATTGCCGAAGTCGCGATCAAGGCCCTCACCGAAACCGGGCACACGCACCGAACCTATCGCCTGACTGGTCCAGATGCGATGACTTTTGCGGGGGCCGCGGCCCGCATAAGCGCGGGTCTGGGCCGAGACATTCCATTTATCGGGATTACGCCAGAGCAAATGCGCGACGGATTGATCGCGCAGGGCGCTGAAGCCTGGTACGCGGACATGAACGCAGAAATGACCTTCGCCATTCGCATGGGGATGTCCTTCAGCCCCTCGAATGACGTGGAGTTTTTGCTCAGCCGCAAGCCGCGGAGCTTGGAGGCATACGTGTCTGACCATAAAGCAGGTTGGGGATGAGGTTGTCTAAGGGGCCAGATTAAGCCTTAATCTCAAGATAGCTTTCAGCCGTGACCTGCTTCAACACAGGCAACATATCGTCAAGAGAAACCGCCACGCAGCCTTCGGTCGGGCGGCCATCATCATGGGCGAGATGAAAGAAGATGGCGCTGCCGAGGCCCGCAATCACCGGATCAGCATTATGGGCGAGTTCGACGATCACGTCATAAGCGTGATCCTCACGCCATAATTTCTCATGACTGGCCGAGAAGGGCAGGCTGACGGCGCGATTGTAGAGCGGGTGATCTGCGGCGTCGCACCAGCCATCACTCTTTTTGAGGGGGATCGTCGGCAGCGCCGTCTCTGGCCGATCGATACGATCTGCGCGATAGAAGACGTGTTTTAGACGCCATTTGCCAAGTGGGCTGGCGCCATCACCTTCGCGTTTTTCCGGCGCCGCGACGACGCCGCTGCGCCCGATGGCGCAAGTGGTGTTTAAGTCGCCAGCTCGAAAAGACCCGTCTGAGGACGCCATTAACCAAAAATCAGTCACGCACTGCTCTCCTTTTTGTGACATCAGCTGAAGAAGCGTGTAATGAAGTGTTTGAATTCATTCTCTATCTGCTGGCCACTAGACAAGGGAGAAAGTCATGGCGGTGACCAAAACCATCCTGCTCGTGGACGATGATAATGAGCTACGCGAGGCCCTCGCGGAACAGTTTGATCTTTATGAAGGCTTCACAGTGCTGCAAGCCGAAAATGCAACGACGGGTGTGAAACTCGCTGAAGCGGAACGCACCGATCTCATCCTTTTGGATGTGGACATGCCGGATATGGATGGCCGCGAAGCGTGTAAGCTGATGCGCACACGAGGGGTTCGTGCGCCGATCATCATGCTAACGGGTCAAGACAGCGATGCTGACACAATCCTGGGCCTCGATAGCGGTGCCAATGATTATGTCACAAAGCCGTTCAAGTTCTCGGTCTTGCTGGCCCGCGTCCGCGCCCATCTGCGCAGCTTTGAGCAGAGCGAAGACGCGACGTTCGACGTTGGACCCTATGAGTTCCGACCAAGCATGAAGCTCTTGGTCAAAGAGGATGATCGAAAGATCCGCCTGACTGAGAAAGAGACGAATATCCTGAAATATCTCTACCGCGCGGGCGGAAAGCCGGTAGCGCGCGAAGAACTGCTGTCGGAAGTTTGGGGCTACAACGCCGCTGTAACGACGCATACACTCGAAACGCACATCTATCGCCTGCGCCAAAAGATTGAGCCAGATCCAGCGAATGCGCGGCTATTGCTTACGGAAGCCGGCGGGTATCGTCTGTCACCATAGCGCTGTGACATAACCGAGCGCGCCAGCGATTGGCATCTTAAGTCAAAACTCTGGCGCGGTCGGGCAAGAGCTCATCACGCGGTCTCCCTATTCATTTGCTCACAGCAAATGAATAAGGAGCCTGAAATGAACTTCCTGCGTAAAAAGAAAGACCTCACCCTAATTCTTGGGGGGACTGGCAAGACTGGTCGCCGGGTCGCGGACCGCCTGAAAGCGAGCGCCAAAGCCGTTCGAATCGGATCGCGATCAGCGACGCCAAGCTTTGATTGGGACCAGGAGAAAACCTGGGACGCTAGCCTTAAAGGCGTGACTGCAGCCTATATCACCTACGCCCCCGACCTCGCCATTCCTGGCGCCAAGGATGCGATCCAAGCCTTCGTCCAAAAGGCCAAACGCCACGGCGTGAAACGCCTGGTTTTACTCTCAGGTCGCGGCGAAGAAGAAGCGCAGGCCTGCGAACGTATCGTCCAGGATTCGGGCCTCGAATGGACCGTGGTTCGCGCGAGCTGGTTCAATCAGAATTTCTCCGAAGGGGCCTTCGTGGACATGGTTCTGAATGGCGCTATCACATTGCCAGCGGGGGATCAGGTTGAGCCTTTTGTCGACGTTGATGATATTGCAGATGTCGCCGCTGCCGTGCTGATGCAAGATCACCATAATGGCGAGATCTACGAGGTGACTGGTCCCCGCTTGATGTCGATGGCAGATATTGCTGCCGATCTGTCTCAAGCGACCGGGCGAACGATTGCCTATGTGAACGTTCCGCATGATGCTTTTGTCGCCGAAATCGCAAACTCCGGGGCCCCGAAAGAAGTGACCTGGATGCTCGATTATCTGTTCGCCACGGTGCTGGATGGTCGTAATGCCCATCTGACTGATGGCGTCGCCCGCGCGCTTGGCCGCCCGCCAAAGGACTTTGCCGCCTATGCGCGAGACGTTGCCCGAACCGGGATTTGGAAAGTCGCCGCATAGTTTTGAACTTGGACCGGTCCGGGTCGCTGTCGATTGGATCGGTCTCGTCAAACACCTAACACTCAGGAGACCAAGATATGCTCCAAGATTGGCCTATCTATCTCGCTCTGTTTCTCGCCCTGTGGAGCGCCGTCATTGGCGGCGTGTTCTCTGCCTTCTCTGAATTCATCATGGCGGCTTTGCTGCGGACCCACTCAGATGGCGGCATTGAAGCAATGCAGCAGATCAACCGAACCGTTATTAAGACTCAATTCGTGGCGGGCATTCTAGCCATTGCGGGCCTTTCGATCGCCTTTGCGGTATACGGACAATATGCAATTGAGGGGACCGCGAAAGGGACGCTGTTGGTAGCCGCGATCGTCTATATCCCATCCGTGTTTTTGATGACGATTGTCGGCAACGTGCCGATGAATAATAGGCTTGAAAGCTTAGACCGCACGTCTGAAGAGGCGCGTGTCTACTGGCCAGTCTATGGCCGCGTGTGGACCCGGTTGAACCATGTTCGTTCGCTCGGCAGTGTCGCGACTTCTGTGATCTATCTCGTGGCCGCCGTCCAATTGATCAGCACCGGGCAAACCTAATTCGCGCTGAGACTTCAAATATTCACCCCTTCAGCTACATAGCCGGAATGGGCGAAATCACCTCTCTTTATGTCTACAAGGTCATCAGCCAAGCAAGCGACGGGGTCGAAACGCGCGATCTCGTCGAGGGCCTAGGGTTGGCGCCAGACGGTCCTATAGACGCAGCCCGCATGGTGTCTTCGGATGCCTATTACAGCTTCTTCGCAGACCTCGAAGCACGTGATCCAGATGGCTTGCGCTTACCGCTAAGAATCGGCGCCGCCATGAGGAGCGATGAGTATGGTGCGTTCGGGCTCGCTTGGAAATCTGCGCCCGATCTGCGGGGATCATATGCACGATCGGAACGTTATGGCCGCGTCCTCGGCTCTGCAGAAACCTATGCGATGGAAGCGACCGAAGACGGCGTGTTCTATACGCTCGAAAAAGCCGGGGATGGCAGTCGCGGCATGTTATTGTCGAACGAGGCAAGCTTGTCAGCGGTCGCCCAGATCAGCGCCGAAGTGAGTAGCGAGCCTTTTGTCCCCAAAGCCGTGTTTTTTAAGCATGCTGCGCGGGGCGATGCAGCCGTTTACGCCGAGCATTTTTCGTGTCCGGTACATTTTAAGTCAGGCCGCGATGCACTTCTTGTGGATGAAGCTGCCTTGGATGTCCCAAACAAATTGGGCGATGAAACCATTGCGAGTTTCTTCGATCGTCACTTGGAACAAGAACTCGCCGCGATCCCGGACCAAATTGGCTTGGAACAGCGCGTGCGAAAAGCGGTCGTAAAGCTTCTAAGCGAAGGCGTACCTGCTCTTTCGGCGATCGCTCATGAGCTCGGCATGAGCGCCCGCACGTTGCAGCGGCGTCTATCTGAAACCGGTCATTCGTTTCAAGGCCTGGTCGACCTCGCGCGGCAAGAGCTTGCGCAGCAATTGCTGAAAGAGACCGAGTACAGCCTTGCCGAGGTCGCCTTCCTGACGGGCTTTTCAGAGCAAAGCGGATTTACCCGTGCCTTCAAGCGCTGGTCGGGACAAACGCCTCGGTCGTATCGGCTATCGACTTCGTTATAGTGGGCGCTTCGCCTCCCCCAATCGCTGCTGCGTCTCCCAGTTCGGATCGATCCAAGACGATACCGAAAGCGGCGCCAGTGGTGGTTTACCGAGGATCGCGTCGGCAGCCTTTTCGGCGACCATAATCGTTGGCGCATTGATATTGCCATACGGAACGGTCGGGAAGACGGAGGCATCGACAACCCGAAGACCAGCAAGACCGCGCACCCGGCACTCTGTATCGACGACGGTGTCAGGATCATCCGCTTGACCCATGCGGGCCGTGCCGCACGGATGGTAGGCGCTCTCGATATTCTCCCGCACCCAGTGGTCGATTTCGTCATCGGACTGCACGTCTAGACCGGGTTGCAACTCGTCGCCGCGATAGACGTCCATTGCAGGCTGAGCGATGATTTCCCGGGTCAGGCGAATGCATTGGCGCCAGGCGGCAACATCGTCTTCATGCTGTAGATAGTTGAACAGAATGCTGGGATGAGCGCCTGGATCGGCTGATGTGATTTCCACGCGGCCACGGCTCTTGGGTTTGTTCGGCCCGACATGGACCTGAAAGCCGTGTCCTTTGATCGATGGGGTCCCGTCATAGCGCATCGCGGCGGGCAAGAAGTGATATTGAATATCTGGAGACTTCAATCCCGCCCGCGACCGGATAAAGGCGCACGACTCAAAATGATTGGTCGCGCCAAGTCCCGATTTGAAGAAGAACCAGCGCGCGCCAATGAAGAATTTATTGAACAGGTTGAGCTTGCTGTTCAGGCTGACCGGCTGCTTGCAATGAAACTGGAAATAGACTTCCAAATGGTCCTGTAAGTTTTGACCCACGCCCGAGAGGTCATGCTGGCACGTAATGCCAAGGCGTTGGAGAAGCGCGCCCGGCCCAATGCCAGAGCGCTGAAGGATCATCGGCGACGCGATCGACCCGGCTGAAAGGATAACCTCTTTTCCAGCTTGCAATTCGATTGGCTTACCGCGCCGCGTCCCGCGCACGCCCGTGACTCTCTTGCCATCCATAATCAGCCTGTCGATCAGAACGTGTTTCATCACTGTTAGATTTGGACGCTTTTGAGCCGGACGCAGATAAGCACGTGAGGTCGACTCGCGCACGCCGCCAGAGACGGTCATATGCATCTGACCAAACCCTTCGCCGCGTTCGCCATTATAATCGTCAGTGTGCGGATAGCCGGCCTCGACCCCGGCATCGATGAAAGCTTTGTAGAGCGGGTTGCGGGTCATGTTGTTGCCGCCGGACACTCCTAGCGGACCTGATCCACCGCGATAGTCATCTTCGCCGCCTTGCCAGGTCTCGGTGCGTTTGAAATAGGGCAGGCAGTCCGCATAGCCCCAACCCTTTGCGCCGAGCGCTTCCCAATCGTCGAAGTCGCAAGCATGCCCGCGCACATAGACCATGCCATTGATCGAGGAGGTTCCGCCAAGCCCTTTGCCACGCGGGCAGGTGATCTGCCGCCCATCAACATGAGGCTCAGGGTCGGAATCGTAGCCCCAATTATAGGTCTTCGAGGCCATCGGATAGGAGAGCGCCGTCGGCATCGCGATGAGAATGTTACGATCGCTGCCGCCAGCTTCGAGCAATAGAACTGAATGTTTGCCGTCTTCAGACAGGCGATTGGCGAGGACGCAGCCCGCCGAGCCTGCGCCGACAATAATGTAATCGAATGTCTTATCCATGGCTCGTCATCTCTGGCTCTGCTGCACCTCTTAAGGCATCGCGCCTGATAAAGGTGAGCGCATAGATTGCACAATAGATACCGATCACAACGAGGCCGATCCATTCAATTTTGAGCGGTGTGAATTGATACAGGAGAATGAGCCCAAACAGCAGTCCCCAATGGGCCGCGACATAACCCACGCCGCCGAGGCGCGTCACAGTCAGACCGAGATTCTCGGAATACAATCGGGTTAGCGAATCGAGTGAGTTGATGACGAAAATCACCCCGACAATCACCATGCTGAGCTGTAGAGCTCCCGCCAGTTCAATTGCCTGTGTGTGGTAGATATAGAGTACCGAAAACCAAAGCGCGATCGGGATAGAGGGTAGGACGAGGAGTGCGATCATCAGCTGATAGGTTCGCAAGCCGCCAACGAACCGTGCCACGAACTGTCCGATCATTATGCTCCAAGCGAACCACCAGAACAGATAAAAAGCGTGATAGTCCGTCAGTGGGCTGGTAAACTTCGGCAGGTTGGCGAAGTAGCCGCTAATGTTGGACGCGCTTCGTGCTAGCTCGCTCACGCCCGCGCCGCTGGTTAGCCAGAGCAGGGCAATCAAACCGAAGAACAGAACACTCGATCCGAGACCGAGCCATTTCACATAGCGAATGTCCGTACTCGACAGCACCGCAGCGAGCACAACAGCAGCGACTAAGCCATACCTGAAAGGGTCGCTGATGCCTTCAATATAGCTCGGTAAATATGATAGAAACAGAAACCCAGTAAACGCGCAGGTGGCAATGATGACCGCGCTATTGATCAGTTTGACCCAGCCGATCTCGAACAGTTTCAGCTTCGGCTCGATGACACAGAAATAGAAGGTCGTGAGGAAGTAGAATCCCCAGACCAGGAAGCCCCAGAATCCAAACTCAATCGCAAGCGGATTGGTGAAGCTATACGCCGCCTCAGTCTCATAGACCGGGAACTCTGTCAGCGGAAACATGATCAATCCGACATCGAGACCGGATGTGAACAAGATTGCCATAAAGGCGGTTAAAGGCAGGGGGTCGCTGCCTCTAAGCTTGAGATTTCGAAACCAGAAAACGAGCACCAGCGATGTGCAGAGCGTAACTAAAATAGCGATCGAAAGAATCGTATTCATAGGTGCCGCCGCCTTTTGGCGAAACGCGCACCTTCGCTGTTCGATTGCGATTCTGTATCCGACATGCCCACCCCGCGCTGTTGCCATCGCAGACTAGCGTCCCGAGTGCCAGAGTCATCACGGTGTCTGTGTTATTTGATGTGGGCGCCCGATTGCCTGGGGTCAGGCGTTGCTTTCAGACCTAGGGTGTGTCGCGGAGACTGCCGGTATCAACGCCCTCGGCCACTAGGCCGTTATCAATCGCGCATTTCACGATCGTGTTGAAATAGGCGTCCATATCCTTTCCCGTCCCATCGGTTTGTACGAAGAAGTCTCCGAGCAAGACACCGCGACCTACAAAGCCGGTTGGCATCTTTCGGACTGGATAATTGTAAGGGCCGGGCACCAGCATCAGCTCGGCGAGTTGCGGATCTGCATAGAGGTCCTTCATCGCTTGCGTGTCAGGCGTTCCGGAGCTGATATAAATCGAAAGATTCTCTTTCGAGGCGCCATATTCGGACGTTCCCGGCGTCAGGCTCTCGTCGACAGAGCTATACGTGATCCGCGCAAATTCAGGGCCTTGCGGCCATTCTCCAGGCGACAGCGCAAATAGCCGCCAGCCCTCTTTTGGAGGTGGAATGAGCGAGGCAGCATCCGTGCATGTGCCATAGGGCCAGCTCACATCGAGCGGAACCTCGTCAATGCGTTGTCCAGTTTCTATGCTTACGCGTCGCCGGACTTCGTCGCGGGCATTCAGTTTTATCACGGCGTCGCTCGGGCTCTCGGCGACGATTGGGCTTGTGTCGAGGGCAGGGACTGAGACTACCTCATCTTGAGCTGCCTCTGGCGCTGCAGCTTCAACCGGCGCAGCTGTTTCTGACGCGCTCGCCTGCGGCGTCTCCGGCGCGTCCGAGCCATTGCCACAAGCTACTAAAACCCCGCCAGCAAGCATAACGCCTCCAAACGCCCCTATCTTTGTCACAGCCATCCTTGATCTCCCTAAAACGTCGTCTCGATTATTGGTAAAAGCGCTGAGCGATCGCCGCATCTGTCGATCGATGACCGTACATTATCGCGCGCTGGCTTCACACATTCCCGGAATGTCCATCATCTCGGGAAAGGCCATGGCCGCTTCCATTTGCTCCGCCTGGGAGGCATTCGTTGCGATCTGTGCGCTTTCAACGGGAGACAGTCCTGCGCCAACGAGCATCATCGCAGTCATCCGCTTGCCGCCCTCGGACATGTCTGCCGGTATCTTGCGATTGAACTCGGCTTCTAAACACGCGCAATAAGCAGGTGATCGCCCGTCCTCGCCGAGACATCCACGCTCAACGACAGAGGCCGTATTAGCGAGGTTCGAGCCGTCTCTGATCTGCTTTAGCTCTGCTGAGTTTTGTGCGGCGCGCGCTTCGTCTTCAACCCCTTCGGATTGGCGGGTCGCGGTGTCGAAAGCTTCCTGTTGTTCGGCCGCAATACCGCTGAGCATTTCCGCTCCGGTTTGCGCCCGCGGGGCAGCGCGGGACACGTCGATGCTTTCAAGTCCGACAGGCGGACCTGCGCGCTCCTCTGCGGTTCTCGCGATGCGGTTTGAAATCAAGCCAGACTGCGAATCCTCGCCATAGGTCAGCGCGTGGCACCGGTTAGAGCCATACAGCGAGCCATCATCATCGGTGGCTGCCGCGAGCTTCTGACTCGCGCTTATCACCAGAGCGTCATAGGCCTCCGGCGAAAGCCCCATCTTGCCCGCCCTCATTTTTGAAAGCCCTTCGCGAGACCCATCTTCGCCATCATAGTCAGCGAAAGACAAAAAATTGGCCTCAAACTCGGCTGGTGATAGCAAGTCTGCGCGGCTGGCTGTAACGCACTGACACCATCGCGCCATTCCCGTGCTGAGCTCACAAGCGTCGAAAGAGCGTTGATAAATGTCCTGCGGCGGAAAAGAGGCGAGCGGTGTCGGTGCAGCGCTTTCAATCACGCAGCCCTCTTCATACTCGATTAGATGACCGCCATAGGGCTCATAGGCGGCGGCGATATTGAGACGTTTTTCATCTGATCCGAGCGCCGCTTCCATAGCGCCAGCGCGATCAGCCGGGATGCCGAGCAGCACTTTATAGCTGGCTTCCGTCATCCGCTCGAAATCAGTACTTGGAGAGACGTGAAGGAAGGTCGCCAAGCGCTTGCCGACACAGCCGCAATCGACATGCGTGCGATCCAGGCTGCTGCACAGAGCTTCATATTTGCTTTGCCGATCAGCAAAAGCGTCGGCCTGCGCCATGCCAATCAACGAGACGCTCATCAAAGCGAGAAATCCAGCCTTGAGCCAGCTCTGAATCGAAACGAGTTTCCCCAAAACCCTTACCAACTGTCTCATTTGTTGTGTGGCCTCCGCGCGGTCTTCCCCAACCCTCAGAAAGCCTAGCTGCGCCAAAAACAGCACGCATACGTCAAATGACGCATGCGCTTGTTTTTTGCCCTGAAATACTGCCGCCAGGACATTAAGGGGACGCAGATGCGGTTTGGTTCAATCATAGTAGGGCTTGCGGCAACGATCGCACTTGGGGCATGCGGCGGCGGTTCAGACGCGCCGCGCGAGGAGAGCGGCGGGGGCGAAAGCGCTGCCAAAGCAGGCAACTGCCCGCCCGTCCAAAAAGGCGACGGTATCCTGGCCAGCTCGCGTTTTGACTATGAAGACTTGCTCGAGTCCAACTCTTGGCGCGACGAAATGTTCTCGAAAAGCTGCGCAGGCAGCCTCAGCGCCTATGTGCCGGATATGCCGGAGGGGTATGGCCTCGTGCCGACCGTTCAGCCCTACATTATGAACGAAGATCAGGTCTATCTCGCCTTCGGTGAGATCCCAGAGCCGCGTATCGATGAGACATCCGGGCAACCGCGCATTCCAATGGATATGGACCGTATCGACCTCGAAATTCGCCGCTTCAGCGCGGACGAGCTTTCCGAAGCGAAGACCTGGCTCGCGGCAAATCCAGATGAGTATTTCACTGCTGAGGTTGCGGGCGAGACGGTTTATCTCGTCAATGGAATAGGGTTTGGCAGGATGGGTAAGGGCGACAAGATGCTGACCGCGCTTCAAGCCTTTCTCGACAATGGAGTTGTGCTGCGGGTCAACCATAAGAGCATCTACAATCCGAGTGGCGGCGTAAATATTTCGCCTCTGGTCGAACGCGTGATGAGCGATATGTTGAATTCGGAGTAAACGATCGAGGGGGGATACCTTATCGCTGACCGTCAGGATAAAGACGCGGCTGCCCGAATGGCGGCCACTGAAGTGCTCAGCGGGCTTTACGAGGCGATTGCCGACCCCACGCAGTTTGATGCGCTTCTGCGGGCGATGGACGATTTTCTGGACGCAAACCCAGACGGACTCGATACCGAACAGTCCGATTGGAAGCGGATGTTTCGTGACCATTTCGGCCGGGTTGGCCAGTTCTTAGACGCCGACCCCGTCGAGTCGCATGAAAGCCCGATTGTGCACGTCGACAGGCAAGTTGTTCCGGCCGCTGTCATCGATCGAAACTACCGTGTGTTGGCGCGCAATGAGCTGTTTGAAGGGCTCTATCCAGTAGAAATGAAGAGCCTGACTGGCACCTTTTCAACCCCCAATGACAAACGGCGACTCGACCAGCTCCTAAAGGCGAATGGCGACGCAGAACCTGTTCTCTTATCTTTGACGCTCCCGAAATCCGAAGCGCCAATTTTTGCTGTTGCTTCACGGTCGGAGCTTTTAGACCTGGGCGGCAGCGCAAGTGTTTTGGCTACCATCAAAGTCGCTAAAGCGACTTGGAACGCTGACCTCGCGCCGCTTTTAGAAACTGCATATGGCCTGACGCCTGCGGAGATCGAGATTCTAGCAGGCCTGGTCGAATGGGGGGCGGTCAGCCAAGTGGCGGAAGCCCGGGACCGTTCCGTGAGAACTGTACGCACTCAATTGGCGCATGTCTTCGGCAAGCTGGGGCTTTCCAGTCAGACCGAACTGGCCTTGTTCCTCGCCACCCTGACGCAGCTCATGACCAAGACGGGCAAGCCCTCGGATGTCGGGAAGTCTTGGGCCGATCCCTCTTCGAGCGAGCTCACCCATCACACCCATAAGGTGAATGGTCATGACCTCGCCTATGTCAAATACGGTGACCCGAACGGTCAGCCGGTCCTATTGATCCATTCGACCACGCCCCCGCAAATGACTCCCGAATTTCGCAAGGCCTGCGCGCAATCCGGGTTTAAGGTTATGGGTGTGCATAAGCCTGGGTCAGGCGGCGCCTCTGCGCGGTCGGCCAAAGACGGTCCGTCAGAGCTCAGTGCCGACTATAAAGCGATCTTGGACGCGGAACGCTGCGAACGCGCGCTCATTGCAGGGCATTGCTCTGCGGGCCTTTATGCCTTGCAGGTCGCACGCGATTTTCCAGACCAAACAGATGGCGTCGTTCTTTTAGATACGGGCGTTCCATTCAAGGGCCGCCGCGAGCTGATGGCTTTGCCGAAATCTCTACGTCGCACATTCTTGCCAGCGCGCTTCATCCCAGAAGTCTTGATCGTGCCTCACCGGATCTTTGCGGCCAATTTCAAACGATCTCAGGCCGGTGAAACGCGCGTTGTCGATTATTTTTTTGGTGACTGTCCGGTCGACCAGAACCTGACCCGCACCGACCGCAGGTATTATGAGATCACGCGGCAGATCATTGAGTACTCCTTCGAAGATGTGGACCGTTTGGTGGCGGATGTCTGCCGCTGGGCGAGAGACTGGTCGGATCTGCTTGAGGGTGTTTCTAAGCCGATTGTATTTTGCCATGGCGACCAGAACCGTTTGTTCGAACTGGATAAAGTTCAGTCCTATGTAAAAACGAACGCGCTGGCTGAGGTCATCGTGTCCAAAGACAATGGCCAATTGCAAGTCTATCGAGATCTCGAGTCATTTCCTCGGGCTTTGCGCGCCGCCGCCTCAAGGGCCTAGATATTTCGCGCGCGGACGGATCGGCTTTCCGCTTACCGATTGTTCAATCGCATGCGCGATCCAGCCAACCATTCGGCCAGCCGCAAAAATAAGGAACGGCGCATCCTCGGGTAGATCTAACCGCAAGCAGAGCGCGGCCAGCGCCATATCGATGTTTGCGGGTTGCTCAGCCGTCCGCTCAGCATGTTTGATGATTTGCTTGAGCTCGGGCTCTAATTGCATCCACTTCAGCAGGGCCTTCGCGCGCGGATCGCCATTCGGATAAAGCGCATGGCCGATTGCCGGGATTGGATCGCTCATATCTGGCTCCGTTGCCTCGTTTGAGAGCGCTTGGCGCAGATAGACCAAAGCCTGGGCAGACGCGTCGCCATGCCGAGGTCCGGATAAGGTGGCGTATCCTGACAGCGCGCAAGCCGCCAAAGAAGCCCCGGTTGAGGCGGTCACGCGCGCGGCGAATGAGGAGGGGTTCAACTCATGATCAGCGACCAGGACCAGCGTCCGCCGCAACAAGTCTGCGCCATTCGGATCGAGCCGCCAGAACCGCGCGAGCCGTTGATGAAACAGTCCGCGCCCTTGCGACCCACAAATCGCATCACAAAAACCTAGGAGAATTTCAGCCCCGCGCCGCGCCAAGTCTGTCCGTTCAGCGCCCTCGGTTTTTGCGCCATCGGATGCGAGCGCCGCGAGAAAGCGAAAAGCTCTCGATTTGCCTGTCTCACCGTCAAATGAGCACGAGGACGGAGCAGTTGGGGTTAGCGGAGCACATTGCCATAGCAACGCCGCTGCATCTTCTACGCTCGCATGTTCGGCGAACTTCGCCGCGTCCGTGCCGCGATAGATGAGCCGTCCATTGCGCACAGTCGTCAGCTGTGTTTCCATCACTGGGTCGCCCCAAGCAATCGCCGCGGAGGCGATATCTGAGCGCGAGCGACCGCGCCGACGACGCTTTACCAACCGGTCAATATCGCTCTCTGAATAGAGACTGGCGCGAGGGTCTTGTGGGTGCGTTTGCGCTGAAATCTGACCTCGGCTGACATAGGCATAAAGCGTCTGCGCTTTCACGCCGAGCTTTAAGAGTGCCGCTTCTCGATCCAACCAAGACATATGTTGATTATATTGATCAAGATTGACCTTGTCGACTGGTTTCCCGACATTGAGGAAAACAAACAGGAGAGAAGTCATGGATTCCGGACTAGAGAATGTCGTTGCCGCTGAGACCGCGCTGTCGGATGTCATAGGCGATATTGGCGAGCTGATCATCAAAGGCTGGTATGTTGAAAAGCTCGCCGCCTCCATGGCGTTTGAAGATGTCGCGCACTTGCTTTGGCAATCGGCATTTGACGATCTTCCGGTAACGCAAGAGCTTGGAAAACGGTTTGGCGAGGCGCGTGTCCGCGCTTTTCAGACGCTTCCGAGCACAGATGACGTTCGAAGCGTGATTCAGTATTTGAGACTGGGCTGGGCCGGACAACAAGATGATGAGAGCCTCGATACTGCGATAGAACTGGCGGCTGGAGGGCTAGTCTACGCCGCCGCTGGCATCCGGCGTTTCAACGGATTGTCGCCGATTGCGCCGGACTCGACGCTATCTTCGTCGGCGGACTTTCTGCGTATGATCACCGGCAAAGCGCCGGAGGCTGACAAAGCGAGAGCCCTCGACGCCTATCTTGTGACGATTTGTGACCATGGCCTGAATGCATCGACCTTTGCGGCTAGAGTTGTCTCCTCAACTCGCGCTGGCCTGACGTCTGCGGTCTTGGGCGGTTTGTCAGCTTTAAAAGGACCTTTGCATGGCGGCGCACCCGGCCCCGTGCTGGATATGTTTGATGAGATTGGTGAGCCGGAACGCGCTGAAGCATGGATTGATGCCGCGCTGGCAAGAGGCGACCGTCTCATGGGTTTCGGACATCGTGTTTATAGGGCGAGAGATCCGCGTGCCGATGCGCTGAAGAGCGCTGCGAGCCGCTTGCCGGGTACGACGGGGCGCATTGCCTTTGCCGAACATATCGAGCGGGAAGTTTTGGGTAAGCTGCGCGTTAAATATCCAAACCGCCCCCTCGAAACCAACGTCGAGTTCTATACCGCTGTTCTGCTTGAAGCGCTTGAGATACCACGTGAAGCGTTCACCTCTGTATTTGCTTGCGGCCGCGTCCTTGGCTGGATCGCGCATGCGAGAGAGCAAATTTCCGAAGGTCGAATTGTGCGCCCCAAATCGATCTATCGTGGGCCTTTGCCAGAACTCGTAGAGGCATAAGAGCAGTTTTAATCTGGGTCATTGCCGATCCTTCACAATCGAGCAGCTTAGTGACGCAATGATGTGAGTTGGCGAATGACCCAGATCAAAATGGCGGCCTTCAGACGAAACAGAGATCGGCTATTTGCGGCCATCACCGCCAAAGTTCCACGCCACTCTTCGCTTACAATAGTCTCGCCAAAACCCCGGCCGGCCGTAGGTTACAGTTGAAGTAACATTACATTCCCATACCAATTCAAATTCTCTGACTATGATTTGCATAGTTGTTCGCTATAGCGAAAGGCAAATACCTTATTCAGAAGGGAAGTGTTATGCAGGATTTTGCAGGCAGCGCGCGAGCGAAGGCGCTGTTTTCCGTGATGGTTCTAGCGAGTGTTTTGGTTGGTTGCGGCGCTCCTGAGGCCGCCGATACACCTGAGCCAATCCGCCCCGTGAAGCTTGTTGAAGTGGCCTCGAGCTCAAACATGTTTGAGATTAGCGTTCCGGCTGTCATTGAAGCGTCGAACACCAGCGTTCTAACCTTCCAGGTCGGCGGCACATTGGACCAGCTCAGCGTCACAGAAGGGCAGGATGTCGCGCGCGGCACCGTCATTGGCCGCTTAAATCAACGCGATTACCGAAACGCTTTGCAACAAGCGCAAGCCCAGTTCACTTCGGCGGAGTCAGAATATCAACGCGCCGCGCTTCTACTTTCCGAAAATGCGATTGCACGTAGCGTTTATGAACAACGCGAAACGCAGCGTGATATTGCCCGCGCCTCCCTAGATACGGCGCAAAAAGCGCTTGATGACACGGTACTGCGGACACCGTTTGAGGGTGTGATCGCGTCTGTCGCTGTTGAACAATTTGAGAATATTGCGCCCCAACAAGAGATCGTGACGCTGCAAACGACGGGTGCGGCTGAGGCGCTTGTCCAATTGCCGAGCACTTTGATTGCGAACGCCGAACGCGTTACGCCAACAGACAGCTATATTACGCTCGATGCTGCGCCTGAGGCTCGAATTCCAGCGGAGTTTTTGTCCTTATCGACGCAGGCTAATGCGGCGACACAAACCTTTCCCGTACGCTTTAAATTCACGCCGCCGGACGCGATCAACATTCTACCTGGTATGACAGGCTCGCTGCACGCCAGCTTAGAAATTTTGGACGAGCAGGGTGGGACAAGCGCGCAAATCAAAGTGCCCCTCGGCGCGGTTCTGTACGATGGCGATAATACGTTCGTATGGGTCGTAGATACTGAGACGATGACCGTCTCCAAACGCGAAATTACGCTTGATCAAGGCGTCGGGGACGAGTTGGTTATTCTTTCCGGCTTGAATGAAGGGGAAACCATCGCGGGTGCCGGCGCGTCATACCTTTTCGAGGGCATGCAAATCCGAGCTCTTCAAGAGTAGGGCGCGATCATGGGCATTGCAGAATTCTCGATCAAAAACCGATTGATCATGTTCATCGTGATCTTGGCTTCGCTTATTGGCGGCTGGTACGCGTTTGAAAACATGGGGCGTTTTGAGGATCCGGAGTTCACGATCCGCACCGCCGTTGTCGTTACACAATATCCCGGTGCGTCGCCTGAAGAGGTCGCCCGGGAAGTGACAGACCCGCTCGAAACGGCGATCCAGCAACTACAAGAAGTCGATGAAATCAGCTCGGTGTCTTCAGATGGTCTGTCGCGGATCAATGTTGATATCAAATATGAGTTCTCCCCGGACAAAGAGAGCCTTCAGCTGCTTTGGACAAAGCTCAGAAATAAGGTTGGTGATGCGGCGTCATCGCTCCCACCGGGCGCCTCTACACCGATTGTAAACGACGATTTTGGGGATGTTTACGGCCTCTACTATCTGATCACGGGCGAAGGCTATTCCATGCGTGAACTGGAGGATTATGCCAAACGCCTTCGCGGTGAGCTTTTGACCGTCGATGGGGTTGCCAAAGTCACAATTCACGGGGCGCAGCGTGAGGCAATCTATGTGGAGATTTCGCGCGAACGCGCTGCCGCGCTCGGCGTGTCGGTGAGCCAAGTCTATAATGATTTGGACCAACAGAACGCTGTTGTGTCATCAGGCGACGTGCAAGTCGGAGAGCGCCGCGTTGTTATTCAGCCCAGCGGCACTGTAGATTCGGTCGCGGCTATCGAAAACTTGGAAGTCTCAACCGGGAATGGCGAGACGATTGTCTATCTAAAAGACATCGCCACTGTGACCCGCGACTATGTCACGCCGTCATCACTTGAGCTGCGTTGGAATGGTGAGCCCGCGATTGCAGTGGGCGTGTCGAATGTGCTCGGCGCGAATGTTGTGAAGATGGGCGATAGCATTGATGCCAAACTTGCAGCGACGCTGGAAAGTCGCCCGCTCGGGATCGAGCTGCATGAATACTATCATCAAGGCAAAACCGTTCAGAAATCGGTCGCCGATTTCGCTCTAAATGTCGTCGCGGCGCTGGCCATCGTTCTCGTCACGCTGCTAATCTTTATGGGGCCTCGGTCCGCGATCATTATTGGCGGCGTATTGGTTCTGACCATCGCAGCGACGCTTCTGATCATGTATCTCGTGGATATCCCGATGCACCGGATCTCGCTTGGCGCGCTGATCATTGCGCTTGGTATGCTGGTGGACAATGCGATTGTGGTCACAGAGGGCATACTCGTTGGCATCCAGCAAGGGCGAAAGAAGCTCGATGCGGCCAGGGAAGTGGTTGGAAAAACCATCTGGCCATTGCTGGGCGGCACGCTTGTTGGGATCATTGCATTTGCGCCAATTGGCTTCGCGCCGGGATCGACCGCAGAATATACAGGTCACCTCTTCTGGGTGATACTGATTTCGCTGTTGCTGAGCTGGGTTTTCGCGCTCACGGTGGTCCCACTCTTTGCGGACTTGCTGTTTAGAGAAGCCAAGTCTGGGGCCGAGCCAAAGGGCGATGGTCCGCTGATGCGAACCTATAAAAACTTTATGCGCACAGTTCTGCGGCTACGATGGATTGCGATCGCTGCTGCGGTTGGTTTGTTTGCGACGGCGATGTGGGGCTTTCAGTTTGTAAAAGCTGGTTTCTTCCCGTCCTCGACCACGCCTCAACTCGTCGTCGACTATTGGTTGCCTGAAGGGACTGATGTCAGCGTTACACGTGAGGATGTGATCTCAATCGAGCCATTCTTGAGAGAGCTGGAAGCGGTCAGCGACGTCCATTCTTTGATCGGCGCTGGCGGGCTTCGGTACATGTTGGTTTACTCTCCTGAAAGCGAGAACTCGGCTTATGGACAATTCCTCGTCAAAACCGACAGCTATGATGCGATTAGTGGTCTGATCCCCAAGATTCAAAATCATCTCGATCAAAACTATCCGAACGCGCAAGCAAAAGTCTGGCGCTTCCAGCTTGGGCCCGGCGGAGGGTCGAAAATCGAGGCGGAATTTAGCGGTCCAGACCCGGCCGTCCTGCGGGGCCTCGCCAGCCAAGCCAAAGCGGTTCTGGCAGCTGATCCAAAATCGATTGCAATCAAAGACGATTGGCGACAGCCGGTCAGCGTGATCGTACCGGAATATTCAGAAGCGCGCGGCCGCCGTCTTGGCATTTCCCGCGAAGATCTGGCGAACGCGCTGCAGACCAATTTCTCTGGTAAAACGGTCGGCGTTTACCGAGAAGGCGATCGGCTCGTCCCAATCGTAGCGCGCGCGCCGGAGATCGAACGGGTGAATGCTCAAGAAATGGCCGGCATTCAGATTCCAAGTACGACGACAGGCGGCGTTGTTCCGCTGATTGAAGTCGTCGATGGCGTCGAAACAGTCTTTAGAGACGCGATCCTGCGGCGGGTGGATCGGCAATGGACCATCAACGCTCAGGCGGACCCGGCCACAGACGAATTGACTTCGGATTTACTAGAGCGCGTTCGACCGCAAATCGAAGCTATTGAACTGCCGCCTGGGTACAGCTTCAAATGGGGCGGCGAATTTGGCGACAGCGCTGAGGCGAACGAGAATCTCGCTTCGACCTTGCCGCTTGGCCTGCTCGCAATGGTTCTCGTTGTTGTCGTGCTGTTTAATGCGCTGCGCCAGCCGCTTTTGATCTTCTTGGTCGTGCCGCTAGCGCTGATCGGCGTCGTTCTAGGACTGGTCGTGACCTATACGGCGCTCGAATTCATGGCGATCTTGGGGCTCTTGTCGTTGTCTGGACTGTTGATCAAGAATGCGATTGTGCTGGTCGATCAAATGGACCTGGAAATCAAAGACGGCAAAGCCCGATTTGATGCGGTCGTGGACAGCGCCGCCAGCCGTGTCCGACCCGTTATGATGGGGTCTCTGACCACGGTGCTCGGTGTCATCCCGCTCTTCGGAGACGCCTTCTTCAAATCAATGGCCGTTGTTTTGGTGTTCGGCTTGAGTTTCGCGACCCTACTCACGCTCCTCATCGTGCCTGTGCTCTATGCTGTGTTCTTCGGGATTAAACCCACTGAATCCGCAAGTGCCGAAAGCTAAGGAAATCTCGAATGGATAGATCATCGCTCTTACTCTTGTCGGCGCTGCTTTTAGGCGCGTGTGCGACTGTCGAACCTGGCCGCGAGGAAGCCCGCGCAATTGCATCCGAGCAGATCCAAGATCAACCCGATGCCTGGACCGCCGCAGCGGCGCGTGTCGGTGAGGTTGAAGCCGGTTGGATCGAAGCTTTCGCCGACGAAACGCTAAACGCTCTGGTAGCAGAGGCGCAAAGCAATAACCGCGACTTGAGGGCGGCCGCCCTTAGCGTTGAACGCGCCTGGTTGCTTGCGGACCAGTCCGGAGCGGCGCTTAGTCCGCAAGTTAACGCGACCCTCGGCGGCAACTCCCAAGGCAATTTCGATGGCCAAAACAGCGATAGCGTGAGTGTCGGCGCGCAGGCTAGTTGGGAACTCGATGTCTGGGGCCGTGTAAGATCCGGACAGCAGGCCGCAATCGAAAGCGCCGCGGCGGCGGACGCCGACTATCGGTTTGCGCAATACTCGATCGCTGCAGGGGTTGCGCGCGCCTATTTCGGCGCGATCAATGCTGAACAGCAAAGGCAGATCGCTCAGGACATTGTCGAAGCGCTCACAGAAACCAATCGCATCGTTCAGGTGCAGTTCGATAATGGCTTTGCCTCAGCGCAAGACGTCGCGCTGGCGCAAGCCAATTTGGCAAGCTCAAGCGACACACTGGAAAGCGCGACAGCGGGGCGGGACATTGCCATTCGGTCACTTGAAGTGCTCCTCGGCCGGTATCCTTCTACGGACTTGTTTGTTGGGGCTGAATTGCCAGCTAAGCCGAGCGATCCGCCAGCGGGACTGCCATCCGGTCTGCTCGAAAGACGGCCTGACTTGATCGCTGCCGAACGCCGGATTGCTGCCTCCATTGATGGTGTCGACCAGGCAAAGGCAGCGCGCTTGCCGAGCATCAGCCTTACCGGCGGCGTCAGCGGCGCGTCCTCTGATCTCTCCAATCTGCTCAGTCCGGCGAACCTTGCCTGGCAGGCGGCGTCCAGTCTCCTGGTTCCGGTCCTTGATGGCGGCGCCCGTCAGACCCAAGTGGAGATCAGCACAGTTGAACAACGCACGGCTGTGGAAGCCTACGCTGACGCCGCTTTGACGGCGTTTACTGAAGTGGAAAATGCGCTCGCAGATGGCGAGACATTGCAGCGCCGAAAGGGCTTCTTAGAGCAAGCGTCTGAATCATCAGATGAGGCTCTGCGCCTCGCGAGGCTCCAGTATGATGTTGGAGAGATTGATCTCTTATCTGTCCTACAACTGGAGCAAGCCGCGTTCGGGGCGCGGAGCAATCTCGTGACGCTGAGACGGCTGGAGCTTGATCAGTATATAGATCTCAGCCTCGCTTTGGGCGGCGATTGGAGCTCAGAAGGATAGAGGTGCGGTCCCTTAATAGACCTTCTCAACCGAGTTGATTTCAGCGATGACCTCGTCGTCGCAAAAAATCCGAATGCTTTTATACTGCGGCGCGATGGCAACCCCTTCATAACGTGCCTGCAGCGTCGTAATCGCCTGAGTGGCCGGTCCATCAGGCTGTTTCACTGAGAGCGTAAACTGTTGTATCGGTCGCATGCTTCGATCTGCAGCGCCAGGAATGAGCTCGACCTCATGACCGCCGCTGGGGACCGTGACATCACCCGTCACGATTAGTTTCTCACCCGCCGAGTCGGGCCCCGGCATCGCATTGATCCAGGCCGCCCAGTTTTCCGACTTTATCATAGAGCAGGCCTCGCTTTCCTTGGCCGCAGCTGCGGCATCATCAACTTCTCCTGAAATAGGAGTGGAACAGCCGGCACAAAAGCTAGCAGCCAAAGCAGATATGAGTGCCGTTCTGCTCGAGAACACCTTAAACATTGTTCGCTCCATTCGATGTGAGTTGCGTTTTTAGTTACCGAGAAACCGTAGACCTGTCTGACCGCCAATCAGCGCCAGACTTTAAACTGAACGCCTTCGCAGTATAAGGCCTTAGCCTCCTAGTTGAGAATGTTGATGCCTTTCGATTCAAACTCTGTCTATCGTCATTTCGAAAACACCAAGACCGGACTACGCTCCAGAAATGATACAAAGGTTCGGCAGCAACGAGGCGTAATTGTGAAAGACCCGGCGTGCACTCAATCCATTGAGCCTGAATAGCAAATGACCAAGCCTCTCGATTACACATTTTCAGTCGCCCCTATGATGGATTGGACCGATCGGCATTGCCGGGCGTTTCATCGGGTTCTGTCCAAACGGGCTTTGCTATGGACGGAGATGGTGACGGCCGATGCGGTGATCCATGGCGATCGTGAGCGGCTGATCGGGTTCTCTGAAGAAGAGCATCCGGTTGTCTTGCAACTGGGGGGTAATGAACCGGACAAGATGGCGGAGGCCGCGCGCGTGGCTGAAGCGTTTGGGTATGACGAGGTCAATATCAATTGCGGGTGTCCTTCTGACAGAGTTCAGTCCGGGGCGTTTGGCGCGTGTTTGATGCGGGAGCCGAAAACGGTGGCGGCTTGCGTTGCGGCGATGCGAGATGCGGTCTCAATCCCTGTGACAGTCAAATGCCGGATCGCGATTGATGAAGATCCCCCGCGCGAGACGCTGTTCAATTTCGTTGATATCGTCGCAGACGCTGGCTGTGAGGTTTTCACGGTGCATGCGCGCAAAGCGTGGCTGAAAGGCTTAAGCCCGAAGGAGAACCGCGAAATCCCGCCGCTTGATTATGAGCTTGTCAAAGCCCTCAAAGCTGAGCGGCCGGACCTGCAGATTATCCTGAATGGCGGCATCAAAACGCTTGAGGAGAGCGCTGCCCATTTGGAGGATTTTCACGGCGTTATGTTGGGGCGGGCGGCCTATCAAACACCAGCACTGCTCGGGCAGGTGGATGCGCGTCTTTTTGGAGGCGGCGCTGCGCCAATCGCGCCATTTGAGGCAGTCGGAGCTTATCGGCCTTATCTAGAAGCGCGGCTCGCTGAAGGCGTCCGACTGTCTTCGATGACGCGGCATATGCTCGGCCTGTTTAACGGCATGCCGGGTGCGCGATTATGGCGCCGCACGTTGAGCGAGCATGGGCCGAAGCCGGGCGCCGGGGTCAATGTGCTGGAAGAGGCGTTGGACGCGGTTGCCTCCCGTGTTTTGGTGTAAGGCTCGGTATTCAAAAGATTATTTCAAGCGTGCGTGGCGCTGAACGATGCGTGCCAGAGTTGTTCGACATTCACTGAAGCCTGAACCTGCTCAATAAATGTGTCTTCAAAGCCTCGACCTTTCCCGGCGGGAGGGCTTGTGGTTCACGGCGAGCCGCATACTGTCTCATGTGTAGTCTAAGATATTATGAGGAGACCGCCATGATTGGGGTTGTTGCCACACTGGAAATCCAGGACGGAAAGCAAGGCGAATTTGAAAGCGTCGCAAAAGACTTGATGGCGAAGGTCAAGGCTAATGAGCCAGGGTGCACGACCTATCAGCTGTACAAAGCTAAAGGGTCCGACACGACCTATATCTTCATGGAGCAATACGCCTCAGGCGACGCGCTAAAAGCGCATGGCCAGACTGATTATTTCAAGGCCGCACAACCAGGCCTCGGGGCTTGCCTCGCAGGCGCGCCCAAAATCGAAATGTACGACATCGTCGAATAGGAGCCACTTATGGATCTGTCATTCACAAAAGAAGACCTCGCTTTCCAGAAAGAAGTCCGCGACTGGATTGCTGCAAACTACACGGATGAACTCAAAGCCCGCAACGCGATGTCGAAGAACGGATATCTCGACAAAGACGGCATGCTCGAATGGCAACGAAAGCTCGATGAAAAGGGTTGGTTTGTGGCCAATTGGCCGGAAGAGTTTGGCGGCCCAGGCCTAAGCGCTGGTCAGCGCTATATTCTGAACATGGAGATGGCGGCAGCGGGCACGCCGCAAATGTCACCAATGGGCAAATCGATGGTTGCTCCTGTGATTATGGCGTTTGGCAATGATGCTCAAAAAGCAGAGCATCTGCCCAAGATCAAACGGTCTGAAATCTGGTGGTGCCAGGGCTATTCAGAGCCGGGTTCCGGATCTGACCTTGCCTCTTTACAAATGAGCGCGGTCCGGGACGGCGACGAGTATGTGCTGAATGGCTCAAAGATTTGGACCACACAAGCGCAATGGGCCGATTGGATCTTCTGTCTCGTGCGCACCTCGAAAGAGGGCAAGCCGCAAGAGGGGATCAGCTTCCTGATCTTCCCGATGGATTTGCCAGGCATTACCGTGTCTTCGCTTCCAACGCTTGATGGTCCAACGGATAACCAGCAAGAGATCAATCAGGTCTTCTTTGAAGACGTCCGTGTCAAAATCGAAGACGCGTTGATCGGTGAAGAGAATAAAGGCTGGACCTACGCCAAATATCTGCTGCAGTTTGAGCGCGGGAATGCCTATGCGCCGGGCCTTAAAAACGCGCTTCAGAAAACCAAAAAGCTTGCCAGCGTCGAACAGTCTGGCGGTGAGCCTCTGCTGAAAGATCCAGACTTCCAGCGCAAACTCGCTGCTATGGAAATGAAGATTGAGGCGCTGAACGCAACCGAGCTTCGGATTTTCTCAGCTCTATCTGCGGGACAGGCTGTGGGCCCAGAAAGCTCAATGCTCAAATGCGCGGGCTCGGAAGCCCAGCAGGCGATTTCTGAACTGTCTCTCGAAGCGGTTGGTGGCTATGCCGCGCCATTCGTTCAAGACACGTTCGCCGTTGCACGCGCTGGCGCGAACAGCGACTTGGCAACGCCGGATTATGCGGCGCCCGTCGCGCCGAGCTATTTCAACTATCGAAAGACATCGATTTATGCCGGATCAAATGAGATCCAGCGCAATATCATGTCGAAAATGGTTCTGGGGCTTTAAGCCCCGCCACACCAATGTGAGCGGGCCGCATATATAGAAGCCCGCCGCATTCAATAGGAGGAACAATGGCCGAAGCAGCTGCGCGGAAAGCTGGCATTTGGACAAAGCTCGCATACGGTTTTGGGGCTGTCGGGGACGGTGTCAAAAATAACGGCTTTGAATATTTCCTGCTGCTCTATTACGGCCAAGTTCTAGGCGTTGATTTCGCGCTGGTTGGCGCGGCTTTGTTGATCGCCATGATCGTAGATGGGGTCACAGATCCCATTGTCGGCTACTGGTCGGACAATCTTCGCACTCGTTTCGGTCGGCGACATCCTTTCATGTACGCCGCGATCATTCCGGTTGGGATCGCTTATTTCTTTGTTTGGAACCCGCCCGGGGGTCTCGAAGGCAACGCGCTCTTCCCGTATTTGTTGGCGATCACGATCGCGGTGCGGGTCTCCTTCACGTTCTACGATGTCCCAAGCAGCGCACTCGTCGCTGAGCTCACCGATGATTATGATGAGCGCACATCCTTCCTGACATTCCGCCATGTATTCGCATGGATGGGCGGGCTGACGATTGCCGTCTTTGCACTGCGGTTCTTGCTTGTCCCAACCGAAGAGTTTGGCAGCGGCTTTTTCAATGTCGACGGGTACGAGACATATGGATTGATCTCCGCCATCGTGATTTGCTTCTCGGTCTTCGTGTGCGCCGCAGGCACCCATTCCCACATTCCAAACCTTAGACAGCCGCCAGCGGCCGCCCAGATGACGATCGGACGGGTGTTCCGAGAGATCGGTGAAACACTGTCAAACAAATCATTCCTTTGGTTGTTTGTCGCGACGCTGTTTGGCTTCATGGCGTCTGGCGTCGCGGCGACACTAAACTATTTCATCAATGGCTTTTTCTGGGAGTTTACGACCAGTCAAACCGCGCTTCTGACCGCAAGTGTTTTTGCATCGGCCATTTTGGCTTTGGTGCTCGCGCCAGTCGTTTCGAAGACGCTGGGCAAAAAACGCGGCGCGCTCACGGTTGGCGTTCTGGCATTCTCAATTGCGCCAATGCCGGTATTATTGAGGCTTATCGGCATTATGCCGGCGAATGGAACTGAACTCCTGTTCAATACGATCTTGGTTGTCACAGTGATCGACGTCGCGTTGATCATCACGTTCCAAATCCTGTCGAGTTCGATGATCGCGGATATTGTTGAGGACAGCGAGCTCAAAACAGGGCGCCGCTCCGAAGGTATCTTCTTTGCGGGTATTCTCTTCATGCGAAAGCTGGCGCGGGGAAGTGGCCTGTTCTTAGCCTCCCTGATTCTCGCCGCTGCAGAGCTCTCTCGGGAGATGCAGCCAGGCGATCTCACCCCAGAAACCCTTACTATGCTTGGGGCCGGGTATTCCTTTGGTCTCCTCGCTTTGTGGACAACGATGATCATTCTTCTGTCGCGCTACAAGATTTCGAGAGAAGACCACGAAGCCAACCTCGCTGCACTCGAGCGTAGCCGCGCCGCTGCGGAAGTGGTCGAAGAGTAATCCGAAACAGATCGAGGCGACCTCATGTCCGACGCTGCTATTGCTGCGCCCCATAAACCCAGCCTTCTAACCCGCATCGCTTATGGTGTGGGCGGCGCGGCTGGCGGTATCAAGAATAATGGTTTCGACTATGTCTTGCTGCTTTTCTACAGCCAAGTGCTCGGCCTGTCCGCGGTTTGGGTGGCGGCGGCGCTCTGGATTGCCCTGATCTTTGACGCCGTATCCGATCCCGTGGTCGGGTATTGGTCGGATAATCTGAAGAACAAATACGGGCGGCGTCACCCATTTATGTACGCGGCGATGATCCCGATTTCGGTTGGCTATTTCTTCGTCTGGAACCCGCCAGCAGGCCTTGAAAGCATGGGATTGTTTGGTTGGCTACTCACGCTCACTATCATTGTCCGGCTGATGTACACTCTATTTGAGGTGCCGCAGCACGCGCTCTCGGCTGAGCTGTCACAAGACTATGATGCGCGCACGTCTTTGATGTCTTTCCGCTATTTCTTTGCCTGGGTCGGCGGATTGACCGTGCAGGTCATCCTCTTCGCCTTCTTGCTCAAGCCCACCGAAGAGGACGCGTCTGGCATTTTCTATCTGGAGGGCTGGCACACATATGGGTTGCTCGGGGCGAGTTGTATCTTCTTGGCGATCTTGATCACATCGGTTGGGACGCACCGACACATCCCACACTTGATGCCGCCGCCTGCCGCGCGGGAGATCACGCCGGTCAAAGTCATTTCAGAGATTTGGGAGACGGTTTCAAATCCATCCTTTCGAGCGCTCTTCATCGCGACACTGTTTGGTCTGCTAGCGACCGGAGTTTCTGCGACCCTCAACCAATATATCAACACCTTCTTCTGGGGCTTTACCAGTCAGCAGATTTCGGGTCTGACGTTGGCTGTGTTTGTATCACCCTTATTGGCACTGATCATTGCGCCAATCGCCGGAAAGGCGCTGGGCAAGAAACGTGCGGCGATCTCGATCGGCGTGCTAGCCTTCACGATCGCGCCCGCGCCCGTGTTCGCGCGCTTGCTCGGCCTGCTGCCACCCAACGGCACTGAGGAGTTATACTACACGATCCTGTTCATCACTGTGTTCGATATTGCCCTGATCGTGGCCTACCAAATGCTCGCCGCCGCGATGGTCGCTGACATTGTTGAGGAAAATGAACTGAAGACCGGTCGCCGGTCAGAAGGCGTGTATTTTGCGGGCATCAGTTTCATGCGCAAACTGGCGCAAGGCATGGGCGTGTTGAGCGCTTCGTTCATCCTCGCAACGGCCTCAATCGCGCCAGGTATGAAACCTGAAGAAGCGAGTGCGGAGTCCATCGCAACGCTCGGTTTCGGCTACGCCATCATGCTGCTCACGCTCTGGACGCTGATGCTCATTTCGGTGAGTTTTTACCGCATTAGCCGCGATGATCACGAAAAGAATTTACAGGCTCTGGCCGAAAAACGGGCGCAAGAGGTATAGGTTTCTGTTGCAATAACAGGCATCTAACTGAAATGTCATATCTGCCTAATTGCCTCCGCCAGTGCGCCGGAATAGAGCCATAATCATGACCTACGTTTATAGCATGACAAAACATGTCTCGAAGTTTCTAGTGGCCGTCCTTGTGGTTTTGGTCGCGCTTGTGCTCGTCTTGGTAAGCCCGCTTTATGGATCTGCGTCCGCGCAGACCTTCTGGGACAAAACTGTCCCTGAAAGCCAGGCGCAGATCGAGCTAAGCTATGCGCCGCTCGTCAAGGATGTCTCACCGGCCGTGGTGAACGTCTACACCAAGAAAACGGTGCAGCGCCGGATGACCATGCAGGAATTTATGTATGGCCGCCGATTTGGTGGGCCGGACAGTCAAAGTGTTCAGAACTCGCTCGGCTCTGGCGTGATTGTCGGCCAGGATGGTGTCGTCGTCACCAATAATCACGTGATCGACGGCGCAGATGAAGTGATCGTTGTACTGGCAGATCGCCGCGAATACCCAGCTGAACTGATCCTCGCGGATGAGCGAACCGATCTCGCCGTCTTGCGGATCGAGAGCGAGGACTCTGCGCTTCCAACACTCGACTATGCGAACACAATCGGCGTCGAAGTTGGCGATTTGGTTTTGGCCGTCGGAAACCCGTTCGGGGTTGGGCAAACCGTCACGACGGGCATCATTTCAGCCACCGCACGCACCGATGTCGGTGTCTCTGACTATGCCTTCTTTTTGCAAACTGATGCTGCTGTAAACCCTGGCAATTCCGGCGGCGCGCTGGTGAACACGCGTGGCGAGCTGGTCGGCATCAATACCGCGATTTTCTCCCGCTCTGGCGGATCGAACGGGATCGGGTTTGCGATCCCTTCAGAGATGGTGAAGCGGGTTGTCGATGCTGCGGTAAATGAAGGCACAATCGTGCGCCCTTGGCTCGGCCTGAAAGGCCAGTCCGTGACGTTTGATATTGCCAAAGCGCAAGGTTTGGAACGGCCTCTCGGTGTGATCATCACCGAAGTCTATGATGATGGCCCGGCAGACCGCTCCGATCTGCGGCGCGGCGATCTCGTGCTAAGCATTGATGGCCGCGAAGTGTTTGACGAGCGCGGTTTGAAATTCCTCGCCGCGACCAAGTCACCTGGCGAAGACGTGACGCTGCGTGTTTTGCGCGGGGGCAATGAGCAAACCATTGAAACCCGACTGGCGCCGCCACCTGGGACCAGCGAAGCTGAAGTTGTATTGCTGGAAGGGCGTCATCCTTTCACCGGCGCCGAAGTGGCGGAACTGTCTCCGCGTTTGGCCGAAGAACTTGGCCGCGATCCGTTTGATAGCGGCGTGCTTGTAACCCGCGTTATGCGCCGCGCCTATGCAAGACGGGTCGTTCGGTCTGGTGATATTATTCAATCTGTCGATGGTCAGCCGATCAAGACGCTGGATGATTTGGATGCCGCGCTCGATCGCGACTCCGGGCGCTGGGAAATCGAGATTGATCGCGGCGGGCGCAGCATTAGTGGCTTTGTCACGCTTTAGTCGGGTCCGCGCACCGGCGCCTGGTCAATGATATGAGTGTACGATCCGAGCACAGCGCCGCGCTGCCCACCACTTAGGCCAAGATCTGTGCCGTGCGCATCCCTTTGATGGAACAGCGGCGCGTCGTTTCCAGGATCGATCAAGACGGACATGTGAAATTCATGCCCTTGCAAAGGCATTGTCCAAATCGGGTTCGATTCCGGTGTGATCGCCCGGTAGCCGAGATGCATTTTCTTCTGCGCGAAACTGGTCGAATGACTGAGCAACCCGGCCATGGCATGACGCGCGCCTTGCGCATCCACAAGCCCTTCGCCAAGCACCATATAGCCGCCGCACTCGCCATAGATGATTGCGCCGCGCGCTGCAGCTGATCTAAGGCCGCTTAAGAATTGGCCCGCTTGGGATAGCGTTCCTGCATGCAATTCTGGATAACCTCCAGGTAGGAAAACCGCATCGCAATCGTCGCGTGGTGCCTCATTCGCGAGCGGTGAGAAGAAGGATAGCTCCGCCCCTTGCATCCGCCAATCGTTGAGCATGTGCGGATAGGCAAACTCGAACGCGATATCACGCGCAATGGAGACCCTTTGACCAAGGGGCGATAGGCGGCGCGGCGTGGGTGCAGATGACAAAGTGCCCGCAGCCGCAAGTAAAGCGTCTAAGTCGACACCCGCTTCGACGGCTTCTCGCGCTGCGTCCACAAGCGCCTCGGTCTGGGTCCGCTCGGTCGCTTGGACGAGGCCGAGATGTCGGGAGGGGATGGTCAAAGCCTCGGAGCGCATAACCGTGCCGAGCAGTGGAATGCCGGTCTCTTTCAAGGGCTCGGCGAGCAGGTCCGCATGTCGTTGACTGCCGATCCTCGTCGCGACGACGCCGCAAACTTTGGGGCGTTTGCGCAAGGTCGCGAAGCCGTGAACAATCGCGGCGATCGATTGCGCCAGTCCGCTGGCATCGACCAAAAGCAGGACCGGAAGATCGAGCGTATCGGCGAGGTCTGCGGTTGAGCCGGATGTGCTTGCCGCGCCATCGAACATGCCCATCATGCCTTCGATGATGAGTAAGTCCTTGTCTTGCGTGATCTCGGACGCACGGGCGCGAAGTTGCGCGTCGCCAAATGCCCATTTGTCGAGATTGTAGCAGGGCTGGCCGGTGGCGAGCCGGAGAAATTGAGGATCAATGTAGCCGGGGCCACCTTTGGCGACTTCAACCGATATGCCGCGCGCTCTTAGGGCGCTCACCAGGCCCAAAGTGAAAACGGTTTTGCCGGTATTTGAGCTTGGCGCGGCAATCACCAAACCTTTTGGCGTTGCGGGTATTGTGGGATCGGGCATTGGGTCTCTCGCTGAATAGAGTCAACGCAGCGAGCCGTCTCTGCCATGCCTGGGACGTGAGGGCAATTACTCGCCAGGCATCGCAGGACCGTGTTCAACCATCGCGGCATTGTCGATCTCAGTCGCGCGGGCATAGGCCGGGCGCGCATACACGCGATCGCGATAGGCCTCGAGTTCCGGACTGGTAGGCATGGTTCCAAATTGCAGGCCCCAGCCGATCTGAGACCCGACATAAACGTCAGCCGCAGTAAACTCATCGCCGCAGACAAAGGGCGTGTCTGAGACCGCTTTGATCAGCGTTGCGTGCATCGTTTCGAAACTGCCATAGCCAGCGGTCTGTTCATTGCCCTCGGTGTTGATGTTCAACGCTTTGTTCAAGATCGCGCTCTCAACGGGCCCAGCGGCAAAGAAGAGCCAGCGATAATAGTCTCCGCGCTGATCGGTCGGCGACGCCAGATTGGCGTCAGGAAACGCATCCGCAAGATAGGCGCAGATCGCGGCGCATTCTGTGACGACGGTCTCGCCATGCTTAATCGCTGGAACTTTACCCATCGGGTTGATCTCGAGATAGTCGCGGCTTTTCATTGTGTCGTCATAAGACAGGTAAACCGTGTCATAGTCGGCGCCGACTTCTTCGAGCATCCAACGTGCAATCCGCCCACGCGACATTGGGTTGGTATAAAATGTTAGGTTTGCCATCGATCCCTCTTTATCGTTCTGTTTATGTTCTTGTCACGCTTCCCAAAGCATGGCAAGCGATCGCTTATCAAAAAGAGGTGACAGGGGTATGGCTGACGGCATGAGCGATCTTTTCTCCGCATCCGACATGTCGGACTCCGCGCCGCGTCCCTTGGCCGACAAACTCCGTCCACAAGTTTTGGCGGACGTCGTTGGGCAGGATCATCTGCTGGGTGCTGACGGGGCACTCGGCCGGATGCTAGCAACCGGCAATCTCTCCTCGATTATCCTATGGGGGCCGCCTGGGGTCGGTAAGACCACGATCGCGCGTTTGCTTGCGCAGGAAACAGATCTTCATTTCGAAGCGATCTCAGCGATTTTCTCTGGCGTGAAGGATCTTCGCGCGGTGTTTGAAGCAGCCCAGCGTAGGCGCGATATGGGGCAGGGGACCTTGCTCTTTGTTGATGAGATCCATCGCTTTAACCGGGCCCAGCAAGATGGCTTTCTACCCCATGTCGAAGCGGGTACGGTGACCCTGGTGGGGGCGACGACCGAGAATCCAAGTTTTGAGCTCAATGGAGCGTTGTTATCGCGCTGCGCGGTCTTGGTTCTGAACCGGTTGGAGGCTGAGGCGTCCGAAACGCTCCTGGCGCGGGCAGAGGCCGAAATGGGCCGCGCTTTACCGCTTGAGGATCGCGCCAGGTCTGCTTTGATTGATATGGCAGACGGAGACGGGCGTTATCTCCTCAATTTGGCCGAGCAAGCTTTCACGCTGGCCAAACAAGGCACGCAGCTCAGTCTGGACCACTTGACCCAGGCGCTTCAGAAACGCGCGCCCGCTTATGACAAGAACCGCGAAGAGCATTACAATCTGATCTCGGCCCTGCACAAATCGGTGCGCGGGTCAGATCCGGATGCAGCGCTTTACTGGTTCGCGCGGATGCTGGAAGGCGGCGAGGATCCGCTTTTCATTGCGCGGCGACTTGTGGTGATGGCGAGTGAGGATATCAGCTTAGCCGACCCCACCGCGATGATGGTGGCCGGAGAAGCCGCACGCGCGTTCGAGCGTCTCGGCGAGCCAGAAGGCCTCATCCCACTGGCCCATGCAGTCGTGCATTTGGCGACGGCGCCGAAATCTAATGCGTCCTATATCGGGATGAAGCGCGCCCGGGCTGCGGCGCGCGACACCGGATCATTGATGCCGCCCAAACATATCCTCAATGCACCAACAAAAATGATGAAAGAGCAGGGCTATGGTGACGGCTACGCCTATGATCATGATCAAGAGGATAGTTTTTCCGGACAGAACTATTTTCCCGATGGCATGGAGCGGGTGGATTTTTACCGGCCAAAAGGGCACGGTCGAGAAGGACCAATCGCAGAACGCCTGGCCAAATGGCGCGCGATCCGGAAACAGAAATCGGAGGGAAACGGATGAGACAGGTTTGGACGACCGCCAGGAGGCTAATTGCGGCCACCGCGATAACCATCGGACTGTTTGGCCAAGCGAGCCTTGCGCAAGACCAAGCGGACGCGCCCATCGTCTATGATGAGATTCCGCCGCACATTACCAAATGGATGCAGCAACCCGCGATCCTGGTCTTCTCCAAGACAAATGGCTGGCGCCACAATGAAGGGATTGCCGGCGCGGACAAGTATTTTGTCGAACTGTCCAGAGCGCGCGGCTTCGGGATCTTCACCACGGTCAACGCCGCGGTCTTCAATGCCGAAGATCTCGCCCGCTTTGACGTCATCGTGTTCAATAACGCGACCGGCGACACGCTGAGCCCAGAGCAAGAGCAGGCCTTCCGCGATTGGCTTGAAGCGGGTGGTGCTTGGATCGGCTTGCATGGATCAGGCGACAATACGCACGCCGATTGGGCATGGTACGCCAACTCGCTCATCGGCCCGACCTTTACGGGGCACCCTTTGACGCCGCACTTTCACATCGTTCGGGTCGAAACGCTGGATGATACCCATCCGATCATGGCCGGAACGCCGAAGGTTTGGGAGCATGATGATGAGTGGTATTTCTTTGACAGCCACCCGCGTGATTACGGTCTGCACCCGCTCGCAGGCATTCATGAAACCGATTTCAAACCCGAGGGCGCGGATATTCAGAACCTTGCCACCTGGGCAATGGGCGAGGAACCGCTTGATCACCCGGTAATTTGGGTCGGCTGTCCCGGCGACGGTCGAAGCTTTTATTCTGCGCTCGGCCATTCCGATCTCGCTTATGACAGCCAAACCTATCGCACCATTCTCAGCCAGGCCTTCGACTGGGTACTAAAGAAGACTGACGAAGCGGGTGGTGGTTGCCCGGCCATTGAGTAGACGTGACTGACCGCGCGCCGCTTCGAATATCTAACCGAGACGCCAAACGTCTTTGGCTCGCCGGGCAGGGTCTTGCCGCCACGCCGACAGGGAAGCTTGATCTCGACGGCCTGATCAAGACGCTGGGCTTTGTGCAGCTCGATACGATCCAAGTTGTTGCGCGCGCGCATCATCACATTCTGTGGAGCCGCAATCAGAATTATCGTGAACCAATGCTTGGGCGTCATCTCGCCAGAGACCGCAAAGTGTTTGAGCATTTCACGCATGACGCTTCGGTTATCCCAATCGATTTCTATCCGATGTGGCAGCGCCAGTTCCGACGCCTGGAAGCCAAGGTTCGAAAGTGGGAATGGCATCGCGGGATGCTGGACACTGACGGCCGGAATGCCATCAAAGATCGCATCCGTGCTGAGGGACCATTGTGCACCAAAGCTTTTGACACAAAGGTACAGGGTGAGAAGAAAATGTGGGCGCGCCCACCGCATAAATTGGCGCTCGACTATATGTGGTATGCTGGCGAGCTTTCGACGTCACACCGCGAGAATTTCACCAAATTCTATGACCTGAGCGAACGCGTGATCCCATCTGAGCTGTTAAGCCAAGTCCCCTCGGATGAGGCGCAAATTGACTGGCTCTGTCAGGCCGCCCTCGACCGAATGGCGTTTGGGTCTGAAGGCGATATTCAACGCTTCTGGGCCGCAGTCTCAAACACGGAGGCCAAACAATGGGCGGCTACGAACTCGACCCAGCTCGTGCCGGTGGAAATCGAAACCGCTGACCGAGACACATTCACGGCCTGGGCGCCGGAAGATATTGAAACGAGATTGGCGACTGCCGAAACGCCGAGCTCGCGGCTACGTATCCTCAACCCGTTTGACCCTGTCGCGCGGGATCGCACGCGCCTGAAACGCCTATTCGGCTTTGACTACACCGTTGAGATGTTCGTCCCGGCGGCGAAGCGAAAATGGGGCTATTATGTCTACCCACTGCTTGAGGGGGACCGGTTTGTCGGGCGGATCGAAATCAAAGCGGATCGCAAGGCGGGTACACTTCGGGTTCTAAAGCTTTGGAAAGAGCCAAAGGTGAAATGGACTCCTGCCCGCGCGGCGAAACTTGAGGCAGAACTCGCTCGAATGCTACGCTTTATCGGTCTGGAACACCTGATTTGGGAGATTGATCCGTCCTCAGACTTGCTTTGAACGGGTTCTTCGTTACGTCAAACAGCAAGATCAAGAGGAGTTTGATGATGCTGCGATTAGGGGTTTCGGGGTTGGTTGCGTTTGGATTGGCCGCCTGCGCGCCGCAACTGCCTGGCTCGGGCAGTGAGATCACTGAGAATCAGGCTCCGAGCGCTGCGCCGGTGTCCGATGTCGATGCGTTCCATGAATCGATTGCCGTCTTCGATAGCCACTTAGATACGCCGGCTTTGTTCCATACCGAAGCCTATGATTTCAAACGCCGCCAGACCTGGGAAGAGGATGGCACGCACGTTGACTTGCCGCGCATGAATGAAGGCGGTCTCGATGGTGGCTTCTGGGTCATCTTTACGCGACAGGGCCCTCTCGACGAGGCGAGCTACGCGGCGGCACGCACGCATGGGCTGCTGCGCCAAACCGCGATCCGCGAATTCGCTGCGAAGTATCATGAAGAGGTCGAACTCGCTTTTACCGCTGACGATGCCGAGCGCATTCTCGCTGACGGCAAGAAGGTTGTGTTCCAGAGTATGGAAAACTCCTATCCGCTTGGCACCGATGTCTCGTTGATGGAGCACTATTACATAGGCGGTCTTCGCATGATCGCGCCCGTGCATTTCGCGAACAATCAGTTTGCCGACAGCGCCACCGACATCAACCAAATTTATGATGGTTTGAGCCCGCTGGGTGAAGATCTGGTGCGCGAGGCCAATCGCCTAGGGTTGGTGCTCGATGGCAGCCACGCGAGCGATGCGACCGTGCGCGATATGATGGCCTTGTCGACCACGCCGGTGATTCTGTCTCACACGGGCGCCAGCGCGATCTATGATCATCCGCGCAATATTGATGACCAGTTGCTGCTCGAACTGGCTGAGAATGGTGGTGTCATTCAGATGAATATTTTCGGCGGCTATCTCGAAGCCCTTCAGCCCTCACCGGAACGCGTTGCGGCGCTCGAAGCGCTCAGCGAAACCTATGGCAGCAATCCGAGCGAGATGGAGCCAGAGACGCTGCAGGCTTGGATGGCCGCCCGTACGGAGATTGGCAAGGAGTTCCCTGCGCCGCGATCGACCTATGAGAAATTCATGGAGCATACTTACCATGTGCTCGAACTGATCGGCCCGGACCATGTCGGCATTAGCGGTGACTGGGATGGCGGCGGCGGTGTCGACGGTATGAGCGATGTCTCCATGCTTCAGAAGATCACGCGTGATCTACTGGCCGCTGGCTATACGCGCGAAGATGTTGAGAAGATCTGGGGCGGAAACATGCTACGCCTCGTTCGCGCTGCAGATGAGGCGCGGACCTCAGAGCTCGTTTCACCGAACATCCTGAACTAGCGCCATGGAATGGCTCACAATCACGCCGCCGCTCTTGGCGATCATTATCGCTGTCTGGACGCGCAATGTATTCTGGGCGCTTGGCATCGCGATTTGGCTCAGCGAGACCATCATTGCGGGGTTCAATCCGTTCATGGGTGCGCTTGGCGGGATTGATCGTGCCGTTGGTGTGTTTGACAGCCCCTACAATACGCGGGTCCTATTGTTCTGCCTGATCATCGGCGCTTTGATTGTTTACATGCAACGCTCGGGCGGCATCAGCGCGATGGTGGAGCGATTGCAAAATTCCGGCTTTGCGTCTACCCCTCGGCGGGCAGGGCTTGTAACAGCGATCTGCGGTCTCCTGATTTTCGTTGAAACCAATATCAGTCTGCTCACCACCGGCATTCTCGGGCGGCCTCTTTTCGACAAGCTCAAAGTTAGCCGCGAGCGTCTGGCCTATATCATCGACTCCACCTGTGCGCCGGTCAGTGTTTTGGTCTTGTTTAATGGCTGGGGCGCTTATCTCCTGGGTCTGCTGAACGAGAATGGAGTCGAGGGCGCCACCGGCGTCTTGATGTCGACGATTGCGCTTAACTTCTATGCCTGGATCACCATCGCGCTCGTGTTTGCCACCGTCCTCTCGAACAAGACGTTCGGACCTTTGGCGGCAGTCGAGAAAAGCGGTGGCGGCGCTGCGGCCGTCGTGACCGGCCCCTTCAATGAAGCGCCAGAACCCCCATCACGCGCGGTCTATATGGCAATCCCGCTGCTGGTCATGATCGGCGGGACCATTGGTTTCATGTTATGGACAGGCGACGGAGATATCCGCCAAGGCTCAGGTGCGCAGGCCATCCTCTGGTCGGTCATCCTCGCGACGGCGGTGGCCTTCATCTGCCTGGCACATTCGAAGCGAGCCAAAGGTGAACTCGTAGATCTCGGCTTCAAAGGCATGGGCGACCTGCTGCCAGCGGTGACCATGATCTATCTGGCGCTGGTTCTCGGCGCGAGTTTGAATGCGGTCGGTATGCGCGAGTTCATTGCAAGCATCGCCTCCAGCTTCCCTGCGCCCTGGATGATCCCCGCCATTCTATTTGTCGCCGCTGGGATCACATCTTTCACGGCGGGTACCAGCTGGGGCACATATGGTATTCTGGTCCCAGTGGCTGTTCCGCTCGCGGTTGGGGCGGGGGTTCCACTACCGCTCGCAATTGCCGCCGTGATGGGCGGCGGCGTGTTTGGCGACCACTGCTCTCCGATTTCGGATACGACGATCATCGCGTCGCTCGCTTCAGGGTGTGATCATATGGAACATGTGCGCACGCAGTTGCCATATGCGCTGGTCGGCGGTGTTTCAGCCACTGGACTCTACTTGCTTGCGGGGCTCGCTGCGTAAGCAGCGATCACGGCATCCATCAAGACCTCAGTGAAGATGTTTAGGGCAGGATGGCGGGCGCTCCGCTCTGGCCTCCCGTCAGGTGTTCCCGTCACCGCATAGGCAAAACTGACATTCAAGTCTGGGACAAACCAGGCGCCCGAATAGAGCCCATAGGCCTCACCATGATGCCCCCAAACCTCATGCTCCGGCCAAAGGCTCTCTTGCGCCGGATGAATTTGAACACCCGTGCCGTACTGAGTGAAATAGCGCTGATCATGCACGCCATTCGACTCTGTTGCATTGAGCGACCAGACCGTACGCGTCAACTCCGGCGCATATTTCAACCGCGCGGCAATCGTTGCGAGATCGATCAGATTGGCCCGCAGACCGCCCTGCGGAGAGAAAAGCGTGCCATTGGTTCCTGGTTGATAAGTCGTAAGGTCCGCGCCGTCTTCCAATAGAACAGATGGCTCAGAGGCGCGCAGCATGTCCCGATCATCAATCTGCGCGGCCCAGCCATTACCAAAGTTCCGATACAGCGTGGCGCCGTTGCGTTTCTTTTCTGGCGTAACGCCCGACCAGTTGAAACCGGCATCAAGGCCCATCGGTTTTAAAACAATGTCCCGCGCGACGCGATCAAACCGGCGCTGCGTTGCCACCTCGATCGCCGTCGCAACGACACCATAGGCAAGGTTGCAGTATTCGAAATCACTATTGTCGCGGAACGCCTCCCGCGTCAGGAGTGTTTCCATGTTTCCAGGGTGTGCAAGCCAATAAGTCTCTGGATCTTTCATCCCGCCTGTATGACTGAGCAGAGCCCGAAGGCTTGGGCCGTCTGGTCCGGCAGCTGTGCTCTCTGGAAAGAATGGGAGCCAAGTCCTGATCCCTTTATCCAGATCTAGAGCGCCATCGCGGTGTAGCTTTTCCGCTGTCAGCGCGACAACCAGTTTTGAAATGGAGGCGGCGCGCAGTGCAGAGCGCGTCGTGAAGGGGCGGGCGCCGACTTCGGCCTCACCGGCTGCGGCCTGCGCGATCACGAGATTGTTCTGCATCACGACAATCCCGGCTGCAGGTGCGCGGTTAGCGTCCGGTGCCTCGATCAGCGTTTGCAGTAACTCTTCCGGCGACGGTTCGGAACTACAGCTAGGCAGGAGCAGGGCACCCACAGGTAGGCTTGCGAGCAAGCTGCGACGGGTCAGCGAGCCGCTCCGCATCATCTAGCCGAGGATTTCAGCGAGGAAGTCCTTACAGGCGGCGAAGCTGCGGCGGTCTGCGCCAGCATCATAAACCGTACCAAAATCTGGATTGGCGGCGGCAGGGTTCGTGAAAGCATGCATCGTCGCGCCATAGGCATGGAGCTGCCAATCGGCTTTTGCGCTTGTCATTTCGCGTGAGAAATCCATCACATCATCGGGTGTCGCCATTGGGTCTTCCCAACCATGCAGCGCCAGGACTTTTGGTCCAATTTTATCGTCTGTATTGCCAGGTGCGCCAAACAGGCCGTGGAAGCTGACGACGCCTTCGACGCCCATATTTTTCCGTGCCATGTCCAAGACACTCAAACCACCAAAGCAGAATCCAATCGCTGCGGCTTTCGCTGCGCCGGATTTATCTTTGGCCACGTCGAGCGCATTTGCCAAGCGCGACTGAAGCTCTTCGCGATTGCTCGCGAGCGGCGTCATCAGCGCCTCACACTCTTCATTTGTCTCGCCGCGCTTGCCCTTGCCATAGACATCAATTGCGAAGCCGGCATAGCCCCACTCAGCGAGCAGTTTGGCTTTCTCTTGTTCGAACTCTGATTGACCACCCCAAGCATGCGCGACCACAACCACGCCTTTTGGCGTTCCGGCGGGCATGGCGAGGAAGCCCTCATAGGTCTGACCACCTTGCTCATAGTCTACGATCTGCGTTGTGACGCTCATAGTGTCGCTCCTGCTCATGAATTCTTGCTTTGATTGGGTTTAGCGAACGCCGAAGCGCTTTCAAGGCTTGCAAACGTGTTTTCGACCGCGCAGATCAATTTGATGACCTGCGTTTTAATTGATTGTGATCCCGGCCTGGATGATGCGGTGGCACTCCTGGCGGCCTTTGGGGCGAAGGAACTCGAGATTTTAGCCATCACCACCGTGGCTGGTAATGTAAAAGGCGACCAAACAGCGATAAATGCCTGCATCATTCGCGAAGTTGCCGACCCTGGCTCGCGTGTGCCGGTCTGCGCCGGGGCACCGCGGCCCCTTTTGCGAGACCCCGTAACGGCGGAAGATTTTCACGGCTCCACAGGGCTCGGCAATATCGACTTTCCAGAACCCCGCTTAGGTCAGGAGCAAACCCACGCCGTCAACAAAATCATCCGCGCTTGTAAAGACGCGCGAGAGGATCCGCTCACCTTGATTGTCACCGGGCCGATGACGAATATCGCCCTTGCTTTAGCGATGGACCCAGAGATCGAGGACGGGATCGCAGAGATCGTGCTCATGGGCGGCGCGGACCGCGAAGGCGGCAACATCACGCCTTATGCAGAGTTCAATATCTATGCTGACCCTCATGCTGCCGCCGCCGTGTTTGGATCGGGGCTCGCCATTCGGTGTTTAAGCCTGGATGTCACGCACGAGATCCGTACGACAGCGGCACGCCTCGACGATGTGCGATCAGGCAAGACTCGCCAAAGCCGCGTTGCAGGCGACTTGCTGGAAGCGTCCTGCAAGCTCGAGTTCTCCGCCAATGGTGCACGTGAGGCGCCGCTGCATGATCCGAGCACGGTGATTGCCGTGACCGATCCCGAGCTGTTTCAAGGCCGCCGCGCTAGCGTTGAAGTCGTGACCGATGATGGCGAGCAGTTTGGTCGAACGATTCCAACCTTTTGTGAGGATGGTAACGTCTTGTGGTATGAGAGCGCTGATAGTGAGGGCGTGTTCGACGCTTTGGTCCGCCATCTGGAGACAGCAAGATGACTGTGAAAATTGGTGTGGTCGGCTCGATTAATCTCGACCTGGTAGCGAGCGGAGCACCATTGCCAACAGCCGGTGAGACGGTCACCGGCGCGCGGTTCGCGCAGCACCCAGGCGGGAAGGGCGCCAATCAAGCGCTTGCGGCACGCCGGTTGGGGGCAGACGTCTTTATGGCGGGATGTGTTGGAGATGATGCGCTCGCTGAACCCGCGCTCACGCTCTTGCGCCAGGACGGCGTTGATGTATCGGCGGTGATGAGCGAGATCGGAACCTCGACCGGTGTGGCGTTGATTTCGGTCTCTCCGGAAGGCGAGAACCAAATCACTGTGGCGAGCGGCGCCAATGCACGTGTCAGCGCGGCGGATGTTTCGAATCTGCCAAAATGCGATGTCATTCTTTGTCAGCTCGAAGTTCCGGTCGCAGCTGTTTCATCAGCAGCAGAGCGCGCGGCTGAAACGGGCGCGCTGATGGCGATCAATTTGGCCCCAGCGCAACAGGTTCCGCCTGAACTCCTGCGCCAATCCGATCTGCTGATCGTGAATGAGATCGAGGCCGCGTTTTACGGCGATGCACTCCATCAAAATGGCGGCATGGTCGCCCTGACGCTCGGCGGGGACGGGGCAGCTTTGTTCAAAATGGGCAAAGAGATCGCCCGTGTCCCGGCGTTCTCTGTCCCAGTGGTGGATACGACGGGAGCAGGCGATACGTTTTGCGGTGCGCTCACCGTTGCTTTAGCCGAAGGGGCGTCGCCTGAGACCGCATTGCGGTTTGCTTCGGCTGCGGCAGCGCTCGCAGTGACCAAACCCGGCGCACAGCCGAGCCTGCCCCGCCGCGAACAAGTTGAAACGCTTCTGGCGGAGGCGTCCGCTTGAGTGAGCTTCCTCTCACGCGCAACCGGACGTCCCCGGAGCATGAAGCGGCGATCCGCGACGCGGTGCGCACCGTCGACTGTGTTCCTGGCCCGCCATCGACAGCTCAACTTGCTCACCCGTCTGATGCCGAAGCGCTTTATGAGTTCCTGAGCGATCCAGACATTCACGGGCCGATCTATACCCTGCCGCGCCCGCTGACGCCTAAGGCGGTGAGCGCCTTCATTGAACAGAAATTGGAAGAACGTAAGCGCGGCGAAGGCCCCTTATTCGTGCGCTTCAATGACAGCCGGGACGTGATCGCATACTCTGATTTTGAGATCTGGCCGGAATGGGGTGCGGGGGACCTCGGTGGTGCGTTGCGGAAAGATCAACAAGGCCAGGGCGCCGGGCTGCGCGGCCTTGTTTCCAGTTTCACCTGGATGTTTGAAGCTCTGAAACTTGATTTGATCTTCGCCACCGGCGCGCTCGATAATGTTCGCACCGCGCACATGATGAAAAGCGTCGGCTTGGTCCATCAAGGTGAAGTCACAAGTCAGCGCCCTGACGGGACGACCCGTCAATCGAATGTCTGGGAAATCTCGCGCGCGGCCTGGTTTGCTCGCCATAGCGGCCCAAAACCTAAGCCTTGATCAGACCAATCTCGCGCAAACGTTCCATCAGATAATCTTGCGCCGTGATCGGGGCCTCGGCTTTCCCGCCTTCTTCCAGGCATTGCGGTAGTGCTTCAATCATGACGTCCTGATTGAAGTGTAGGAAAAACGGCGTGGAATAACGGGGGAAGCGGGAACGCTCTGGCGACGGGTTGAGCACGCGGTGGGTCGTCGACGGCAAAACGCCGCCGGTTAGCCGCTGCAGCATGTCCCCGCAATTGATCACCAATGAGCCTGCAGGCGGGTTCACATCCAGCCAGTCGCCCGAGCGATGCAGGGCCTGAAGCCCAGCCTCTTCTGCGCCCAAAAGCAGGGTGATGACGTTAATGTCTTCATGCGCACCGGCGCGGACCGTGCCTTTTGGCGGCGGATTGTCTTGCGGCGGGTAGTGCAACAGGCGCAGGATTGAGTTGCCGAACTGAACCTTGTCATCGAACCAGGTCTCCGGAAGCCCGAGATGAAGCGCGACAGCACGGAGCAATTGCGCTCCAAATGCATCCATCGCTTCATAGAAATCGCGTGTGGCGTCATCAAACTCAGCGACTTCGGGCACCGCTGGGGTTTGACCCATCGTCGCGCGGTAAGGGCTGTCTTCGGGCAGGGCGCGGCCTGTGTGCCAGAACTCTTTCAGATCGGCCGATGCAGCGCCTTTGGCGTTTTCTGTGCCGAACGGCGTGTAACCGCGTTGGCGACCGCCCGCTGCATCGTGATAGGTTTCTTTGACGTCTTCTGGCAGCTCAAAGAAGGCCTTGGAGGCATTTACCGCGCGATCGATCACGCCCTGATTGATTGGATGATCGCTGATCACCGCAAATCCGGTCTCCCGGAACGAGCGCCCTAAAGCTTCTGCAAAGGCGCTTTTATCATCGGGCCACTGGCTAAAGGAGATTGGCTTGAAATATTCAGTCATGGCGCTGTCATAAGCCGGGCAAAAAAATAGGGGAAGTGCGGAACTTCCCCTATTTGTGTTTTCGATGGGCTTTGTTGACCTGACTAATAGCCCGGAATCGGCTCCGGCATTTGCCAGCGGCCATCATCTGTCTGACAGACTTCAACTGGTTCGCGGATCACCGTGCCATCCGGCAGACGTGTTTCGCGGCGGACGGTCGTGCATTCTCCAGCTCCAGTTGTCGCTTCAGGCGCACCGGCTAGGCCATAATCATCGTCGGTTGGATAGGCTGGAACGCTTGGATAAGCAGGCTCGCTTGGATAGGCGGGGGCTGCGGCGCTTACGGGACGCGTCTGCGGCAGGCGCTGCGATTGCTGCACCCCTGGATTTTCCCAGGCTGGACCGGTTGGGGAGCGCGTTGGGGCATAGACATTGCCCCAGCTTCCGGCGTTCTGGTATCGCCCGGACGGGGCGTAACTATAAGTGCGGGCGCAATTGGTTGAGTCTCCTGCCACGCTGCTGCCAACCGCTGCGCCGATCAGGCCGCCAACGACGGCACCGGCAATTTCAGCGCCATCATCGCCGCGATCATGGTAATATCCGCGGGGTCTGTGGCGATAGCCCCGATAACCTCTGTGGCCGCGATATCCGCGATAGCGATGATATCCATTGTCCGGCTCAAGCTCGCCGCCAATAGCCGCCCCAATCAGGCCACCTGCTACCGCGCCAACGAGGCCACCGGCAAGCTTGTCATTGCTTTTTTGGCGCTCACATGCCGCGCTCGCAACCGTTGGCTGCGGGCCGTAATAGCCGCCATGGTGGTTATGATCAGCTTGCGCCATTGGCGCCAAACAAAACGCAGAAGCTGCTAGAAACAGGCTTGTTCGGATCATGGATGGATCTCCAATCTATAAGGCGCACCCGCCCATTCTTTTGTATCGTTGCAATATCGTTGCCTGAACCAGTCTGAACGGAAGCTGAAGCCTGCGACGCGGTCTGCACTGGACGATTGGTGCGGTCCGGCCCATGTTTAGCCTATGGGATTACTCAATGACGCAATGAAAACGGCGGGACGGGCTCGCTACACTGCGGCGCAGGGCCTGCGTTCGGCCTGGTATGGCGGGCAATATGCGCTCGCGCGGCGACGCTCTGCGGGTTTTAACCGGCCTGGCGAACCTGTCTTCAAGCCTGAAAACAAACCAAATCTGAAAGCGCTCCGCAAAGCCTATTTTGACCTGTTCCGGCAAGATCGCGCAAATATTGAGGCTGGTCTGTATCCAGATCCTGTACGCCGCGAACTGCGCTTACGAGATTTTCCGAAAGCAGTTGGGCGGGCGCAGCGGTTTTTAAGCGATGTGTCGGACGTTGATCGGCGACGCCTGGAGCGCAACGGCATTGAGGTGCGCGAGGCCGAAATGGCCGATCCTGAGCGTTTCCCCGCCTATTATCGCCAAAATTTCCATTATCAAACAGATGGTTGGCTCAGCGATGGCAGCGCCGATATCTATGACCATCAAGTCGAAGCTTTGTTCACCGGTGCTGCCGACGCGATGCGGCGCCTCGCTTTAGCAGAATTGGTGAAAGAAGTTCGCGGCACGGATCAACGCAAGGTCCAGGTTTTGGACCTAGCATGCGGCACAGGCCGATTTATGAACCAGGTGATGAGCGCCTTGCCGAAACTGCAGCTCACAGGGCTTGATCTTTCGCCGCCTTATGCCGCAGCGGCCCGCAAGAATGTCCGCCGCTGGCCGCACGTCGAGGTTGCGGAAGGAAAAGCTGAAGCCTTGCCGTTTGGGGACCAGACCTTCGATCATTTGATCTCGATCTATCTGTTCCACGAATTGCCGCCCCGCGTGCGCCCGCAAGTGATTGCTGAGGCGGCACGCGTCTTGAAGCCTGGCGGTGCTTTCATCATCGCGGACAGCTTGCAGTTTGGCGACAATGAGGGTGTCGACGGGTTCTTGGAATACTTCCCCGAAGGTTTCCACGAGCCTTACTACAAGGGTTACCTGAACTGGGCCTTCGACCCGTATATGGAAGCCGCTGGCTTTACATCAGAGCGCTTGCAGCTTGCTTTTCTTACAAAAGTGCGTGTTTGGCGGAAAACGAAATAGGAGGCCGCGATGTCGAATAGAAAACTCATGCTGATCACTGGCGCTTCGGCGGGGATTGGCGAAGAGTTCGCAAAACAGTATGCCGCGCTCGGATGGGATATTGCGCTGACGGCGCGGCGGGCAGATCGTTTACAAAAACTCGCCCGCGACCTGGAAGAGAAGTACAAAGTTGCGACGATCGTCATCTCCCAAGACCTCGCCCGCGCGAACAGCATCGATACGATTTTGAAAGAGATTGCAGAAGCCGGTCGTCACGTGGATGGGGTCGTCAATAATGCAGGCTATGGCCTACCGGGCACGTTCTTCAACACAAAGTGGAAAGACCAGGCTGCGTTTCTGCGCGTCCTCTATACGGCGCCGGTTGAGCTGACGCATAAAGTGCTGCCGGGCATGGCAGAGCGTGGGTTTGGGCGGATTATCAATGTTGCCTCGCTCGCCGGCTATACGCCAGGTTCCAATGGGCATACGCTCTATGCCAGCGTGAAGTCTGGCATGATCAAATTCTCAGAGAGTATTCACGCCGAAGCCAAGGCAGCCGGGCATGAGGATGTGCATTGCACAGCGCTATGCCCCGGATTCACCTGGTCAGAGTTCCATGATGTGAATGGGACGCGCGAGAAAACCAATGAAATGCCGGACTGGATGTGGATGGAGGCCGAGCCGGTAGTCGAAGCGGGCATCAATGCCTGCGAACGCGGACAGCCTGTCGTGGTGCCAGGCGCGGTCAATAAAGGCCTTGCGGCTCTGAGCCGGATCTTGCCGGAACCCATTGGCAGGGCGATGGTTGGCGCGCAGTCTCGCCGTTTCCGCAACGCGGAGTAAGTGTCGCCTTGCGGGTGAACGTGAACCGCTCTACCTGAAGTTAAAACAATAACGGATTCTGAGCTTTGCAAGACCTTCTCTCCGCCCTTTACGGCTATTTCATTTCCCCCATCCTCACGATCTATTTCTTTGCACTTCTCGTGTATGTCATTCTGGGTTGGTTGATGGTTGGCGGTGTGGTCGATAACCGCAATCAGACGGTGCGATCGATTTATCAGTTCCTGTTTTCAATTATCGAGCCCGTGGCTCGTCCGATCCGGCGGATCATTCCGCCGCTCGGCAACTTGGATCTTTCGATCCTGGTAATAGCACTAGCGATCCCATTCATTCGCGACTGGCTCCTCCCGCGCGTCATTTTAGCGGTGCCGTTCTAAGAAACGTCTGTCCAGGTGGTGACGAATCTCATGTCTCGCCCTATGGCGGAGGCGATAAGCGGTGATGGGAGTTTTTGAGACGATGTCAGCAGCAATCATCTCGGGCAAAGAGGTCGCGGCAGATGTCCGCGCCAGCGTAAAAGCAGCAGTCGAAACGCTGTCAGGACAGCCAACCTTGGCGGTCGTTCTGGTCGGTGAAGATGCCGCGAGCCAGGTCTATGTCCGCAACAAGGTCCGCCAAACCGAAGAGTGTGGGATGCGCTCGCTGCACCACCACCTGCCAAAAGATGCGACGCAGTTTGAGGTTGAGAACCTGATCTCGGATCTCAATGCAGATGAAAGCGTCGATGGGATATTGCTGCAACTGCCGCTACCCAAAGGCTTGAACGAAGCCGCCGCGATTGAAAAAATCGATCCCGCCAAAGATGTCGATGGCCTGACGGAGGCTAGCGCTGGGCGTTTAAGCCTCGGCAAGCCCGGCCTGCGCCCTTGTACGCCGACTGGGTGTGTCATCCTCGCCAAGCGCGCTTTGGGTGATGATCTTTCAGGCAAGCATGTGGTTGTGATTGGCCGTTCCATACTGGTCGGGAAGCCTGCCGCGCTTCTTTTCCTAGCTGAAAACTGCACGATCTCGATTGCGCATTCTCGCACTGCTGATCTGCCTGCTTTGTGCCGCGAGGCAGATATTGTTGTACCTGCCGTTGGCCGTCCTGAAATGGTCAAAGGGGATTGGCTGAAACCAGGTGCCTGTGTGATTGATGTTGGCATCAACCGCGTGTCTGCGCCCGAGAAAGGCGAGGGGAAGACCAAGCTGGTTGGTGATGCAGATTTCGAAAGCTGTGTTCAGGTCGCGGGTTCGATCACGCCTGTCCCAGGTGGCGTCGGCCCGATGACAATTGCCTGCCTGCTGCGAAACACGGTTCTCGCCGCGTGTGCCCGGAGGGGATGGGACGTCCCGGAGGGGCTTTGAGCCAACCCTTCAAAACCACGCCAAGTGAAACGGTCGATCAGCTCTGGCTGTCGCAATCTGGCCTGTGTGCTTTATGCGGCGAGCCAATGCTCCAAAACCGTTTTCAGGCTCCGCACGCCCGGGTCTGGGCGAAGCAACGCGCCACGATTGATCATATAATCCCAAAATCAAAAGGCGGCGCTGACACGCCTGATAATCTGCAGCTCGCGCATGCGCGCTGCAATAAGATCAAAGGCAACCGCCTCTAACTATTTCGAGATATCGTCCGGGATCGCTTGATCCATACTCCGCGCAGGTTCGCAGCACGGGCCGCCAACTTGTTTTGCTGGAACCCCGGCGACGGTGCACTGTGCTGGCACGTCTTTTAGAACGACCGATCCCGCAGCAACTTTCGCCTCGTCACCGATATAGATGTTGCCGAGGACTTTCGCGCCAACCGAGAGCAGAACGCCATCGCCAATTTTCGGGTGACGGTCGCCAATCTCTTTGCCTGTCCCGCCGAGCGTAACCCCATGAAGAAGCGAGCAATTGTCGCCGACCACAGCTGTTTCACCAATGGTGATATCGGTTGCGTGGTCCAGCATCACGCCTTTGCCCATTGTGGCGGCGGGGTGAATGTCGACGGCAAAGAGTTCGCTGGCTCTCGATTGGAAATGGAAGGCCAGGGTTTCGCGGCCCTGTTTCCAGAGATGGTTTGCAATCCGGTGCGTTTGCAAGGCGAGGAAGCCTTTGAAGAACAAGAATGGTTGCAACATGCCGCGGCAAGCAGGGTCTCTTTCTAGAGTGGCTTGCATGTCAGCTTCCGCAGCTTCGACCAGTGCGTGGCTCGCATCATAGGCGTTTGCAATAACTTGTCGGACTTGCTGCGCGCCCATTTCGGGGCCAGCCAGTTTTTCGGCCAAATGAAAGGCAAGGGCCTGACAGATTGTTTCGTGGCTAAGAATGGCGGCATCAATATAGCTCGCCATTGTTGGCTCATCGGCGGCCGCAGCGCGCGCTTCAAAGCGCAAACGTGTCCATACCGGGGGCGGGGCACCAATGTCTGGATTGTATTCCATCGGCCGGATCCTCCGTGCGGCTTGCAAAACTACATGGAGTCCTATGCGCAAGACTTCAAGTGAAAGCTGCTGAAGCTAGTCTTTCTTTTGATGAATAAACCGGATCGCAAATTCGCCAGTAATTGCGCGAACGACAGCACCGCGAAGCGATCCAACACGGACATGTTCCCCAACGATCGGGACTGGGCCGTCAAACTCAAAAGCGGCCCCGGTCAGCGAAATGTCGATCACGCGGCATTGCAGTTTGGTGCCATTGGCGCGGGTGATGAGCGCAGGTCCACCTGTGGCTTTTCGCGGCGATGTGCGTTCATCTACAAGGTCATATTTCTCATAGTTCACAAGCCAAACAAGACGATCTGCGAGCTTGTCTTTCTTATGCTTCGGCGTCTCAAACTGTACGGCAAAGCCAGTATCAGTTGTCCGCGCAACCTCGCCCGCGACGCGGCCTAATTCGTCAAAGTAGCATACGACGTTTGTGCCAATGCCGGGTATTGCAGCCGCTTCGAGTTTGGCGCCGCCGCAAGAAATGTCTTCGGTAAGGAATGTATGATCCACGCCGTCACACATAAATCGGCCTGTCAGACGAAGAGGCACGCGTTGATGACGTCTTCGATCAGGCTTCTGACGAACGTTTGGCTGGTCACGTTGTTCTTTGCGAACGGGCAAGCTCATAAGACATCTCAATTGGGTGGGCGTTTTTGCACACAGGTCTGATTTCGTTGACAATACGTAGATTGGGTTCACAAATGGTTGATAGCGAATCCGCGATTTGAGTATTGGCAGAGAACAAGCGAAGGCCGGGGAAGTATAATGGTTGAGAAAAAGGGCTTTGATTACATCATTGTAGGCGCTGGTAGTGCCGGATGTGTGCTCGCAAATAGATTAACCGAGGACCCCAATGTTTCGGTCTGCCTGATTGAGGCCGGAAAGAAGGACAAATCGCTACTCATTCGGATGCCTGCAGGGGTTGGCGGTCTGATTAAGGAAGAGAACCCACAAAACTGGGGTTTTTGGACAACGCCGCAGCAGCATATGGACAATCGCAAACTCTATTGGCCGCGTGGGCGCGGCTGGGGTGGATCTTCTTCGATCAATGGGATGATCTACATCCGCGGCCATGCGCGCGATTATGATCAATGGCGCCAAACCGGCCTTACTGGCTGGGGCTATGCCGATGTCCTGCCTTACTTCCGTAAGTCTGAAACTTATGAAGGCGGCTCAAACAGCTTTCATGGCGGCGGGGGGCCTTTGCATGTCAGTGAAAGCCCGCTTCAAGACAGTCTGTACGACATGTTTGTGCGGGCAGGCGTCGAAGCGGGTTACCCCGAAACCAAAGACTTTAATGGTGCCCAGCAGGAGGGCTTTGGCCCGTATCAACGGACAATCCATGAAGGTGAGCGCTGGAGCGCCTCCTTTGCGTATTTGCGCCCGATCGAGAATGAGCGCCCCAACCTCACCATTATGTCGACGGCTCTGGTCTCGCGCGTCGTATTTCGCGGCGGGAAGACTTACGGTGTTGAAGTCGTGCCGAAAAAGGGCGCGCAGCCAGAAACTCTGCACGCGAATGAGGAAGTCATTCTCTGCGCGGGCGCGGTCCAGTCACCTCAAATCTTGCAATTATCCGGCATCGGTCCGGCTGAAACGCTGAGGGCTGCAGGCATTACTTGCGTTCATGACAGTAAGAATACCGGCGCTAATCTGCAGGATCATCTCGACGTTACGGTGATCCACGAAATGACGCAAAAGGCATCTGCGTATTCGAAGCAGGCTGGGCTTAAAAAGCTGGCGGTTGGGATCAAATATTTGATGTCCAAATCAGGCCCCGGCGCGGACAATTTCCTGCAAGCTGGCGCCTTCCTGAAAACCCGCGAAGGTTTGGACCGGCCCGACATCCAATTGCACCTGGTCAACGCGATGATGCGCGATCATGGCAATTATGATTACAAACGCGATGGCTTTACGATTCACTCGTGTCAGCTGCGTCCGGAAAGCCGCGGCACGGTGATGATCACAAGCGACGATCCGTTCGAACACCCTTCGATCGACCCCAACTATCTCGCCACCGAGGGCGACCGGATCACGATGCGCGAGTCGGTGAAGATGATGCGCGATATTGCTGGGCAGAGTGCGCTTTCACCGCTGCGCGGGGCAGAGGCTTTACCAGGGGCCGATGTGCAGACGGACGAACAGATCGATACGTTCATCCGCACCTTTGGCGAGACGATCTATCACCCAGTTGGCACTGTCGCGATGGGCATTCGCGATGATGATCCCGTCGATGGCGAACTGCGCGTTCGCGGCGTAGACGGCCTGCGCGTGGTCGACGCATCAGTGATGCCAACCTTGATTGGCGGCAACACGAATGCTCCGACGATTATGGTTGCGGAGAAAGCCGCTGACATGATCCGCGGGATCGCCCCGATGGCGCCCGAGGAAGTTGAAATCGCCGCCTAATCGCGTTTCCAGATCAGCTTTGCGTGAGCGTCTGCATCGGAGTTAAGCCCCATCCAGGCGAGCTGCCCGGTCCGCGCATTGACGATGACGCACTTTCCGCGCTCTGCCAGGACGGTGGAGACTTGCGCGCGCAGCTCGACAATTGTTTGCATCGAGGACACGATGAAGCTTCCTGGCATCAACTCTGAGAATGTGCCGAACTCATTCAGCAGAGCGATCACGGCGCGGCGGCCATCGCCATCCGTTTGGACGGTCAGGAAATAGTTCGAGGGCTTTGTGTTCTCGATCGGCAGGTTCGAACTTGGTTGCGCTTGAAACAGAGGCATCAGTTCCGCATGCGCACGGGCTAGTAAGAAGGCGCCGCCATCACCATTCGCGACTTTCGATGTTTCACCTAGCCGTCCCTCGGCCGCGAAGGCCTGCAATTGCCCGAACGTATAAGGCCCGTAGACCGCGCCCTCGACCATGATCCGCCACACCGGGGGATCGATAGAAGATAGATCAAGCGCATTCTTATCGGACATGTCGCCACGTCATCCTTGATTCGGTGCCTACAGACCATAGCCTAGCGACAAATCAGATTTTCCCGGAGGCCAGTATGATCGACAGTGAATTCGTAAACACCAAAACCGAAGGCAACATTCTAGTGGTTGAAATCAACCGCCCTGAAAAGATGAATGCCCTACACCCACCGGCCAATCGCGACCTTGGTGAGATCTTCGACAAGTTTGCCGCCGACAAAGACCTCTGGGTAGCGATCATTACCGGCGCTGGCGATCGCGCCTTTAGCGCGGGCAATGATTTACGCTACCAAGCTGAAGGCGGCGAAATGTTTCCGGTGCCGAGCGGCTTTGGCGGTCTGACCAATCGCTATGATCTGTTCAAGCCGGTCATTGCCGCCGTGAACGGCGTCGCTATGGGCGGCGGGTTTGAAATTGCGCTCGCCTGTGACCTGATCATCGCGTCTGATAATGCACGCTTCGCCCTGCCTGAGCCTAAGGTCGGCCTCGCAGCGCTCGCTGGTGGTTTGCATCGCTTGCCGCGCCAAATTGGCCTAAAGCGCGCCATGGGCATGATGCTGACCGGTCGCCATGTCTTCGCCGACGAAGGCAAAGAGCTCGGGTTCGTGAATGAGGTTGTCCCGCAAGCGGACTTGATGGACGCTGCGATGAAATGGGCCGGCATGATCACTGAATGCTCGCCATCGTCTGTGCGCACCACAAAAGAAGTGGCGATGAAAGGCCTCGACACAGCCAATTTCCAAGAAGCTTTCTCCGCCAAATACGACGCGATTGGCAGAATGGTGAAAGGCCCAGACTTTATTGAAGGCCCACTTGCATTCTCGCAAAAACGCAAGCCGAATTGGAGCGGCGAGTAAGATATTTGCGTTTTACCTCACACCCTCATCCCGGTATGGTTTGCGTCATAGAACCATAAAGGGGTGAGGATTATGTGGACTCTGTTTCGGGCGCTATCGAACGGATCAGCCAAGATTTTGGCGACGTTTTTCATGGTTCTCATCTTAATGATGCTGGGCGTGTTATTTGTGCCAAGCGCGTTTAATGGCGTGAATGATGTCGCTAATTATCTCGCTAACCTGGACATGATCCGAAACCCTAATCTCGGTGATCAAGGAATTGCCGTCTTCCGGGTCTTCATCAATGAAGCGGCGATCTTCGGGATTTTGATGACTTTGATCGCACGGGTCGTTGTCGAACTGATCTGGTGGTGTTCGGCGCAGCTCTGGAAACTGGTCAATCCACCCGAAGACACAGTCGCTTAAACGTTCAAAACGGCATGTTTCGCGCCGCAAACTGCGCAATCTTCGTCTTGCCGGTTTGCAGTCTTGGCGCATCCGGTTATGTCGGGGCGAGAAGTATTTAGGAGTGAGCCATGGGCCGCGAAGAAGTCCTACGCCTTGAGGCGTATTTGAAAGAAAAACTCAATCCCGGCCTGCGCCTCATCGCGCGCAAAGAGACCGATGATTCCGTCGAAGTCTATCTCGGCGCAGAGTTTCTGGCAGTGGTCTACAAAGACGTCGATGACGGCGAAATCAGCTATGCCCTGAACATGACCGTCCTGTCTGAGGATATCGGCGCTGACTAGATGGCTTTCCGCTGAACCGAGCGGGGTGTTATCTCTCCCAGTCTTTACCCGCCACCCTTTGATGGACTGCCCAGACAAGCTGAGCAGAGCGCTTGGAGGAGAGCGTATTCAAGCTCTCTAATCCGACCCAGTCCCGCGCTCGATACACTTCTGCGCATCTCCTCCTGATGAGAGGCTTGTCCGGATCGGCTTGGC